>ENA-OREN01005164-OREN01005164.1-marine-metagenome-genome-assembly--contig:-NODE-5164-length-10970-cov-2.756265_pt1 | contig 10970 bp, 9 predicted proteins | sample MGYA00248624_ERZ508555 | MGnify/ENA primary metagenome ERZ508555 (study PRJEB26222, sample SAMN06267773) | marine metagenome | isolation source: Saanich Inlet, British Columbia, Canada | place...
ACGATCCAGAACAATATGTGAGTTCGGCGCTTTCCATCCCCACATTGTGTCCGGCGGCATGACTACCTGGGCCGATAATAAAGACTCTGCTCTTTCCTTTAGCCACTCTGCCGGATGTTGTAGTCGATCTCTTGATGAAAGGTCATGGATGAGTTCAATTTGGCTATTCGAAAACTGAGCACTCCCTGCCATCCCGGTTAGGAAAATTTCGACTAACGCGTCAAATTCTTCTTCAGTTGAATTCAAAATTTCAGGACGGGTAAAAAGCAAAGCAAACCAGAGATTATCATTGGCTGCATTAAGGTCGTGGCCCAGGAAATACCCGAGTTTACTGGCGCATTGAGCAATAAGACGAGTTCCGCTCCCTCCCACTCCTCCAATTACAACGGGAGAGTTAGTCAAGAGAGATAAGTTTGAATGTGTCATTTATTGGGGCTTAATTCTTTATGGACTATTGTGTCTATTGCGCTTTTACTCATTTATAACAAATAGCTACGCATCTTTCCTTATCCATGGGAGATTCCATAAAGTCTATTTTTGAAAATAATTTATCATGATCTAAAAGAATTCGTTCAATTGCCTGTGGGGAAAACAAAAATGTTTGATCCTGTCCTGTTTGTAAGCTGACGCCGATAATGGGTAAAGAAGGATCAATAGTGGCAGGCGTAGGTAATGTCGAATTAAACTTACTGTCGGATAAAGTTGGGAATTCGATAATTAATTTTTCTGTGCAAATTCTCGCGATTAGTCGTAGTGCCCTGATGGGCTCTTTCAGGTGATGAATTACATTTAACAGGAGAACAATATCGAATTCTTCGTTGCCAAACTCCTCATTACCAGGCTCTTCATTAAAAGACGAATCGAAAATATTTTTATAACGTATCTGAGATTTCGCCCCTGTTATTTGTTTTATTATATTGGAATGTTTTCTTATATATAAAAAATATAAATATTCCAATAATGCAAGTTGCTGCAAGATTAATAAAAATATCACTACTATTAAGCGTATTGACAAAATTTGTATCTAAAAACCCTTTTTTAATTATATCTTTGAAATTGGTTACTTCGTTCATATTCCTTCCCTTTGTTAGTTGTCTTCCCAGTTATTCAGTTTTGTAAATTTTTTACATATTACAAACTTTGAAATTGCATATCTTTGATTGCTAGATAGTTGTAATATTTTTCTAATATGATCAGGTAGAAATCTGTCATATTTAACCTCGAGAACATGCAAGGGTTTTTCAATGACATCTACTGTTGGTATATGCTTATTAAATAAATCAGTGCTATACAATCCTGTTCTTAGATTTTTATCAAAAGTTATACGTATATTGCTTACCTTTGACGTATAAGCTTCACGCACATAATCAACTATTACATCAGGCTGCAGCTTCTTGGCTTTAATGTGGAAATAGAATTCATTTAATAATCTATTATGTGACTTTCTTAAAAAATGAAAATCTTTAGCAACAATTTTGTCATAATCTTGCCTACTCAAGATTGCTGATTCTTTATTAATAAACTGCCCAACGCGTGATTTTTTTTCTAATTTTATTACATTATCACTAATATTATAAATTCTTATTCTAAACTTTTCTCTTGATAGAACCCCTGACTGTTTTTCATATAATGCACCATTATGCACATCATCGAAATACAAGCTTCTAATATGGTACTCTCCTTGGTCATTAGAAAAGGCATCTGGTTTAAGTACGTGTTTAAGTCTTCTTCTTAAAGACTCATACTCAAAATAATTTATGTAATATTTAAATTCATGTCTAAACGTCCTTAAGTTACTCATACTCTATCCAAGAAATACTTTCCAGCAATCGAAAAATAGATTCATCCAATTTCCATGCCACATCATCTAGTGAAGACTTTGCTTTATAGTATTTTGATTTTGTAGTTTTTTTAATCATTAAATTATTAATATTTTCACTTAGGTTAAATACTGAAGGGTGATTAAAAATTTTCTTCTTTTGGTACATTTCAATATCAATTTTATTATCTAAATAATCATTATTTTTAATATAAACTTGCGATTGATCCTTTGATGTAATTGCACTCCTATTTTTTTTAAACTTATTTTCAAGTACAAAAGCCTTGGTATTTTCTCCGATAGACATGCCTTTATCTAGAAATCCTTCAAATATATTGCCAATAATCAAGACTTGAGATCCACTTAAATCTAATCCATCTCCATTATCATCTTTCGGTATTTTCACATTGTCAAACTCCTCAACCAGAGATAATTGCGAAAAATGATTATTGATTACTTCGCCTTCGCCAAAGTCAATATCAATTTGATCCGCCTTATTGGCGTAAAATTTATTGTTTCTTACAAGAAAATTAGCGTTTTTTATATTAACACCATCATCAGCAGAATTATGATGTACTCTGCTATTCTCTATAGTTACAGACTTATGATTGTGAATAGATAAGGCGCCCGATAAATGAATTCCATTTACAACGTCTTCACTCCCCCCGTAAATCTCTAAAAAACTAATGTTCACCTCACTTGCACCATCTCCAATCACGCCTATAGATCCAAATATCTCATTTGCCTCATTGTTGATAATTTTAATAGGACTCTCTTCGCTTCCGTTTACTGAAAGTCCGCCATTAATCAATAGACTGGCCCCTTTCTTTAACTTTATTGTTACTCCCTTATTAATTACAAGGTTGACTCCAGATGGGAATACAATATCATTTGAAACAATGTGTGTGCCTTGCATAACTTGATAAGTGTTTTCATCTATCTTTTCCACAAATGATGGTAGCCCAGGTTCAATATAATTACTTTCATCTACAATCACTGAGTATAAATCTCTATTCAATATTAATTTTTTACTCAAATCATTGTAAAAAATAATCTTACTTTTATTTATCTTTCCTCTAAATTGAAGACTATACTTATATATCTTTTTACTAGGTTCTAATAAATTATCTAAAGATAAAGAAAATACTGAATTTTCAAATACTTCCATCAGGTCGATTACACCTTCACCTTTCCCAGCCCCTACTTCGAGATAGTATGTTTTTTGTGTTTTGATATTTTGAATCTTTACGTCTTTCCCAATGTGGGATTTATCAACATAAATTTTAAAAACTTTAGCGGCAATTGGCGCGTTCGAATCTGGCTTTATTAGTATCTCATGAGCTTCTTTATTTTTTCTAATAAACTCAACAAAAACGCGGGAGTAATTCAAATATTTTTGCAGGAAATTAAAATTATGTATTAATTTATCTCTAGCGTCATCCATCTCATATTTAAAATAACTAGTTGGAACTTCATTACTTGTATCATTAATTAAGATACCCAATTTATTTTCCACAATCTCGTCAAACACCCTTAAGATGTTATCTTTATTTGTCAAAATTTTAAAGATAGCTCTGTTTCTCTTCTCCCTATAACTATCATCCATAGTTAAATTTAATAATAAATTATTTACTGTGTATTTGCCTATATTTACATGCTGTTCAGGTGAATATGACAATTTATTTTCTACTATCTTGTCTATATGATTCTCAATCCTAAAATAAGGCTCGACCCTTGCGGTAGCTGTATTAAACAATAGCTTAATATTATCATTACTAGTCATATGAGCACTATCACCGAAAATATAACGTAATACATCATATGATATAAATTTATCAATATCTACGTGTTGTTTTATGTAAGAAATATCATTAGAGTTAAGTATCTTTTTGATGGGGACTATTTGATCAAGGTCTTTTCCACTAATGTATTTCAAGTTGAGCCCACTATAATCAAATGAGAACATAGTTCCATGATTATTTGAATATTGATGCGCCCATGAGTCATCGGATCTAACCACATCATAGCCACTCATATTGTTTCTTTCTAGTAAGGATTTGTTGAGCTTTTCTTCTAAATGGTAAACCCCCTGATCTATACCATTTATGTACATTCTTACAAGGAAATTTTTGGGTGTTAACATTCCAAGCATGTTGGCAATTTTATACGTAAACATTCCGATTAGATTAGACTGACTAGGTATTACCAATGAGAATCTACGCATATTATAAGGATATGCCTTATTTTTATTTTTTCTAATTTTTACACTGTATGATTTTTTATTATTTAAAAAATGCGGATTATTGGTGCCATGTAATTTAATTTTAGCACTATATTTTTCACCATTAATAATGACTTTCGTCTTTATAAAATTGTTAACTTCGTTAGGCATATAATATGCATAAGGTGACATTTTTTTTGCATTAATAACAGTTGATGAAATCTGTTTGAGTTTTTTCTTTGTTAGACTAAAATTTAAAACTGGAAGTTTGTCTTTATTAGTCCAAGCACTACCTTTAAGAGGGTTCATATCATCAACCATCTTCATGATATTGTTTCGAATATTGCCCAATTGAAAGGTATTTTGGGTCTTGTCATCAATTGCATTTATGACTTTAAACATCATGAAGTTGCTATTATAGACAGCCACAATGAACAGCAGCAGTAAGCCAGTTATGATTTTAAATTTGCTAATTTTCATAAGTTGTAAACTCTGTTGAGATTAAATATTTGAATAACCGCTTTGTTTTTTGCATATCTAATCCAGATCTACAATGCTTTATCTTAATACGATCAAAATACGTAAATTGCTTTATATTTTCTCTGGCAATCGCCCTTACTGCAATATTTTGACTTAATTTCAAATGTGAAATGATAGCCATTCGATGATTACCGCCAGTAACTATAAAATATTTTTCTTTGTTTTCATCAATCAGAAAGCATCCGAGGGGTAAGCCATATTTCTTCAACTTCAAGCCCTCAGCCTGCATTTTGTTGTATAAATATATAAAATTATCCCACTCTTTCTTAATATTCTCGTCAGTGGTTGGGCCGCAGTGACTACCTTTTTCCCAGTCTTCCCTTTTGGTTTTTTGTGCCCACCTGCCCCAAGGATACTCACCTAAAAAAAAATTATTCTTAAAAATATCATTGTCATTTATTAGACTAAATATATTAGTTGGCTGAAAACCTTGATGAAAATTATATAATGTACTTTTTTTATAATCTCTTAACCCGTAATCATATTCTTCTAATGTTTTAACCCAATGATTATCTTGATTAAAAGGTTCTCCAAAAGGCGTTCTTATATAATCAAGATTAACAGAATAATGCCTTAATCCAATGATTTTTCTATAGAATAATAATAATTTAGACATGCTCTTATAAAAGTTTTATTCAATTCCGATTGGTAAATTTTTTATATATATTTTCTGTCAGGATATCAATATTGTCTTTATATTCCTTCTTGTTAAATTTGCTACCACCCTCTCTCCCTTCTTTCCTTAAAAGAACTGTATATAAATCCAAAGGGAAGGAATTTTTAATTATTGCACAAATATATTTTTCAAAAATATCACCAGACCATCTGTAATTTTCAATAGTGCTATCAATTTCCGTATAAATATCTTTTATTCCATCAAGGTGATTCACCATGGTTTTTGGCAACATGTTGTACATAGTACTACCCAATGTTATGACTGGTATTTTGCTTAAGACTGCTTCATAGCCAATATTCCCACTTAACACTATAACAAGCTTTGATCTCTTTAATACCTCAACAGATGGGAGTTCAAAATCTACAAAATCTACATTTGGAATTTCAAGTATTTTTTTATAGTAACCCGGGCTTCTCCTACCTATATTTCTCGGATGTTCTTTAACAATAAGTTTGTATTTAGATGGCAATTGCAGTCCAATATTTCGGATTACCTCTATTTGATTTTGATAAAATTTTGCATAATTAGTAAGAGATATTTCTGGCTCAGCATGTAGAGGGAAAAATATGTAATGCCCATTTTTAATTTTATCTAGTTCATAAATTGTTCTGCCTTTAGTAATTTTTCTTAATTGACTTGTTCTATAATTTTTGTATGTATTGTTATAGAAATACGTTAAACTATAGAACGACTGACTGTGATGATCTCTTTTTTTAAATGCAAAAATAACATCTTTTACAATATATTTAGCATAATTTACTAAATCATTTTTCTTGAAAATTTTATTTTTTCTCGGTATTGCAACATTACCTTCATAAGGGATTACGCCCTTTCCGATAATTTGCATATATTTACTCACTTCAAGCTGCACTTCAGCCTCTACCTGTTTGCCACCCAAATATTCATCAAAACTTTCTCTAATCGCCTTATGCTCTTCCCCGATACTATCTGTTAATGTTTGATAATTTCCATTTTTGACACTTTTTAAGGCAAAAAATTTAATTTTTTTAGCTTTTGCTATTTTATAAAAAAGATAATCTCCAATTGTCCCTTGACCCATTCCGATAACTATATCAGGCCGAATATCCTCTATGAATGATTCTATATTTAGAGTGAAAACCTGAAACAACCTCAACATTTCATCGTAATTATAATTAGACTTATAATTCTGGGTGTATTTAGCATATTTCCCTTGAAATATTCTACGATCATTGCTCATTGCATTCCAAATTGACTCATTCGAAAAGTATTTTTTTTCAAATTTTTCTATCAACCTCTTGTCTATTTTTATATTTGCTAATTGCTCTGTTAACTCCCACTCTTTCAGGTATTTCACCTTACTATCTTTTTTTAAATTTTTTTCGAAGTGAAACTTATCGGAGGTATAAAAGCCAATATTATCAATATCAGCTTCAAGATTTTTGTACACTTCAAAATAAGGCGTATAAATAGCACCCATTGTTACAAATATTATATTCATTTATATTTTTAACAATTTGTTCACTATAAATTCTTCCGTTCTATGCATTGAATTAAAAGTTGCTCCAGATATATGTGGTGTAATAATTAGGTTTTTTTCACCTGTCAAGCGAACCAACTCTTCCAGGTTATTCTCCACCTGTTCATTTCGAATAACATCTAATGCCACACCCTTGAAAAAATTTTCTTTTATTTTTTTTAAAAGATACTCTTCATTTATGAGTTCGCCTCTTGCTGTATTTATAAAATATTTATTTTTAAGGAGGTCAATATAGCTCTTGTTAAAAAAGCTATCATTATTTTTATCATATGAAGCTGATAATATCACTATATCGCTCTTCTCTATAAGCTCTTCAACACTTCTTAATTTAGAAGCTATATCTGTTTCTTGTATCGAGTCATTTACGTCAAAAAAAAATATTTTTGCATTAAAGGCGTTAAAATATTTTGACAGTATTTTCCCTACTCTGCCGAATCCTATGATTCCGACGCTACTTCCATAAAGTTCAAACCCTTTACACCTTTCTCTATCCCAATGATAATTAAAATTCGATAAAAATGCCTTTTTATAATTTCTTAATAGTGACAATACCAACCCAAAAGTATGCTCTGGGGTGGCCCTAATAGTTGTCAAGAAATCATACTCACCCTTGAGAGATATAACCTTTATTTTTCTTTTGTCACATTCCTCTATATCAATATGGTTTAGTCCAGTAGTTGGGGTGCATATATATTTTATTTTATTCAATTTGTTTAAAAAATCTTTATCTATGAGATGGGCCAATCTTATAAATAAAACTTCTTTGTTAAATAAAAATTTATCTAAATTTTCATTATTATATTGCTCAACAACACCCATATTGGATAAGTTTTTCAACGCCATTTGTGAAAAATCTTTTGGCTCTAATATTGCTATTTGCACAGTAAATTCCTGACATACTCTAAATCTTCATAACTATCAATATTAATAGAATTGTTTTTACTCATCTCATACATCAGGGGCACATCCGAGATTATATTTTGTCTTTTTTTAATATAAGCAACATTTGTAATATATATTGCTCCATTCCTTACATAAACAGCCCCGTGATCTTGCCTTCTTACGCCTTTATTATGATCTTTACGTAGTGGCACGGCTTCATCTTTATCTTTATAGTACATAATTAAATTGTTGATAGTTTCTTCTTTATATACAGATATCAAGCTATCATTTTGATATTTATTAAATATATCTATTGCACCAACAATGTCATTGTATGTTTTAAGGGGTGATGTTGGCTGCAATACAATTACAGCGTCATATTTTTTCTTTATTTCTTCGTAAAAATTAAGCGCATGGATAATATAATCTACTGACTTAGCGCTGTCACCAGAAATATTTTCCGGCCTAAAAAAAGGTACTTTCACTCCTAATCTTTCAGATATGTTTGCCACTTCCTTACAGTCAGTAGAAACTATCAGGTCTTCGATTTGGCCATTATCTTTCAACTGTTTGGCAATTTCAATAGTGTATTGTATCAACGGCTTTCCATCAACATCTATAATATTTTTATGTGGTATTCCCTTAGATCCGCATCTAGCTGGAATAATACATAGGAATTTCATATTTATTTAACACCCCAAATTAAAAAAGCATTACCAAATCCTTCTTTACATAACCAAGGGTGCTTCCCTGTCTTGACTCCATTCTCCTTTAGCCTTTGTTCGAAATAATTTACTAATGATTTTTCACTATCTGCCGGCATTAACGAAAATGGAAAGTCAATAGAATGAGAAATCATTGGTAATGGGTATACACCACTTACTTGTATATTTTTTAAGCCCGACTCTTCAAGAATTGGAATATAGCTTTCTGAACCAAGATCGGATCTATAAACAGACTCCTTATGTTGATCCACATCCTCATGTTGTTGCTGATACCCCTTGAGAATATCATTTATCCATTCGTAATCTTTTTGAACATTATCGACATATTTTGGAACAATATAACCAAACCATATACCTCCTGTATCAAGCACTCTCATTTGCTCACTAATTGTCGTTCTAACATCATCAAAATGCTCTAACAACCCTATAGAATATATTACGTCAAAAGAATTATTTGGAATTTCGAGGTTGTTTGCATCACCAACTATGAATTTTGCCTTAAGTTTATTTTTGTCAAAAATATCTTTAGCCACATCTAGCACACTTTCCGACAAATCAAGCAAGGTGCAATCGTAACCTGAATCGCTAAAATAACATGACAGACTACCCCTTCCACACCCTATTTCTAGAACTCTCTTCCCTTTACTGTACTCTGGAGTATTTTTCATAATTTCACTAAAAAGGGTCCAATGATTTCTAAAGGCTAATTGTATTTGGTTCTCAACTTTTCCACGAGTCCAATGAGTATGTAAAGACTCCTCTCTATTTTTCCAATTTGTATCAAATGATGCTGAATCGCCTTGTTTATTATCAAACATTTTCTAATCCTTTAATTTTGCTATTATTCTAAGCCTAAGACCTAGATTGTATTTTATATATATTCTTCATTGGTTAGTTCTTTTTTCCTTATTTAACTCTATAAAATATTGCTTTCTAAGTTTACGACCCATTACACTCCCCCTCTAATATGTTATTGTTTTATGAAATATTAAATCTATAGTTGCCAATGTGGCAGCAATTTTTTGACCAGCAAGGCCATTACCATAAATAAACTCCGGCTCATAAGATCCGTGCTTTAACTGAGCATTTACAGAGCTCTTTATTTGATCTTTGTCATGGTTGCAATCTATGACACTCTTTGCTCTTTGCCTTCCATGTTGCCTTGTGCCAATATTAACAACAGGTATGCCTAAAAATGCACTTTCTCTTATGCCAACACTTGAGTTCCCTATTAAACATTTAGAATTTTTAATCAGCTTTAGAAAATCAATTGGCTCCATATTTTTAAAATAATGTATGTTTTTAGCTTGATGTTTTTCTCTAAATGCTCTTATACCTTTAGACAGGCTGTCACTACCAGCATCTACATTTGGCCAAAACCAAAATGTGGGTATATTTAACTCATATATTGCATTTAATGTTGCTTCTATATCTTTTTTTGTAGCGTCAAGTTCTGTAGTAACAGGATGTTGCATAACCACAACATATCCATCATGCCATTTTATTTCAGAACCAACTCCTCCATATTTTATTAAAGGATTGAAATCAAAATTTGAATTTTCTAATACTTCTTTTGCTAAATCCATAGAAGGACAACCAGTATTAATAACGTATCTTTCACTTTCTCCAAGCCTGATAACCCTTTTCCTTGCATCTTCTGAAGCTACAAGATGTATGTCCGCTAACTTAGTATTTGCATGTCTTACTTTTTCATCTATATTTCCTGTTACTTCCCCACCTTGAATATGGGCTAATGGTATATTTTGATATGATGCAGCTATTGACGTTGCTATGGTTTCAAACCTATCCGCTATAGTTACCACTAAATCAGGTTTTAAATTTTGAAAAGTTGTGCTAAGCTCCATTATGGCTAACCCGGTTATTTTAGCCATAATGCCTGGTGCCTCACCTTCTAAAACGTTGTATATTTTTTCGATTACTTTAAATCCATCGGCTTCTATCACTTTAGAGGCATCTCCATACCTGTCAAGGAGTGCTGATCCTGCAAGAACCAATTGAAGCTCTAAATCTGGATGATTCTTTATAGCATAGAGCGCTGTTTTTACTCTTGCATAGCTAGGTCTGGCAGTTATCACAACACATATTTTTCTTTTAATCATTTATATCTGCTTTATTTAAAAAATTCCACTTTTTCATGCTTTTATTTATACTTTTTCCAAGCACCTTCTTATACTCTTTTGCTGATATTCCATAGCCTGATGGCTTTTTAGCTTCCAAATCATCAAAAGTGATAATATCTCCAGCTTCCATATCCTTGTTTATGGCTAATGATTTCTCAAATATATTTTTAAGTTCTTTAAATTTACTATTATCAGATTTATCTATATTATTTTTTAAAGATTTTTCTATAAACCTTACACCTTGAGCCAGCTGCTTAACCTCATCAATTGTCAATGAAGATTTACTATCAGGTCCAAACATTTTTTTATCAAAAATTACATGGAACTCTAAAATTTCTGCACCCATACTAACAGCAGATAAAGATGGATAAATAGTGCTAGAATGATCAGATAACCCTATAGGAAAATCATACTTTTCTTTTAATTTACTTATTACATTAAGCCCTA
>ENA-OREN01005165-OREN01005165.1-marine-metagenome-genome-assembly--contig:-NODE-5165-length-10965-cov-2.754133_pt1 | contig 10965 bp, 9 predicted proteins | sample MGYA00248624_ERZ508555 | MGnify/ENA primary metagenome ERZ508555 (study PRJEB26222, sample SAMN06267773) | marine metagenome | isolation source: Saanich Inlet, British Columbia, Canada | place...
GCATCTGGGCCAGTTTCTTCCCACACAATTCTAACAGTTCTATTATCCCAGTGACTGTTAACTGTTTGATAATTCCAAGAATTATTATGATATGCTCCTGCACCAGCGCCGTCGAAGAAATTACCACCATTGATTCCAGTAATATTGAACCACGATTCTTCATGAATGACATTTACTTCAAACTCGTCACCGGAATAATTGCTCTGCATTCCAGAGGTTTCAATTTCTTTAACGATTCCAAATGTTCCTTGTACATCACCAGAAAGAGTTCCATCAATATGAATGTCATCAGTCACTGTTAGTCCGTTGACAACATCTGTTTCCAAATTGTAAATTGTACCATTGATGACCATAGTAGCGTTATCATCTTGGTCTTCCGCACCAAAAGTCCCATGCCCCCGTATATTCTCTCTGTGTTGTGTACGTGTTCCGTCTTCCCATCGTTCAAGCATTTCCATTCCATCGAGTGAGATGTCCATTCTAAATCCGTCATCAATAATAATGAAGTCACCTAATGCCTCAATTTGACTATGACTTAGTTTTCTCACACCATTTTCATCCCATGTTTCAAACAAAAACACACTGAGTTCTGCATCGATATCAACTGTAGTGGATGATTCATTGGTTGAATCGATAGTCATCAATCCTCCAGCCTCTAAGCGAATCCTTTCTGAATTAATTCCATCAATCATACTATGGTTTATCCAAGCATCACTGACATTCGCTATGATCTGTGTTACCGCTTCATCTTCTTCTGAAGTGATTACAAGATAGCCCCATCCTCTGGCATCAATAACTTGAGAAGTCAACAATCCAGCAGTGATAGTTTCATTTTTCCAAATTGAATCTAATACAAATGACATGTTTGTTGATTCACCTTCCGTATTCTCTTCGGTTACCATTACACCATCTCCCAATTCCCATGAATTGAGGACATCACCGATTCTCTGTTGCCAGCCTTGTCCATCAAAACTTATTCTGAAATATTGCTCTCCATCAACAGTAGTGTAATTTTGCAATAAGTCCCATGAGGTGGTAAGTGTAATCTCGTGGTCTGCCATCGGTTGGTTCCATGTTCCAACTTCAATACTTCTAGTGAAAAAATTATTACTGGTAGTTGCGACTGAATCAATTGTATTTACTGTTACATCTATTGTCACTTGGTCACCCCATTGAAGAGTTGAATTAAGCAGTAAATGAGCAGTTCTAACTCCATTTTCATAGTTCCATGTTGTGAAAATACTTACATTCAATTCAGTTCCATTTTGAATATGTGTGATCTCGGGTGTAATTTCATATGTTGAATTACTTGAGAATGTCAATAAGTATGCGTGTTCATTATCAGTTCCACTTTGACTGGTCCAAGCGGTTGTAATGTCAACATTTAGTGGGTCCGTTCCATCTGCGTAAACAGAAAGTGGAGTGAATAATAGCAACCCAACCAAAACAATGGAAGTGATGCGTTTGTTCTCAGACATGAACATAGGATTCTCACACTCCCTTTCAAAACCTTTGATGATTTGTGTTGAATAATGACTTCTGTTATTGTCCAATCAGATATCCAAAATATAGCAAAACATTAGCGGAGCGACAATGGTAGCATCACTTTCAATTACGAACTTTTCAGTTTCCACCGATAACTTACCCCAAGTAATTTTTTCATTAGGTGGAGCGCCAGAATATCCACCAAAGGAAGGCGTAGATTCCGAAATTTGACAAAACCAAGACCAGAGCGGAGTATCTCTTTCCAAGTCTTGATTTAGCATTGGTACCACACAGATTGGGAAATCTCCTGCAATCCCGCCGCCTAATTGTAAAAAGGCCAATCTGTGATTACATTGACTATACCATTCCGCTAATTTGGTCATATAGCCAATTCCACCAATAACTGTTTGCTGTTTTATTTTACCTTGCATCACTCTTGCTGCAAAGATATTACCAAGTGTTGAATCTTCCCAGCCTGGTACGACCAACGGAAGATTTGTCTGTGCTGCTGCCAATAACCATGAGTTTTCAGGCTTGGCTTGGTATTGTAAATCATCTTCTAACAGAATATCATAGAAGAATTGGTGAGGTAATTTTGATTGCTCAATATCACTACTTCTCTTCCAGCGGTCCATTAGAAATGATTCTATTTTACGAAATGCTTTGTCTTCAGGAATGCAAGTATCAGTGACTCTATTCATGTTATTAGCAAGTAATTCGGCTTCATCTTGAGCCGATAATGAACGCCAATCATCTATCTTTTGATAGTGGTCGTGGGCAACTAAATTGAACAGGTCCTCTTCCAAATTTGCGCCTGTGCATGAAATTGCTGCAATGTGACCGGCTCTAATCATAGGTGCGATACTACGCCCTAATTCTGCAGTTGACATCGCTCCTGCCAATGTCAAAAATATCTTTCCACCTGAATCTAAGAAGCGAAGTAATGATTCACTGGCCGATGCTAATGAGCCGGCATTAAAGTGCCTGTAATGTTCTTTTACGAACTTTCTAACAGACATTCTCACACCTCTCCGCTTTCATCTTCATAAAGGAATCTTTCATGGTTTGATTTTATTATTTGACGAAGAGTTGGCATTTCACGTACCAAAGCAAGATGTATTTGATCAATGATAATGTTGGGGTCGCATGTGCCACAAGTAAAACAATCAATTGCAAGCCATCCTTTTTCAGAATAGCAATGCGCAGTTACATGTGATTCATCCAATAATACAACTGCCGCAAAACCAGGCGGTGATGTGCTTCCATCAAATTGTTCAACATGCGAATGCACTTCCTTTGCAGAGCTATTTGCAACAGCATCTCGCATTAATTGAAGCATCCAATTTCCATCGTCAGCACATGTTGGAGAATACCCAATATAATCTAGAAAAATATGACTCCCGTGTGACTTAATATTGCTCATTAATTACCCTCCTCTTGGAAAAACTTAGATGTGCCAATCATTCTGTTTTTGCCATTTTGTTGAGTTAAAGAATTCCATCTCCCTGACTCTTTGGCGTTAATATGATGTGCAACTATTTTTGTTGTGAGCATCGCTGCTGTGAATTGGGTTAATGGAGAATCCTGTTGCGGCACAATTTCGTTGACATCCGCTGAAATTACTATTGCTTTTTGAGCCTTGAATAAAGCCTCAATTGTTTCAACGACTTGCCAATATGAAAGTCCACCTGGAACTGGAGTACCGGTAGCTGGAACTATGGAACCATCTAGGCCATCAATATCTATGCTTAGATGAATTGGCCCTTCTAATTGTGATAATGTATCTAGCCACTGTTGCCAAACCTCTCTACCTGTGGAATGGTTTTGAGTATCTCTAGCAAAGAAAGTTGTGATTCTATCATCTGAAAGGATGGTTTGATGTTCTTCTTGACTATATGCTCTAATTCCAACTTGCAGTAATTTCCCTACTCCTAAATCGAGACTGCGAGATGCTGCACATGCATGAGAATAAACCTCGCCATCCAATTGACTGCGGAGGTCTGCATGTGCATCGATTTGGACAATTGTCAAGTTAGATAAATCGTTGCAAATTAATGGATGAGATTTTGCTGCATTTACCAGTGGTGGTAAGATACCATGTTCACCACCTAAAGAAATTGGAAAACAATCTCCTGCATACCACGGTTGTAGGTAATTTGAGATTCCATCTAATTGCTGTAATAATGAATTGCCTTCCCCATCCCATGGCTGATTGGTGTGGATTGCGTTACCTTTTGGTAAGTCATTTCCAAGAAGCGGTTCGTATAATTCTACTTGACCGCTTGCAATGATACACGATTCAGGACCTTGGGCAGTTCCTTGGCCATAAGATGTCGTCAATTCGTATGGAATTTGCAGTATAACAATATCTACAAGGTCACCATTTTCAGGTAATCCAAGGAAGTTACCATCAACAAACATAATGCCACCGGACTCATTCAAAGCAACTGCCCTTAAAAGAAAAACGGAAATAATGTCTCTCCCGTTTATGACAAAACTGAAAAAATATTTCCAGAAAATCGTAAATTATTGGCATTTTCATGAAAAAACGGCGAGAAGTTAATATGGGTCGGAAGACAATAGTTAATGGTAGTCGGGAGAGATTATCGGCATTGCCGAGTCAATCCTAGCGCGGAGGAATCGAAATGGGAATGACAATGGGAGAATTAACGAGAGCTATTCAACAACACATCGATACCGATATGGATTCGGAAGTTGCACAGGGAATGGCCGAACATGCATTGGGGTTCTTTGGCTTCTATAACAGGATTATTGACAATGCTCTAGAGCCAACTGACCGTAACTTGTTTTACATGTTCCAAGATTATGATTTACTTACAACCGAATCCGAAGAAACAACCCTTTGGGATGGTCGAGAATGGAGAATTCACTATTGGAAATTCAAACCAGATCTGCGCGAGCGCGTTGAAGCATATATGCAACGCAACCTCGAACCAGAAGAGATCGACCCATTCGCTGACATCTATGGTGGCAACGGTGCTGCTATTTGGACAAAGGAAGCTGAAAGAGTCAAAAATCCAAATGCATTCAATGCAAAATGGTAATTGTAGCATCACAATTCCTTTTTAGGGTGAATAATTAGGAGTTTTTATGCGCAGTATTGTATTAGTGACAATATTGTTGCTGGCCGGTGTATCTCCTATAATAGGAAATTCTAATGCACAACAACCAGACATTGTTCAGGAACATTGGTATCATTCTTATTTGACACTGACTACTGATGTACAATCATGGGCTGAAGATTATCCCGATATCGTCAAATTGACCGTTGCTGGACAGACTGAACTTGGTAGAAATCTCTGGGTCGTTCAGATCTCAGATTGGTCAAATACCCAAAATACCAAGCCAGATGGTGCCCCAAAAGAAATTGTTTACATCGATGGTGGACACCATGGAAATGAGCACTTAGGAACTGAATTGGCATTCTTAACCGCTGAATATTACATAGAGGGTTGGGCTGCGGGAGAACAAGAAGTTCTCGATGTCCTAACTACAACAGAACTGCACATTCTCATCATGTTGAATGCTGATGGCAACGACATCGACACACGCTGGAACGTCAACCAAGTGGATTTGAATCGAAATTATGACCATTATTGGAATACCTGTGAGACGACCCAGCCAGGGAGTAGTGCATTTAGTGAATCTGAAACTCTCGCGAATTCTAATTACATGAATACGATGGTTTCTGATGCTGATCTCTATGTCACGATGCATACTGGAGTTTGGATAATGCTCTATCCTTGGGGTAAATGGCCTGACCAACCATCGGATTGGGAGTTATTCCATGGAATAAGGGATGAAGTTCACACAAATATCTCAGAGATTCCAATTCAAAATGCAAATCAGGGTTTGTATCCAAATTGTGGAACCAGCAGAGACTATGGATACGGGGTAATGGGATTCCCAACTTTCACATTTGAAACTGATGATGAGCAATGGTTACTTGGTACAACCGAGCCTTTGTCAGATAGACTTGGAGAAGAATTAGATGTTATGAAATATTTGATTGACAATGTTTGGTATTGGAGAGCAAGATTATCGATTGAAGAAATCACAATAGATGATGATGTAGTAAATTTCGACATTGTCAATGATGGAAGGGCTACTACAAGGAATGCTACATTACAATATCTAAATGAAGAAACTGATGAAATTCTTTGGCAATCAGATAATTTCACTGTTAATACTACAAGTAGAATCAGTGTTTCAACTAATGGATTTGATTATGATAATGGAGTCTGGAGGCTATCATACCAAAAACGAATTATCAACAGTGCACAATGGGTAAATGAAACAGTAAATGAATCACTTGTTTCAATCATTAAAGTTGAAGCTGATGGTTTCTTACTTGGATATGGTTTATTCAATCCATTATCATTGATAATGGCACTCTGTGTAGTAGCAATTCTCAAGCCTGAATTAAGTGAAATTGAGATTTCTGAATAACGGCTTGTAATAACCAAAACCTCATTCATCACAACTATACTTGTTTGAAATCACTGTGGAGGATTTTCGTCCCAAAAAGGAGTCTGTGCTGGTTGTTGTTCAACTGGAGGTTGTTGCGTGAGCGGTGGAGTAATTGGCGTAACCGGAACTGCAACTGGTTGAGGGTTTTGCTCAACTGGAGGTTGGTACATGGTTTGTGCCACTGGGGCCTGTCCCGTAATAGGTGCTTGGTACGCTACTTGTCCGCCGGGAATTAAACCAACTTGCGTGGTCATGTTTACTTTTGGATCATTCAAGGTAAAGGCCATAATGATGCCAATAATCAGTATTAATACCGAACAACAAATTCCCATAAATCCGCCCGCTATTGCAATACCGCCGCCGATGGCTTCCTCCATGCATGCTTCGTCACAATAATATCCAGTAATATCAACCTCTACATTGCTATTTAGAGTGTACTCCATACCTGACATTTTATGATCAACAAGTGCATACAATTCCCTATCACCCTCAGTATAGTTCATCATATCATCATTGTAACATCCGTATTCGGATTCAATCGCATTATTTCCCATACTATCAACGATTGTAAGGTCAACTGATTCACAATCCACTGGATGAATTATGTAGACTTGAATGTCCCAAGACTCATTTTCATTGACCGTAAAAGTTCCACTTGATTGGTCTTCGAGATAAGTGAGGTCTTCGAGTGCGCCTGTGAGATTCCCGATACCCGAACCCATGCTAATGCCGCTACCGATTAACATGATAACTCCGATGCCGATAATGACTTTGCTTGCGATGTGCATACCTCGTTCATGGCGCTCCCTGTTATCAAAGTGACTATTATGTGGTAATGGTCATGAATCAATTCCAAATGATGGAATTTTGAATGGCTGGTATTCACTATTGGCCAATGTTTATTGAAATTGTGTCGTGATTAGGTTGAAGTGCTGTAGCCCATAGGCGTAAACGGTGAAAGCATGCAAATCACAGTAAGTTCAGGAAACAACGTCAACGGAACTCTAATTCTACCCATGTTTCAAGGTACAGAAAAGTTAGATGATTCAAGCGGAGGAATTCCAGCTCAATTAAGAAGCCAAATCAACACTGTGTTATCTGACAATGATTTCAAAGGAAAGGCAAAATCGACTCTTACACTTCTCGGGGGAGAAGGTGGAAAAGCAATGTTAGTTGGTCTTGGAAAGAAAGAAGATGCTGATGCAAGTACATACAGAAAAGCCGGTGCTACTGTAATCAAGGCTAGAGGCAAAAAACACGGTACGGATTTGACTGTTAAACTCGATTCAACCGATTGTGCTCTTGTGGCTGCATTTGCAGAAGGACTGTTGTTACGAGATTACTCATATAACCATTACAAAACAATTGACGAAGACGACAAAGAAGACGATCTGAGTGCAAGAATTATTTGCGATGAAAAGATTGAAGCAGATTTGAATGAAGCAATTCGAATCGCTACTGGGGTTGCATCGGGTGTTCACCTTTCCCGTGACTTAGGAAATGCTCCTCCAAATGATATGTATCCAATGGCGTATGCCAAGAAAGCAATGGATTGGGCTAAGCAATATGATGGCGTTAGTGTTGGCGTAATAACTTACGAAGAGGCGCTTGAACATGGAATGGGTGGATTAATCGCTGTTGGAAAAGGCAGTGCTAGAAAACCCTGCATGGTTATTTTCAAAATGAATGAGCACCTTGAAGGGCGCTGTCCTGTCATCGTTGGAAAAGGAATCACATTCGATACCGGTGGTATCTCATTGAAGCCGGGACAGAATATGGATGAAATGAAGTACGATATGGGTGGTTCAGCTACTGTATTTGGCATGATGGAAGCGCTTGCTTCAACTGGCCATACTGGTAAAGTAATTGGAATAACATGTATGGCTGAAAATATGCCTTCTTCTAATGCTCAACGCCCAGGAGATGTTATCAAAACGCTTTCAGGCAAAACCATCGAGATTTTGAATACAGATGCTGAAGGACGATTGGTTCTTGCTGATGGATTATGGAAGGCTGGCGATTATGATCCTGAATATATTATTGATTTTGCAACTCTAACCGGTGCATGTGTAGTAGCGCTTGGACATGAAGCGACTGGCCTATGGTCAAACGATGATGATTTCCGAACAAGGATCCATGAAGCTGGAAATGCTGTTGATGAACTTGCTTGGCCAATGCCACTATTACCTGCTTTTGAAAAAGAGATGACAAACTCAAAAATCGCAGATACTCGTAATCTTGGCGCTGGGCGCTGGGGTGGAGCAAATACCGCTGCCGCTTTCTTGAAGCAATTCGTGCCTAAGCGTGGAGAAGGAGATGATGCTGAACAAATTCCTTGGGCTCACATGGACATTGCAGGAACTTTCTGGGGTGCAAAAACTAACGACATGGTTGGTCATGGAGCATCTGGAATACACGTAAGGACTCTTTATCACCTAATTACACAGTGATAGAATTCGGCCCAACTATTAGGAGCATTATATATGTTGAAAATATCTAATTTGCTGCTGATACTTTTTGCTTTATTCATATTGTTATCTCCAAGTGCATATGCTGATGACGACGAAGATGATGATGAGGGCGATGGGTCTGATGATTTCAGTGAAGATTTAGGTGAAATTGCAAAATCATTGTTGATCGCAACTATCGTTCTAATCGCCTGGAAACCATTGCACATATGGTTACAAAAATCTGGAATAAAAAATAATGCAAAGAGTTGGGGAATTACTGATGTCAAGGCTGCAAAAAAGAAATTACTGAGATTTAATAAATGGATGCTAAGAATTCATATCGTTGTCGGTACTGCTGCAACCATAGTTGGATTAATACATGGAATTGGCACTCAAATGCCTGATTGGGAAAGTTCTGCTGCATGGGCTGGATGGTTTGGAATGCTATCTATGTCAATTCTTGGAGCATTAATAATGTGGAAATGGCCTCCTAAGGCAATCAAGAAAAGAGCAAGAGCATTGCACACTCAGAGAGCGTTATTAGTGGTGACCATCATACTGCTAGTAGTTGGCCATGAAATGATCTAAAGTGGCTAATTTAGCCTTAATTCCGGCATTCTTATTCTATAGTTGATGTGATTATTGTTGTAAACGAATATCGAAAGAATCGTTGAGTTCATATAGGGTTGCAGATAGGCCACTATGTAACCGATGGTTCAGTAGTGGTGACTGATATGGCTGATGGCGAAGATTGGGAAGAAAAATTGATTGAACAGATGTCCGAAATGTTTGGTAACATGGGCATGCCAATCGATAAGGACCAACTACGCAAGTTAATGGATCAATTCCGTGGTCAATTCAAAGAAATGGGTATTGATGCAGAAAAGATTGCCAAGGGAGAAGTTAATTTCAACTTTGATTTGTCAAATCTGGCAAAGATGTTTGCCAAGGGCGATGACCTTGGTGACATATTGAAAAACATGGGCATGGCTGTTGAAGTTGATGCTGCTGTTGAAATTCCGACTCCTACTACTGAAAAGAAAGAAGATAAAATCATTGATTTACCTACCGATGACATCTACTTAGATGGATGGAATATGAGTGTTACAATCGACTTTTCATTGCGTGGTGAAATAGAACAAGACCAAGTTGAATTATCACTGGTCAAGGGTGGACAACAAATTGAAGTCCTCAAGGATAATCAGGCACATCCATTGGCACGAATTGCCCTCCCTCATCAATGTGAAGATGTGGTTGATTTCAGCCTTAACAATGGTATTTTGGATATTACTCTAAAATTGACTCCTCAGGGTTCAGCCACAGAATCTACCAAAGATACTGTTGATTTAGATGATGAAGAGTATGATGATGAAACCCCTCCGACTGAAAATATTAGTATTGATTTGTCAGATGACGAAGATGATGACGATGATGATGGCGGAATACCAATTTTCTGAACAGAAGAAAAACAAAAATTGAATAAAAACAAGGAAGTGAAAAAATGAGTAAAGTAATAGGAATAGATTTAGGAACTACAAATAGCTGTGTTGCAACAATAGAAAATGGTGACCCCGTCATCATTCCAAATGCTGAAGGTGCAAGAACAACCCCGTCGGTTGTTGCATTTGCGAAAGATGGTTCTGAGCGACTTATCGGAGTTACTGCAAAGCGCCAAGCAGTTACAAACCCAGAACGAACAATTATCTCTGTAAAGAGACATATGGGGACTGATTGGTCAACAAAAATTGATGATTCGGAATATACTCCTCAAGAAATATCTGCATTTATTTTGCAAAAGTTGAAGGCTGATGCTGAAGCATATCTTGGTTCGGAAGTGAAGCAAGCGGTTATCACATGCCCTGCATACTTTACCGATGCACAAAGAAAGGCAACCAAGGACGCTGGAAGAATTGCAGGACTTGAGGTTCTAAGAATTATCAATGAACCTACTGCTGCTGCATTAGCATATGGTGTTGACAAAGGAGATGAAGCAACAATTCTGGTCTACGATCTCGGTGGAGGTACCTTCGATGTATCGGTCCTTGAAATATACGAAGTTGATGGACAGCCACAGATTGAAGTTAAGGCAACTGCTGGAAATAACAAACTCGGTGGCGATGATTTTGATGATTTGGTAATTGAATGGTTAGTCAGTGAATTCAAGAAATCAACTGGTATTGATTTAGGCAAAGATGTTCAAGCGCTCTCACGTCTCAAAGAGGCTGCTGAAAAGGCAAAGATTGAACTTTCTGGAACAAAGACTACTCAGATTAATTTACCGTTCATTACAATGAAGGATGGTCAACCAGAACATTTGGACATTTCACTATCTCGTGCAAAATTTGAAGATTTAATTTCTAAATTGATTGAGAAGACAATGCGCCCTACTCGCCAAGCAATGAAAGATGCTGGTGTGAAGAAGGGAGATATTGACAAAGTAATTCTCGTGGGCGGGTCAACTCGTGTACCTGCTGTTCAAGCAGCGGTTGAGAAGGAAGCTGGAAAGGAGCCGTACAAAGGAATTAATCCTGATGAGGCA
>ENA-OREN01005167-OREN01005167.1-marine-metagenome-genome-assembly--contig:-NODE-5167-length-10961-cov-2.419699_pt1 | contig 10961 bp, 6 predicted proteins | sample MGYA00248624_ERZ508555 | MGnify/ENA primary metagenome ERZ508555 (study PRJEB26222, sample SAMN06267773) | marine metagenome | isolation source: Saanich Inlet, British Columbia, Canada | place...
TGAGTAAAAAATGTGGAGTTTTAGAAAGTTTGTACTGCAACTACAGGTTAACTGATGGAACTGCTTTGGGTTTGTATAGAGAAGGAGGCTTCATTCCGCATGATGATGATATTGATATTGATATTCTAAATGCTACTGATGAGCAAATTATCGGCTTAAAAAATAAAATGGAGATGAGGATTGTTAGAGAAGTTGTGTTGAATAAAAAGACACAACAAATTGCATTTTGTGATAAAGAAGGATTTATTTTTGATCTTGTTTTTTGGTATCAAGAAAATGAATTTATTTTCAATTACTGTGAAAAGGGATATGAAAGAATCCAAAATATAAAATTTTTTAAGGATCTTAATGAAAAGGGATTTGAAGATGCATTTGTTAATAGTTTCGGATCTTCGTCTAAGGATCTTTTGAGAGAATTTCACGAAACATTCCTTAGATTAAGTGTTGATGAGAAATTAAAAATAATACCTTTAAAAGCTGTTGCTGAATACTTAGGCGTATATACGTTGAACTATACTAACGGTTATCTTAATTTTAATATAAGTGAAGATGGTTCTGTGATCGTAGAAAGTTCGTTGGGCGATAAAGCTAATGGCTCTTGGGAAGTTGAGGGCGAATATCTTTTTAGTAATGCGATTTTTAAAAAAAATAACACAATCATAAAAGCCAAAATTAATATTAACACATATGAGCTTAACGAACTCACTATGAATGGCAATCCAGCTCCATTAAGGAAAGCAAATCCAGATGGTGTTTTCTTAATAAAGAAGATTAATTAGGGAAATGAAACACCTCCTACTCACAACAATCGCAGCCGTGCTTCTGGTGGGGTGTACGGATCTGGATCGTCCAGAAGATTCCATTCATGTTGCTGCAAAAGGTGACATCGAAGCCGTAAAACAACACTTGGCTGCTGGCGTGGATGTGAATGCGGGGCGTTCGGATGGTGGAGGTACTCTTTTGCATTATGCGGCTGCTAACGGTCACAAGGAAATCGTCGAACTACTGATTTGTTCAGAAAACTTAATCCTTGCCTTTGGAAAACTACACCTCTGACAACTCTTATGCGAACCTCAGACTCTCTATTTGAAGTAAAGAGGCAACCAACTGCTATCGATACCGATTTCCGCTTTGGTCTTGCAGTGTTAATGGCTAGCGGTATGGCTGCCTTTGGTCATGAGGTTCTTTGGACCCGACGCATGATAGATTTGTTGGGAGCAAGTACTGAAACCAGCGCAAGGGTCTTCGAGTGCTTCTTTTTCGGCTTGTGCTCGGGTGCAGCCATAGTATCGCTTAAACTGGCTAGAATCAGACGACATTGGCGTTTCCTCGGATGGGTTGAACTTGGAGTCGCCATTTTCAGCGTCTCAGCATTACTGCTCCCGATGTGGACTGGTTTAATGTGGTCAACTTTGGGCCCAGATAGGCTGATGAGTTGGCAAGGCTGGTCTATTAAGACAATATTCTTGATACTTGTGATTGTCCCACCAACTTTTCTCATGGGAATGACTCTTCCGGTGTTGGTGTCGAAGGTGGCAGCCACAAGGTCGGATTCATCCAAACGAGAAATCCTGCTGTATGCAGCCAATACTTTCGGTGGCGTATTTGGCCTCGGCGTAGTTGTGCTGTTATCCCTCCAACTCTTTGGGGCAGCTGGATCAATGTTGCTCATGATTTGCATTAATGTGGCTATAGCTGTCGTGTGTTTTTACCGAGACCGTAAGGATCAAGGCTATAAAGAAACTGGGTTGCAACTAAGTAATCGACCTCAAATGATTGTTAAATCTGATCGAATCGAGGTTTTGCCTCTGGTATTGGCTTTTTGCTCAGGTGCAGGTGTGATGGCTCTGGAAGTCCTTGGCCTAGCTTTGATGAACCTCAGTGCACCATTATCGATCTACCCTCAAGCTAGCATACTTGTATGCGTCATTTTACTGCTGTCGATTGCTGCGTGGATGGTTGCAAGAATAGCTGTGCGCCTGCGGATAACAGTTAGAATGCTCTCGGTAACGATGGGGGCGACATGTTTGGGAGTGGCACTAATCCCCGTGATTTTCATGCATTTACCAGGAGTTCAGCTGGGAATGTTCGGATATGGGAACAGCTTTGGGCATTTCCTAATAACACTTGCAATAAGCACGTTCGCCTCGTTTGGACCAGCCATGTTGTTCGCTGGCATGGTTTTTCCGTTGGTTGTTTTGTGGGCCAAGCGGGAGGGCAGCCTGCCGGGACGTAAGATTGGGTTACTCCTTGCGGCAAGTGGCATCGGAGGAATTGCCGGGACGGAAACTGTTTACCGACTACTTCTGCCCAACTTTGGGGTTCACGTCAGCATTGGAGTAATCGGTGTGTGCTACGGGGTAGCGTCACTGGGGCTGATGGTTTATCTAAAGGAAAGGAATTTTAGACGCTATCTATGGCCCCTAGCGGCATTTTTCACTGCCTGCTACATCGTCAACGCAGTCCTGGTAAATCTGCCCATCTTCTTCCTAGAAGACCTATACAAAGTCGTGAGTCTTCGCACCGGTCGAGAGGGAAGCCTCGCTGTAGTGGAGGATGGCAGAAGCAGAGTCATGATTTTTGACAATCAGTACACATTGGGGGGCACTTCGGTCACTCCGGGCCACCGTCGCCTAGCACATTTGCCCCTTATGCTTCACACCGCACCAGCCAAAGTGGGATTTATCGGTTTGGGCACAGGTATTACAGCATCGGGGGCCTTGGAGCATAAGGCTGTTGAGTCAATCACTGCTGTCGAATTATCCACTATCGTAGCTGAAGCCGCAGCAAGAGAATTTGCGGAATATAACCATGATGTGTGCCGAAACCCCAAGGTGAAAGTTCACGTAGAGGACGCCCGAATATTTTTTGGGTCTTGTCAGGATTCGTTCGACGTTATTATTGGCGATCTATTTACGCCATGGCGGCCCGGGGAAGCCTCGCTAAGCAGTCTTGAGGGATTCCGTGCTGCACATAAGGCGTTGCGATCCGGCGGCGTTTTTTGCCAATGGATTGAGTTGACCCAATGGACGCCGGAACAGTTCCAGATTGCAGCCGCTACCTTTAGAAAGGTTTTCAGTCATTTGTTTCTTTTCCGGAACAAGTTTGAGACTGGCTCTACTCCAATTGCTCTCGTCGGATTCAAGGATGGTCTTCTAGACTGGAGTAAGGTTTCTCAACGTTGCCGTTTTGAAGCTGAGAATGGGTATTTGGCTGATCCTCTCTGCCTACATCCCGAAGGAGTAGCAATGCTATATCTGGGAGAATTCGTGCCATCGACTAAGGTTGAAACTCAGGTGAACACCCTAAACAACCTACTCATCGAGCTAAGTGCAAGTAGAGAAGTAGTTCTAATGGACTCGGTCAGTTATTACTCGAGTGACGGACAGCTCTTGTTGGGTTTTCTTGACCGTCAGATAGAATCCTTAGCCAATAATCAGGACTTTCCAAAAGAGCTACGCCCGTATCCCAAACTCGGCATTCTGGCAACCCGTTTTGAGATTGCCCTCGTCGGAAACGACCTGAACAAGGCGAACGCAATAGCTCAAACTCTGGTCGATCAAGTCCACCCAAATGTTCGCACTGATGTTGGTGCCAATTGGAAGCTTTGGGCAGGGAGCATAACTCCTTGGGCGTTTCTCCAGCAACCGAAAAGCTCCGCAACTGTTTCTCCTAGCAATAACCAGCAGTAATAATGCAAATGCAGTTCACAAATATAATAAAATTCTCTTACATAGATCTCGCCATTCTACACAAAACACGGCGGCAAGACTGCTGATGAATTGAAAGCTGAAGGGAAGTAATTTTACAACTTAGGAATCACACTTACCGCTTCCCGTAGCCTCTCCAGTTCAAGGTGAGTGTATTTCTGGTTCATTGCGTCAGAACTGTGCCCTGTCAGTTGTTGCCTGACCTCACCGGCAATCCCCTTGTTCGCCAGCATGGAGTTGAAGCTGTGCCGCAAAGAATGGAATGAAAGCCGGTTCATGGTTCGCCCTTTGCCTTCTCCCTTGCGGTAGGGTTGGGGGTCGATACCGGCCTTCTCCATTAACCCTGAAAATGTTTTTGAAAGCCCGAGTTCCCCTCCTGTTGGTTTCCCTGCCAGGGTGGGCAGAATGGGGGCTTCTGGGTCATCCTGTCCTGCGGCATCAAGTAGAGCATCCTTGAGTTGTGGGTGAATGGGGATAGAAACCACCTTCCTGATATTACTGGTTTTCTTTGGAACTATTTGAATAATGCCCTTCTCAAAGTCCACCGCATTCCAAGTCATGTTGGCAATGTCACCAATCCGGAGTCCGGTGCAGTATCCCAAGAGTATTGCCAGTTTCCAATCTGGTGGGGACACAGTTGTGAGCTTTTTGATTTGCTGCTGGGTAAAGGGAGTTTTTCCTGATTGCTCCTTGGGCAATGATTCTATGGCTGTGGCAGGATTTGTGGTTACCAACCCCTGCCTAAGGGCAGCATTAAGGGCACCACTGATTGCCCTGACGACAAAGTTGCAGGTGTTGGGTGCCAAGCCGGACTCCTTGAGCTTGGTTCGATAGGAATGAATGTCCCTTACCGTCAGGTGTGAAAGATTCAATGCAGACCGTTTCCCAAGGAATCTAATGAAATCCTCGATAATCCCGTTGTAGCGAACAGCAGTGCCTGGACTTTTGGCTTCTGATTTCCCCTTCGCCCAATGCCGCAACCATTCAGCCGTAGTATAAAACTGCATGGGTTCGCCTGTGGAATACTCCACAATGTCGCCCACAATTTTCCTGGCTTGCGCCTCGGTCAGTAACCCCCTTCGTGATTTGCTTGCGGCCCTTTCCACCTCTTGGCAGATTGCCAGTGCCTCACGTCGGTTGGTCTGTTTGGTTGAACGCTTGGTGCGCGAGCCATCCGGAGTTGTGAAACAGCAATACCAGTATGGGGAGTTTGGTTTACGAGTAAGTGACGCCATAAAATAAGCGGGAACAATAGTGGGAACGTTCAATGGTGTCTGTCAAGTTTTAATATGTCTTTTTACTAATAAAAGTGGCTATTTAGGGGCTATGAATAGAATCCTTTGCATTATGCGGCTCGTGAAGGACACAAGGAAATTACTGATCTGTTGCTTACCAACGGAGCGAATGTAAATGCGAAGAATGACGAGGGCGGAACACCGCTGGATTGGGCCGAATGTTGTGCCGACAAAAAAGAAACCGCTGACCTTCTCCGCAAACACGGCGGCAAGACGAGTGAAGAAATGAAATGAAACACCTACTAATAACAACAATCGTAGCCGTGCTGGTTGTGGGGTGTGGGGAGTCGCAAGAAGTAGAAGATAAAATGCTTTGAGAAGCTGAGGGTTCGGTTAAGAAATGAAAACATGATCCTCGCTTATATCGACCTCCGCCCGTTTCTATTTGTCATTGGCCTTCCCGTTGTCATCTTACTTGCGCTCCTTGGTTGCTGGATCGCTAAAGCTAGGATTGTGAAATGGAAAGCGGTATTATTTTCCACAGCTACTTTCGCAGCGCTGTTCGGATTCTTCCTTTACGGTCCTTTTATCGGCCAAACTGAGACGCGAGAGCATATTATGACTTGGGAAATCGAGCCGACTCGAACAAACGGTATTAACGAGCCGAAGGTTATTCTCTCTTTCGTTGAATTCCCAAGCTATTTCATTGGAGGGTATTCAGATGAGATCGCAACCCATCTAAAGAAAAATGGAGAAGAGAAGGTGAATGTTATTTTCGAGATTACTTCGGACTACGGTAAGATTCGAGGGTACCGCGAGACTGAGATCGCAGGACTAAAAAGTTGGCGATGGATAGATGGCTTCGGAGGGAGCAGTGGATCGCCTGAAAGATCACCGTGGGACTGAAAACGATGAACATCGAACAAAAGGTCGTAGAATGAGGGATTTGTGTCTGATCTAAGTCGCCGACCTCATCCGCAAACACGGCGGGAAGACGGGTGAAGAATTGAAAGCTGAAGGGAAATGAGTACTGTTCAGATTCGATTAATTATCGAAAATCGCTTGTTTAACATCATACCCCGGTGCTGCGATAAACGAATACACCACCTCTCCGGTATCTGTGTCCCAAAGGCGCACTTCGCCACTGTACGACCCTGTGGCCAAGCGCGAAGTCTTTGGCGAGCAATCAATCGAGTAAATCCAATCCAAGTGCCCTTTAAATTCATGCAACACTTTCCCATCCTCAAAATTAAAGCCCTTGGCCACACCGTCAGCTCCGGCAGTATACACTAGATTCTTAGATGCACACATTGCAAATACCCCCAGACCCATTCCATGCTCAATATAGCGAGTATGTCCAGCCTTGGAAAAACGCTTCTCCATGTCAGAGGCTGTGCCGCTTTCTTCTTCAGCTTTGACCGGATTCCATACGCGTATCGCTTTGCCCTCTCCCACAGTCATCACCAAACCGCTAATTGGTTCAAACACCGAAGCGAACACTTTAAACCGACCTGTGAATTCGCCGAACTTCTGCCGGTGACCATTGTATGTCGTAAACAATTCACCAGTTTCAGCATCCAATACCTTTGCCGTTTGATCCCTGCTTGTTGTTACAACAAAATTATTATCAATACTGAATGCAACCGATGTCACCCAATCCGAATGCACACTTGACTCCCAACACCGTTTGCCGCTGGTCAAGTCATAAGTGCGAACCCGGCGATCAGCGGATGAAGCAGTCAAGCGATCTCCCGCTTGATTAAGCGCCATACCAAGCACTATATCCTCAAATGTACCATATACTCGCAATCGTTCACCGCTCAATGCATCCACCAAAGCGAGTTCCCCATATTCGCCTGGGCTACCACCTCCTACTATAAGCTGTCCACCGTCAGCGTGCCATTTAAGTGTTTGGATTCTTAAAGGAAGGTTCTTTAAACGGCGGATCAATTTGACTGGTTTTACCCCCCAAACCGTCACCTCATGATGTCCGCTCATCGCCAAACTTTTTCCATCAGGCGAAAAAGCCAACGCTGTCACGGGCACCGGGACGCGATAAAGCTCAGGTGACTGGGGATGTTCTCTAGGGGGCAACTGTGAACGCAATGACATCTTCCGGTCACTGCCGTCAAAATTTGCGCCTTCAGCAATCCATTGGCGAACCAACTCGATGTCACTTGAGGCTAGAGAATCATCCTTCTGCGGCATGCGGAAATCCGGGTCGTCATCCACCAGCACGGCATATAAATTCGACTCATGCGGTTTCCCCGGTGTCACGGCTTGGTTCAAAAACTCAAAAGTATGGATGCGATAATCGCCCTTACTTTTTTTAGAGCCATGACACCCCTCGCAGCGCTGTAACAACACCGGCGCCACGTCGTGCATGAAACTGATCTCTGCCTGGATCTGAGCTAGGCCGGTGAGCAACGAAACAGTGACCGCAAGCTTTCTCATCAATGTTGAAACATAAACTCTTGCGTGTTGATGAGCGCCCAAACCAAGTCGCGAATGGCATCATCACGATTTTCGGAGTGGTCGATATATTTTCGAGCCTTTCCTGTTTCAGAATCGGAAGGGTATCGAGAATAAGCGGTCAGAAAAAGCACTTCTACCAACGTGTGGTCGGTCAAGCTTTCGTACTTCTTATTACTACCAGTTAATTTGTCGTACACCTGACGACCGTTCAACAACTGTAACGCCTGCTCTAAGGTTGGCTCGCCCGTACGCTCGCAGGCACAGGGAGATGTTCTTTTCGGTTGGCCAAAAGCTTTCAGAAAATCGGTTTGCTCGGGCCAGGGACGTTGTGTGGCATATTGAAGGCGAACATCCAATCCAAGTTGATGACGAAGCTCGGCCAACTTATCGTCTAGCGATTGGTGATAACTCCGTAATGTTTTTTGCTGATCATCAGACCGATTTTGAACTGGCTTGGCAAGTATTTCGGTAATATGCCCAGGCAAGTTTGAAGTGCTGGCAGATTTCGGTTTTTCCCCGTCTAATTCCACTATTTTCACAGTAAAATGGAATGCTCCACCCTTGTTGTTCACCTTGAAAAGTATATAATTTATTCCTGAAGACAATTCGGTTTCAGCATACTGAGTGTTGGGGTTTTCGAGGATTTGTATTTGATCGTAAAACAGCCGCCCATTGAGCCAGGCTCGGACGCCGTCATCAGCCACAAAGTGGAACTTAACTTTGGCATGTTCGCGTGACCATATTATTTGATAAATATATTTGGCCCCTATCTCATTTTCCTGGAAGTCAACTTTCTTTGCCTGCTCCCAGTCCGGTTGAAGCTGCCAGTCTTGCTTGGCTAAATCTAAATAAAACTTGGTCTCCTCAATGAACGCTTTTTCATGGGCTTCTTTTTGATCTTTAGCTTTAAAGAAACCAAGTGACCATTGGGCGCCCAGGTGAAAATCTAATTTAGATAAGCGCTCGGTTTGACTATCTTCCCAGTTAGATTGGCTGGAATCGACTATAGCTATTCGCTCTCTTTCTTTATTTTCGAGTTCGGTTTTCATCCGAAGCATTTCACCGGCGGGCTGAACAGAGCCTGTCACGTAACTGATGGCATCCTGCAATTGCTCAGCGGTGAGCAATCGCACTCTTGCATGAGAAAAGTTTTCATTGTCGTCTGCATTAAGCTCTGATGCTTGAGTTGTACGCTGGTAAACTTGGCTGTTACAAATTTCTCGATAAACCTGCTTGCAATTGAAGCCGTTGGCCGCAAAGCTATTTGCTAGCTCGTTTAACAAAGGAACATTTGATGGAGGGTTGGATGAGCGGAAATCATCGACGGGCTCGACGATTCCACGCCCCATTAATCTCGCCCAAATCCGATTCACCATCACACGTGCAAACCAAGGGTTACTCGTTGTTGTCAGCCACTCTGCAAACTTTAAGCGCGGATCGGCACTGTCAGCTTTGCCTCCCCACGGTTCCATTACTTTGCCAGTTCGCGGATGGGTCATCTCATCGGAATTATTCATAAGGATCATTCCTTTATCGCGATTTATCCGGTTAAAGACTGCTCCGATACTGTAGTAATCGTCCTGGGTCCAGTTTTCGAAGGGATGATTGTGGCATTTGGCACATTGAATCCGCGCTCCCATAAAGATCTGGGCAGTCGATTCAACTGTGCTTTCGGTATTATTTAATGATGCATAAAAATTAGCAGGAGCAACTACTTTTGAATCACCACTGGCCGTCAGTATTTGCCGTGTTATTTTGTCATAGGGCAGATTTTTATAGATTGCATCCTCTATCCATTTAGCAAAAAAAGTGGCGCGTCCGTCAGTTAGTACCTCTGGGGTTATTCGAAGTAGATCAGCCATTTGTAGTGCCTGAAAACGAGCAAACTCACGACTGTTAAGCAGATCATTAATAAGCTTTGTACGTTTGTTTGAAGAATCATTGGAAAGAAAAGCTCGAACTAAAACCGTTGGTGGCAGTAACCCTGTGAGATCAAGATGCACACGTCGCAAAAAAACACTATCACTGCATGTCAAAGCCGGTTCTATCTGTAGCAATTTCAACCGATCATTCACCAACTGATCGATTCCGTTATTTTCTTGTGGAGGCAACCACACAAATCTCTCTGACTCTGGCGCAACTGTAATGTAAACCGATTCTAGACTCTCTAGATAACGTACTGTAATTGCTGCAGAGCCGCGCTCGCGTCCCAGAACTAAGCCATTGCTCCCTACTGTGGCCACCTGCCGTTTCGATGTCTGGTAGGTTGCCAAATCGGTAACATCTCGCACAGTCTTATTGTTAAAATAAGCCAGGACACTAATTTGCTGTTGAAGGTGTGGCGCCCGTAACACGCGCTCCTGTTTTGGGTAGACCTCAATTTTTACACATTTAGGTTCGTTTTTAATGACGCCGCGAGCTCCTTCAAAAATCCATTGGCGCAAGAGATGATATGCCGAGCCGTTCTGTATCAGCTTTTTACCGCCAACATGTGGAACCTTCAGTAGTGGTTTCTTAAGCATCAAGCTCTCATCGGGCGCGAGAACATTAATCCGCCTATTCAATCCGCCTCGAATCAGTGACAACTCGTCGTGTGCTGCGTCAAAACCAAATAATGAGAGTGAAAAGCCCGCTTTGCCGTGGGGTGAGCCGTGGCACGAACCTGCATTGCATCCCTTTTTGGTCAACGTTGCCAACGTCTCCGTGGTGAAGCGGATTGGATCAGTTGCCGACTGCCTGCTGACTCGAACCGGCAGCTTTACCGAATGTTCATCGACCCGGATTAAAATATCCGTCTCTCCGTCTCCGACCGGCATTACGATTGAGCGGTTGAGATTGGCCACTTTTTTGTCTGAAATTACTATAGTGGCCAAGCGGGTAAGATCTCTTGCCTCACCGTTTTCAAGCCACCCTGTTATCACCAATTGTGCTTTGCTTCGCTTTGAAGCCAGATTGAGCTCTGTTGGGAAAACTTCAATTCGCTCAAACTTTTTAGCTATCACAGTAGAGCAAGAAAAAGTAATAAAAAGTGCGAGAAGATGGCGCATGATCAAAAGAGTTCTGGAATGGGAGTTCCGTTTTTTGCGAAATAAATCGGCCTGCCATCTGGCGTGTGAACCGGCTTTTCACGGTCTATTCCTAATTTTTCGTAAATCGTTGCCGCGTAGTCATCAATAGTGTAAGCCTGTGAACTGGTGATGTATCCGCCATCCTTGTCGGTACTGCCTACGACTTGTCCGCCAGGCACGCCCGCGCCAGCAAATGCAAAGCTGAACGCGTGGGTCCAGTGGTCGCGCCCTTTTCGTTCGTTGATTTTTGGAGTACGCCCAAACTCAGTGACAATACAAAGTAACGTTTCCTCCAAAAGGCCCCGTTGATGCAGATCGTCGATCAGAGCTTCTATTTCCGATTTGCTTAAATTCATCTGTGCTTTACCACCCCCGGGATGAGCGAGGATTAAGGTACAGCCTTGTTCAGTTCTCTCTATCTCCCATTTTTTATGCGTGGGGAGTTTTTCTGAATCAGCCAGGTAAAAATCAGG
>ENA-OREN01005168-OREN01005168.1-marine-metagenome-genome-assembly--contig:-NODE-5168-length-10958-cov-3.508501_pt1 | contig 10958 bp, 13 predicted proteins | sample MGYA00248624_ERZ508555 | MGnify/ENA primary metagenome ERZ508555 (study PRJEB26222, sample SAMN06267773) | marine metagenome | isolation source: Saanich Inlet, British Columbia, Canada | place...
GAGGCGGTGGTGAAGTCCGTGTTGGCAGAGAGACGCCGCCTACGGAGAGTCCTCACCTTGTCTATACAGGCTTGAATCTTGACAATCTTCGCGGTATCGGGAAAGTCAAGATCGCCCAGACCCGAATACGTTTGCACTGCATCTTGTAGCCGCCTCCGCTTCCGATCCAGATTGCGAATTTCCTCAAGCCGGGTCTGTTGGCCTTGCACTTCACTGGCATCAGGCACCGAGACAGAGGTGAACCCAGCAAGGGTTGCTACCTCCTCTTTTGCATGACCGTATTGATCTCGAAAACCCGTGACCTTGACCACTGCCTTCGCCAGCTTCTCCGCTCGGGCCGAATCTGGGATCACATCTGGGTCAAATCCTGCAAGGGTTTCTGCGTTGTCCCTCGTAGTCTGTAGTCGAGTCCTCAACTCCGTAAGGACATTCTGTTTTAGGAGCAGCTTCGTGATCTCATCACGGGTGTCTGCCAAACCCCGAACCTGGGCCGCCACGGTGTCGAGTCCATCAAACACTGCGACTGACTTCTCATGTGTCGCCACGTCCTTACGACGGATCTTGAGTTCATCGTTAGCTGATCGTCGGTCTTTCTCTGATGCTTTGAGCGCCGACGACAGCTTGCCCACACGTTCCACATCTGAAAGAGCCTCCGCAATCGCAGAGCCGGGTCTATTCACCAAAAACAACGACCCGGTAAACTGATCTGCAATCTGTGGCCACACACGATCAGAAGCAGCTTGGATCTCACGCACACCTAAAGACTCAATCTCAGGAGGTACACCGCGACCCACGCCTGAAAGTCGCTTGCCGTTGAGGGTGTAGCGATTGACAGTCTTGCCTTTCTGACCGGGTTTCTCCCAACCCTTTTCCCAAATGATCTCTGTTCCATCAGCAAAGGTCAACGTCACCGTAAGGTGAGCACAGCCATGACGCACCAAGGGACCAGCCGGAGAGTTAGTGAACACTCCTCGGACAGCCCGCATAAACGCCGTCTTGCCGCTATTATTCGTCCCGGTGATGACGGTCAGCCCGTCAATCACCACGGTAACGTCCTCAATGGACTGAAAATTCTGTACTCGGACTTTGACGGCCATAGATCACCTCACTCCGATGTACCGGAAACAGGAGGATCGTTGACCCCCGTATACAACACGGTGACGCCGGGAGCGGGAGAAGATCCCACCTTCCAATCCCACGGATGCGAGGATCGGCTGCCAGGCTCCAACACATCCACCTGTTTGAATTGACACCTAAGACCAAAGTTCCGAAAAGTAAATCCATCTCCTTTTATGAGACGACAATGGACGAAAACAGAGGTCTTGCCCCGGACCAGTGCCAAAGGTTCAATGATCTCTGGCTCCTCGTACCGTAAGACACGGATCGAACGACGCCCATCAATGCACTCTCGCCAGAGGTGTTCATCTACCGTTTCACCCATCAGAATCACCATCGAGGTCAGACACCTTCGACTTTTTCGGCTCATCAAAGATGGCATCGAGTTCAGAGTCGTCGGGGTCAACTTCATCAACGAAGTGGTCGGTAGTCCCCGCACCAAGGAATGGCATTACCCGTGCCGACAACGCCTCAAAGTGCTCCCTATTTTCCAGAAAGTGCTTCCTCATTTTTTCATTGCCTTGGATTCTGAGAGGGCCGTCCGGGCAATCCGCCCACGTCATCCAACTAGACCCCTTGATGATTCCGTGCGCTTTGGCGATCTCGATGATCGTCCGCACGTTGTCGATGCCCTCACCCCACCGGATGTAGAAGATTTCTTCACGTCCCTGTGAGCGACTGACCTTGCATTTCATAGTTGTGACCTTGATGATCCCACCAACCACGCGCTCGTCTGTCTTGTGCGTCAGGACATTGTGCTCACGAGCCTTTTCGTTCTTGACACGACGCAACTCCAGCCGCACTGCGGAGTAGAACTTCCAGCCATTGCCGCCTTGAGGTTGGGTTTTTTTGGCTCCAGGCATCGTCGCCAGCGTTGAACGAATCTGACTGATCCCAACGACGGCGCTTCCACTGCGGGCGATGGTGCCCTTGATATTGGGGAGTTCCTGTGACCACACGCTCTGAAGTTCAGCGACCTTGCCTTGTTCCGCGACCTCAAGAGCGTCACGCTCTGCGATGCGACGTGGGACAGCCGCGCCCACGGAGTCGAAGATGATGAGATCCACACCCCCCGTGGCGTAAGCCATCGCGTATTTGATCCCGTCCTCCAACGTGTCCGGCTGAAGCAATATGAACTTTGAAGGGTCCGTGATGGGAACGCCGAGAGCAGCGGCATAGTCGGGAACGATGTCGTTCTCCCAGTCAATGTAAACTGCCGTGCCTCCGTCGGCGCAGCACTGAACCACTGCTTCCAGACACAGGGTGGTCTTGCCTGACGACTCATGCCCCCAGATTTGTGTGACCTTGCATCGCGGGAAGCCCGGACAGGGGGAGACTCCGAACGTGTTTTTCTCCCCTCCAATGAGGTGGTCGATGACGATGCTGCCACTGGAGATGTGAGGCAGAGATTCTTTCACCGTGTCATCGTCCATCGCCACCATAATGTCGGTGAACTCCTTACCTTTCTTCTTCTTCAGGAATGCGGTACAAGCATCCAGAGGGCTGACTGCTCCTGCAAGGGCTGCGCTGCCGCCCTCCTCACTCTTTTTCGCTCTCGCCATCGTTGATCTCCTCGTCCCGAAGTCGGGACCACACGAAGAAGCGATCCGACTCTCGGTGGATCACACCCTTCTTGATTGTCTTTCCGGCCCGCTTCCCTCTGATGAAGGTGTGAACCTTGGTGAAATACCGAGCTTCGGTTGGAGTCAAATCCCCCTCCGCAACCCGCTCATCGTAAAACTCCCAAAACCGCCCCGAAAGGACGGCCACCAAATAGGCGTCAGCCTCGTTGTGGTTCCATCGACCACCACCCACATCCAGCTTGGCTGCATCACACATGTCCACCTTGTCCATCGGCCATCCTTTGGGGCGGTCGAGGGTGTCACGAGCATGGGCCTTGACTTGCAGGGGGGACCAGAACACCACGTCCATGAACTCGGCACGGAAGGCTTCACATGAATAAAGGAACAGACCCCACATCCCTTCCGAATACATGGCGTTCATAATCGGGTACTCGACCCCCACCCGGTCGGGTTTGTGCTCTTGAATCAGAGCACGCAGCGAGTCGCGCATGAACATGTAGCGGGTGACGAACTCCATCTTGGCCTTGGTCTGAAACCTCCCACGAGCCTCGCATCGGCGGGGGTCACCCACCGGGAACGAGTTGTCGTGGATGGCCCACCCGAAGTTCGTCAACGAAGGGTCGAATCCGAGGACTCTCATGCCAAACTACCGAAACACCCCCGAATGGGGCACCGGAAAGGCGCATCATCCAGGGGTGTTTGAGTCTCCATCGGACTAGATTCCAATGTCGTCCAACATCGAATCCACATCCTTCGACGCATGGTTACCAGTCGGGCTGGAAGGCTCGCCTCCCAGCTTCTCACGGACCTCGTCCACGGTGTACCGTCGTGCAAGAACATTGTGGATGTCCCCTGCCACCTGACGGGCTTCCCCAAGGATCTTCCTACCAACCGCCCGCAAATCCTCATTTTTTGCTTCCAGGTATTTGAGCAAAAGACTCTCGCCCTCGGGCGTGAAGGTCATCTTCTGGTATTTACCGTCAATGCAATTGATAGTGAGATCATGTTTGGTCAGAGGGAAACGCTTGTTGTTCTGGCCAACCGTCTTGTACTTGTCAGGGGAGTGGGTCCAAGGCTGAACCTTCCAACCCTTGCCATTCTTGTAGGAGGCAACATCAAGTTCTCCGTCCTTAGCGCAAGGCCAAATACAAAGGACTGTAGCAATCTGCTGCTTGGGCTGCTCCTTGAGCAAGTCAAGCATCGCAACGCGGTTGCTGCTGTCAATCATGACATACCCCACCCCGTCCTTATAGATTCGCTCGCAACCCGTGAACTTGATGTTTGCGGTGTCGGCAGGAGTGCCGTCCTCTTTGTAGTCGGTGAACCAAACCAAGCTGGCCCGGTACGAGCGGCCCGTTTCCCCTTTGAAACGCTTGCTCTGCTTTCCGATGTTCTCGTCATTTTCACCGAAAGTGAAATCCAAAAAACCATCCATTATTGTGCTCCTCTAAGACGCTAGGTGTAAGTCAGTGCTCAACATGAGCGGTGAAATGAAGTGCGTCGATGACCATTACCGGCCCACGACAAAAACTCCCCCCCCTAAAGATCGAGATCCCCCAAAAGATCGTCAATCGACTGTGAAACAACCTCTTTTGGTTGCGGGAGAGCATTCAAAAGGTCGTCTGCGGCTGAATCGTCTACCTCCGTCTCTGGCAGTGTAGGAGGCTCCTCATGTACTGCTTCCACAGAGGAACCAACGACTACCGCCAGATCCGGCTCCAAAGAACGATCACCTGTGAACATCTCATGCAGATCCTTGAGGGTCTGCTTGTCCACATTGGGAGAAGCATCGAGATCAGGAGCTTGAGTGCCAGGGTCAGGTCTGCTCCCCCACCGAGCACCAAGACCAATCTCATCATGGCAGAGCTTAATCTGATCTCGGATACGCGCTTGAACATCTTTGAGGTCAGCCCGCTTCGCCTTGATCACCGTAAGGACGGCCTCCAGATCAGCCTGAGATTGAGCTACCAAAGCAAGCTGCTGTGCTTGATCCCGCAACTTCATTGTTGCGAGAGCATCACGATCAGCGACATTTCTCCCTGCCCGGACTTCGGGATCATTCGCATAGAGATCCTTCTTGGCAAGATCCATCTCCGTGTTCAACGTCCGATGAGTACGACGGTACTTTTGGAGCCATTGACTCACCTTCAAGAAAATGCTCTCACACTCGGTAAGCATCCCCCGCGCTTCCGCGATCTTCCCATTCAATCGTTTCGGCCCAAACTGGAGAGGGTCATCATCCAGATGGACGGCCATCTCCGAGAGCATAGAGAAGATTGAATCAACAACTTCCACAGACACTTCCGGCAATTCAGGATGAGCGGTCATGACGCCTCCACATGCGGAGTACCCGCTAGGGCAAGTGACTGACCCCCCCACAACCGTCTCAAAAGATGAGTGTTGCGTTTATTCGCTCTGTCGTTTTTGACAGCCTTTCGGACAGCCTCCGACTCACCCACAATCAGCACCCGCTGCTTCGCTCGGGTAATCGCTGTGTAAAGGAGGTTCCTCTGCAACTGCCACCCAAAAGACTTGAGCATCGGCACCACGATAATGTCGTACTCCTGCCCTTGGCTTTTGTGGATGGTCTGTGCGTAAGCGAGCCGGATAGGGGGCGATCCGTCTTTCAGATTGTACCGAATCTCTTGTCGGGGTTGCCCTGGCTCGGCGAAGACATGGATCACGAGTTCCTTGGTTTTGTGGTTGATCCTATTCACCTTCCCCACATCGCCGTTGTACACCCCCCGCTCATAGTCGTTTTTGACCACCATGATCCGATCACCTTCGCGGACGACGGACCCTGCCAGATTTCTCTCCGCTCGGGAACCGCTTGGGGGATTGATCGCCAAGCGCAGCATCTCATTGAGGTTGGTGACCCCAGCGTCACCCGCGTGGCGAGGTGAGAGCACCTGGAAGTTGACGCTCTTGTCATACAGCCTCTTGGCGATCTGCATGACAAGCAGCGAAGCTATCTTGTCGTCGTATGCCTCAATGAGCTTGAAGTCAGAATGTGTCAGATCAGGCATCCTACCGGCATGAACATCATGTGCAGCCACCACGATCCCAGATGTCCCTTCCTGACGGAAAATCTCATGGAGGTGAGTGTGAGGAAACACATCAGAGGCGGCAAGATCCCGCAAAACGTCCCCAGCCCCCACACTTGGCAATTGAAAGGGGTCACCCACAAACACCAACCGACACGTCGGTAGCGTTCCTTGCAGGAGTCGGTACAGCATGTGTAGGTCCACCATCGAGGACTCATCGACGATGACGACCTGTGCTGGATGTGGGTTTTCGGGACCGTGACCCCACTGCTGCTTCTTGGTGTCTCCCTCCGATTTTTCCTGCTCCATCCCCACAATGCCAACGTAGGTCGATTCGCGTTCCTCGTCCTTTTTCCACCCCTTTGCGCCAAAGGCTCTATGAACCGTCGCCGCATCTGTTCCAGTCACGGATGCCAGACGCTTCGCCGCGATTCCTGTAGGAGCGACCAACAGGAAGGGCACGTTAGCATCCTTCAAAACGGATACCACAGCACGAAGCGTGGTAGTCTTCCCTGCACCTGGGAGACCCGTGAGCACGCTGATCGGAGAAGTCAGAGCACGATGAGCAGCCAGCCGTTGCGTCTCCGTCAACGTGACCTGATGCCCTTGCGCCCACTTATCCAATTCCTCTTTGGCATATTCCTCAACCAGTCCTGATCCTGCATCTAGGTTACGTCGAGACAGGATTTCCGCACACTCAAGCTCCATCCTGTAGGACCAAGGATCGTACAACAAGACCGTACCTTCCTTGTCACGGTCCACGACCACCTGCCTCTCCGCATACAAGAGCTTGATCGCGGCAGCGATTTGTACCGGGGGTATATCTGCGCCGGGGATCATCTTGTTCACCGCACTGATCACCTGCCCGGTAAGGGCATACACATGGCCTTCCTTGGCTACATTCTGTATAGCTGTCAGAACAGCACCCCCCAGCCGACCAGGATTAGTCAGCGGGACATTAAGCCTTCGAGCAACCTCGTCAGCTTCAGCAAAACTGATCCCAGCCACCCGAACCAAAACCCACGGGTCCTCCGTAATCTTCTCCTCCAACTCATCCCCAAGAGTGCTCCACACCTTGCCGATCACACGGGCCGGAACCCCAGCCTCGGACAAGAACAAGGCTGCATCAAGATGGGCTTTGAGCGCACGCCAACGAGTGATCACGAACAGAGCGGACATCTCGTCTAGGCCAGACCCCGTGAGATCACCTGCATCAAGCATCTCTACGAGGCTCATGCCTCTACTCTCCGCGTGGATCAACAACTGGAGTCGAAGCTGTGGTCCGATCCCGTTTGCGGAGAGGGCCGAGATAGCCCTTTCCTCGGTCCATCGTTGAATAGCGATAGGGCTGCGAGTAACAGACAGTTGCCTCCCATATTGCCGATGGGTGACCCACTTGGCGGCAAAGGACACCCATGATCCCACCACGATATTCTGCGCCGGGAACGCTCCCGTGACGGTGACGGAGGTGGTCGCCTCACCATCGAGAACGACCTTGGCGATCCGAAAATCGTCATTCTGATAAATGATCGCAGCGACTCGACCGCTGTAGGACTGCTCAGTCATTGATGATTCCTTTGAGTGTCTCTAGGAAGGCGACCATCTGCCCCGCTTCATCGAGCAACCCCTCCGAAGATGTGTTCTTGGGCGGAATCGCTGTGCAGCCTTCCGCTTCACAGGGAATGCCGGGGTTGTCGCTGTACCCGCTGTCGTTGCAGGCAGCGCATCGGGGCGGCCCTGAGTCAGGAGGTGTATCAGAAACGGAAAGACTCAAAACAATCAGCCGTCCGTAATGACCCTCCATCAAGTCAAACCGAAATGGAACGCTCCCCACACACCACCCCCGCTCGTCAAGAGCCACCGTTCCGGTGAGATTCTGGTTGAACAACCACCCAGGACGTTTCTCATGCCCATGAGGACAATGACCATTCCATAGGCAGGAACCTCCTCCGGGAAGGGTTTTGTCCACAGGCTGTGGAGGATAATGATGGAGGTGTGCCTCCACCGACACCTCAGACCACTCAGCCAACAAATCCGAAACCCGGAGTTGAACACCTTCCATCAAAACGACCATATCCCCCTCTTTTCGAGAGAAAATGCCTTCCAGTAAGAGAAGCCGATAGGAGTGATGAAGAGTACGAGGTGGTTCCATGCCTCGTGATACCCGATCACGGAACTTCACCGCCCCCCGTTTGCGGTGTCTTATGGACAAGAGCCTTCATGGCCCGGATCATCTGGACGTAAGACAACGCTGGAACGCGAGCATTGTCGGAAAAATAGCCCCGTTTTAGATCCGAGTAGGTGTTTGGGTGAAGCTCTGACTCAAACAAAAAAACGACTCGCTTCCCCTCCCTTTCAACACCAAGAAACGGGACACCAGCTACCCGAAGGTACGCCGCGTAATAGAGATCAGATGTTCGATACGCAGTCAAGACGCAAAAACTCCGGGCACGAAAAGATCGTACCCGGAGCCTTCAACAAAAGGTTGAGGGACCAACCCCAATCAAATCAAGCGAGAATTGCGCCGGTATCGTCGTAGCAGACGGCTGCGGCACCGGCAACCGTGCCGTAGGTGAAGGTCGCAGCGGTAAGGGTAGCAAGATCACCACCACCGAGGGACATCGAGAACGCTCCGCTTTGGTACAACTGACGGTAATCAGTGTCAAAAGATCCCGCTTCCAGGGGAGTAGCAAGAGCACCGACCACTGATCCAGAAGGCAACGTGTAGGTGTTTCCAGACAACACCTGGAGAAGCTCCAGAGTGGTTCCGGTGGAACCCGCAGCGTTGGTCAGGGTCGTAGCGGCACCGGCTCCACCGGTAACCACCATCGCAGCATTGATGTCGATGGCCGTACCCGCGTCAACCTGAGCGATGAAAGCGACGGCAGCAGCGTTGGCGACAGTGACGGTGATGGTCACCCCAGTGACCTGATCAATGACGTGATCAATGAGGTATGCCGCGAGGCCGGTGTACTCGGCAACGGTGGCGTTGGCGGCTAGGGCGGCGAGGGTCGCGTTTTCGACGCGATCACCGAGGTATCCGCTCTGGGAAACCTTGTCGTAAGTCAAGGACCGACGAGAGGTGTTGGGCTTCAGGTCCGTGATCTGAACGATCCCGTGTGAAAGGTCGGTACGAATCCGACAGATATATGCTTCGTTGGCCATGATGTGTACTCCGAAAGTGAGATGAAAGGTTGGACCCTCACTCATTGAGGGCCGTATCGAATGATTACCGAAGTCCGCTGACCACGGTGGCAGTCAGGGAGAAGTCCACAGCCCCACCGTCCCCGTGCAGGTACACAGCGGTCCCGCCAAAAGCAAAGGTCTGTGTCGCACCAGCAGCCAAAACCGCCTCGGGCATCCCTGCCCCCAACGAGAAATACAAATCATCACCAGCATCGTTATTCGACACCTCAATACTGTCGACCATTCGCGGAAACGAAACCACCATCGATCCGGTTGGCGGTAGCCCTGTAGCCAGAACCGCCACATCGGGAGCGGTGCCCGACAAAGAGATAGTACGGCTTGCTGATGTGAAAAAGTAGGGGGGTGGAACTACAACGATGGGTCCGACAGGTAAAGACGCACCAGAATGGTCGATCTCAACCACCCGCACGAAATTGATCCCGGAATCGCCGTGAATGGTAGCTGATGCGTAATCGTCGAAGTTGACCTGAGCGACGGTTCGACCCCGAAAGTTTCCCCCCACCAGACTAACCGAATTGGATTGAAGCGTTGGACTACGGAACCACGTCCCTTTCGGAATCGTGAACATGGTAGTCACGCCAGCAAATGCAGCATCCAGAGTGTTCGCGGCACCATACTCGTACCGAGCGATATTGGGACGGTTCATCAAGATGAACTGTGCCACGCCAACAGAACGCTCTCCCAGATGTGGTGTAGCCATCTTGTGATCTCCTACACCCGAAGTAAGCTGATAGACGAGCTACCGAGAAGACGGATCCGCGCCCGCGTCAATGACGTTCCGTTCTTGAGCAAGGCGTTGTCTCACACCGACAACCAAACGCAGGAGCACGACTGCGGACATGAAGGTGAGCACAAAAGACTTCACAAAGGATGCACTGAAATCAGCTTTCGCGGCCTCTACAAGAGTGTAGTCATCCGGCTCATGATCAATCACTTCTTTTCCTTAGCAGCCCTCGTATCATACCCACTGGTGTCTTTCCCTTTCGATCTGGCCAATTTTGACGCTTCCGACCATGACTCAACTCGTTGACCCTCGACGTTGGGCGCAAGAGTCACGTTAGGTTGATCTCGTTTACGTTCATGCTGCTTCGCATCGAGCCGTTGGTTTTTCTTCCGCATCTGGCCCCTGATCCGGTTGTTCTTACCCGCCCACCCATCACCACGAAGGATGAAATTAGTAGAGGTGACCTTCTTTTTCGCTGGCCCTTGCCCACACTCTGGGCAATCTTGTGGTTCTTGATACCTAGAAATCGGCAGGATCCTATCGAACCCAAGATCACAGTCGTCACAGTGGTAAGCGTATGTCGGCATCCTGTCCCCGCTAAGATGATCTCATCATACCCAAACTACTGCATCGCCTTGAGAGTCAAGTAATTGATGACAGCCTTTATAAAGGGTCGATCTGGTTTTCGGTACTTCCGCAACAGACCACTCGGAGCCAATGCTTCCTGCAAGTCTTCCGGCAAGTCCTTCCAGAAAAAGAAACTGGGCTGACGATATTTATCGTCATTGAGCCAATGAGCTTGGTCCACCATCTTTGACCAACGAGATTTATTGGAGCGAACCCAATCATCAATGATCCGCTCCTGCTCATAATCAAACTTGGGGGAAAAAATACCCGCGTACCGACGAGCCACGCGGATAGGGTCAGGACGAACCAAGAGAAACCTCCTAATGCAAATCTTCGTTTAGAAGGTTATACGCCAGGTCACCGTCAGCCGTGCAGTATTCGGCTTTGAAATTACTTTCAACGAAATGTAATTTCCAAGTACATCCAGCGCACTCAGGTCCACCGTCAAGTCCCGTGTGGGGAACGTGTTGGGGTTCTGGTTGAGGGTGGCCGGGTTGGCTGAAATGGTGCTCTGGATGCCCATCTCGTTCAACGGACCCACAGCCTCACCCTCGTCGAAGGTGCAGGTAAAGTCCACGATGTTCGTGGGAATCGCTACTGCATTCCCCCCGGAATCTCGGAACGTAGTGCTTGACCACGGCTTGCGTGCAATCTCAG
>ENA-OREN01005173-OREN01005173.1-marine-metagenome-genome-assembly--contig:-NODE-5173-length-10954-cov-12.705801_pt1 | contig 10954 bp, 10 predicted proteins | sample MGYA00248624_ERZ508555 | MGnify/ENA primary metagenome ERZ508555 (study PRJEB26222, sample SAMN06267773) | marine metagenome | isolation source: Saanich Inlet, British Columbia, Canada | place...
TGAGAAAATTATGAAAGTGTATTCAGCTCTAATGAGCTGATGAATATTCTTTATACCAACTTTCATCCTGGCAACGGCGGAGGGCATACCACTTACTTAACTTACCTGTTTAATGGTGTAATTTCACAAGGAATCAATGCATTTATTGCGGCGCCAAAAGTAAGTAAACTTAACCAGGATTTAAAGAAAAATCATTCTAACAGAGTGTTTGATCTTGACTTTCCAGGAAAGCCAAAAGAGATTGTTAATATCATAAAAAATATTAAAAAACTTAAAGCAGTTATCATAAAAAATAATATTGATATTGTGCATGTAAACGGTACACCAGATCACAAGGTTGTCATGCTTTGCAAGTGGTTTTATAAGTTAAATTTTCGTATTATTAGAACTAAACATGACTCATTTAAAATTAAGCAGAATTGGTTTGCTAATAAGCTTTATGGTAAATACACCGACCAAATGATCGTAGTGTCAAATTTCCAGTACAGTCATATTATTACAAGTGAATTGCAGAAGAAGACAGTAGTTATTCATAATGGTATAGATTTAGATTATTTTCAGCCAAGGGAAAAGTCGAAAGTCCTGATGAAGCAGTTCAATATTCAAGATGATGATATTGTGTTTGTTTCTGTGGCAGGGACAGCTCTACATAAAGGCTGGCAATTTCTAGTAGAGGCGGCGTCTAGTCTTGATGATGGGTTGCGTAATAGAGTCAAAATTATTCTCGTTGGAAATTCACCAAAAAATGAAATTATAGAGCAATATATTAATCAATTCAATATGCAAGATAATGTCACATTTACCGGCTTTATGGATGACGTTAGAGAGGCTATTTCTATCGCAGATATGGGATTTGTTTTATCCGTAGGCGTTGAGACAATTTCCTTTGCTTGTAGAGAAATGATGGCCATGGGTAAGCCGGTATTAGTCTCTAATTACGCAGGATTGTCAGAGAATATTAATAATAATCAGGATGGTTGGGTTGTTAAACAAAAGTCTACCATCCAAACTCAGAAGTTCTTACAGAGGATTGAAGAGCTAGATTTGAGTGAATTTTCAAATCTAGCCAATAAAAAATCAAAACAAGAGTTTGGATTAAAACATTTTATTGATAAGACACTTGAAATTTATTCATAATTTTGAATAGCTAATTTTTACAATTGATTGGTTATCAGTAAAAAGGTATACAGAGTTTTTAAAACCTTCAATTTTTCTGATTCTACTGCCAAAATTTACCCTTTCCATGCTTTGAATGTATGATTGATCAGGGTTAAATTTAGATAAATAGAACGAACCGTCTCTCATAGAAGAAATTAGTAAGCAATTTTTATAGCCGGGATCTGAAAAAATTTCAGGACATTTAGATACATCAGAAATGCCAATTGAAGGCGTAAAATAATATATTGGTTCGATATATTTATTACTTGATCGGTTATATTCTTCATCTGGTTTAATATATTTGGTTCCATAAGAAAAATTATTCCAACCATAATTACCGTTCTGGCTAACAAGGTTTAATTCATCTCCACCTTTCGGGCCATGCTCAACTGCGTATATTTTCTTGTTAAAAAGTGTTAATCCTTGTGGATTCCTATGACCCTTACTAATTATAGTGGGAGGAGAGAGTTTTGTTTTTTTGATATTTAAATTAATACCAACTATCTTCCCAAATAAGTTTGAATCATCTTGGGCTTTTGAACTAGTTTTCGTGTCATCAGTTCCTGATGCAGCACCTATTGCTAGCACTACTCTATTGTTGACAACATCATAGTCGATACCCCCACCAAGCGCATAATGCTCATTTAAATCAAACTTGCCTAATTCTATATTATCTATAGATTTATTTTGCTTTATGTCAACTATTGCGGCACGTATCTTAAACTTATCTTTAGTTGTATTGGAGGCTGTGTAGTATATAAATACTAAATCATCGTTCAACCATAGAGCAGCTCTGACACCGCCATTTGATTTCTCAAGTGTAAAATCTTCGAGAAAGGGTGTAGTATCAATTCTATTTATCAAATCACCGTCATCTGATAAATGCAAAATTAAACCAGAATTAAATGCCACTTTAATTGAATTTTCTGTTGTATTTGTTCCTGTAATTAGCCCCCCAAGAGAGACCTCTCTTCCATACTGATTAGTAACCATTGCCTGCTCACCCATTTTGTCTTTAAGATTCCATGTTTCAGATGTTGGCGAGTAATTATTAAGATACAAATTAGCAAAAGATTTCTTCTTTTCACCTTTTATAGTGGAATTATTCCAATCATTGAGTGGCTGCTGATATTTGACACCGATTGCAACTAAAAGTAGCACTATAAAGGCGATAATAGTGATTTTTATTGTATTTGAAAAAAAATGTTTTATATTCATAATTTATTTAGCAGTAAAAAAATATCCTATTGGAAAAGCAAATCTACCATTGGTGAATTTGTTATCTTTTTTGTCAATTTTATCCAGTAAAAATGCTAAAAAATAAAGCAATAAGGTAAAAGGTTTAAATTTTATTTTTTGTCCACATAAATTTGCAGCAGCAGTCCATCTTCCATAGCCTATAGGTTGAATTTTAATTTTTTTAAAACCTGCATCATTCAGTGCCTTGTATATGAATGATTCTGTAGGTCTATGAAAGTCATCGGGAACCATGTGAACTGGAAATAAAAATGGAACAACACCGAGAAGTTCGCCATTATCTTTTAGAATTCTTTTTATTTCATTTATGCATGTATCATAATTTTCAAGATGCTCAATAACATTCATTAACAGTACATTGTTATACGTCTTATCTTTGATCGGAAATGGCTTAGTGAAGTCCATGTTAATAACATTTTCAGATTTATCATACAGGTCAGCATAAGTAATATTTGAGCCGACAGAAGACATAATATGTTTGTAATATTGTGATTTTGAGTTGCCACCTAAGTCTAATATTTCGCCGTTAATTTCTATTTTAGAAAATATTTCATTTTGTAGAAAACGTAATAGCGTTCTACGGGCAAATGTTGCTCTAATGAGTCGATAGTAAAAGCCTTTGTTTTTTTTCATGTTTGATGTATTGAATGTTTGTATGAATTATAATAAAACAATATTTTTATATGGATGTTTATTGTGGATAAATTTCAGCTACAAGACGATGAGTATATTTTTCCTTATCATTATTTAACAAACTTAGATAATAATATCCCAACAATATACAAAAGATTAAGCTGGGGTTATGAATACATTACTTATATTGATTTTATTCGTAACCATATTGAGCAAAAATTAAAACCAAATACTATGTTAGATATTGGCTGTGGTGATGGGTATCTAATTAATAGTTTTGATTACGACACAAGCAAATCATACAAAGGTATTGATTTAAGTGAAAGAGCTATTGGTTTTGCTAAGGCTTTTTCTGATGGGCACGATTTCGAGTGCATTGATTTATTTAAAATCAATGCAAAGTTTAATGTTGTTTGCTTGATTGAAGTTTTGGAACATATTCCTGACGATATTCTACAAACATTTATTGCTGAAGCTTTCTCCAAGGTTGAGATTGGCGGCCATATGATTATTGCAGTGCCAACCACAGTTGATAATGTTCATAAAAAGCACTATCGTCATTACGACGAGTCTTTGTTAAAAAATCAGTGTGATTTGTATAACTTCGAACTTATTGAGCAAGTAAGACTATATAAAAAGTCCAGTATTTTGGAAAGACTTATTAAGTTTTCCCAAAGAAGAAATTCAAAAACTTTAAAAAGAATGGCTTGGAATTGGCATAAGAAAAATACATATTTCTCTGATATAAATGCTGGTAAGCATTTAGTTGCAATTTATAAGCGCACTTCATAATCTATGAAAATTATATACCCATATCCAATGCATATTAGCAATGGGTATACCTATATGCTCAGCATTATCCAGTTCTTAAATACTTTAGCTGAGATTGTAACGGTTGAATTGCTGTGCTTGGATTCACGGGAAGATATAAAAGACTATTTGAAAAATAATCTTAATGTTGATTTACACTCAAACCTAAAAGTCATAACAATATCAAATAAGAAGTTTGGTATTAAGAGTAACAAATTATTTTTTATTGCCAATGTACTTAAGTATTTAAAACAACTAAAATCTGAAAAATTAATTATCTATACACGTGATTTTAAGCAAATGCGTTTGGCTATAAAAAACTTAAAAGGTAATACTTCAAATATTAAGTTTGTTTTCGAAGCGCATCAAATTCTTTCGCAGAATTACTGTAGAGAGGGAGAATATAAAAAGGCTAAGGAGATGAAAGAGTTGGAGAATTTTGTATTTTCTAATGCAGACGACCTAATCTGTATTACTTCAACCTTGAGTAGCGAAATTAAAAAAGTTTTCCCTGCATGCACAAATAATCATCACATTCTTCCAGTTGGGTTTAATAAGGATTTTTTGAATATTGAACAAAATACAAATATAAAATATGATGTAATCTATAGTGGTAATTTTAGTCATTGGAAAGGACTAGATGTTTTAGTGGAGGCCATTTCTATTATTAAGCATCAATACAATAGAGATATAAAGGCTGTATTAATTGGTGCAAATGATCAAACCAAACAGCAATATGAAAATCAAGCAAAAGAGTTAGGTGTATTTGATAATATAGAAATTGTAAAAAGAGTAGAGCATAAGAAGATTTATGATTATATCTCACAGTCAAAAATTGGCGTATTGTCAAATAATTATGATGCGGATGGATTGCTATTTACATCGCCTCTTAAGCTTTATGAATACTTGGGTTCTGGCTTAAAAGTTGTGGTTTCAAGACTGCCCTCTATTGAAAGTAATATTGATCAGTCTTTAGTCTATTATGCCACGCCAGAAAATCCTCATTCATTTGCTAAAGAGATACTCGATGCGCTAGATGATGATACTTTTGATACGAATAAGATTAAAGAGTTTTCTAAAAACTACACCTGGGAATCTCGCTCAAAAAGTTTTATGGAATTTATTACATGAAGATTCTTATTATTAAATTTAGAAATATTGGTGATGTATTGCTAGTTTCTCCATTGTTGAAGAATCTAAAAAATCATTACCAAAATTCAAGTATTGATATTGCTATTAATAAGGGCACTGAAGCAATGGTAGATGTCAGTCCATACGTTGAAAACGTATTTACTTATAATAGGGAGGGTGTTCAATCTTTGACTCTAGTTAAAAAAATATGGGAAGAGTTTAAATTTATTCGGAGTTTTAGAAAAAGACATTACGACATAGTGATAAACTTAACTGAAGGTGATCGTGGCACACAAATTGCACTATTTTCAAAAGCCAAAATAAGAGTTGGCTATCCCAATAAAAATAAAATATTCAAGAATGCATTTACGCATTACCTACCTGAACAAAAATATAGACATACACTTGAAACTAATCTTGACCCGTTAAGGGTTTTAGGTATTCCTATTAAAAATAAAAGAGTAGAAATTTTTTGGGATAAGAAAGATCAGATTTTTATAAATAGTCAATTATCTGGCGTTGGTCAATTTATCCATATTCACCCAGTATCACGCTGGATGTTCAAGTGTATTAATGACCAAACAACGGCAAAAATTATTGATTATTGTGAGTTAAAGTTAAAAATTAAGGTGGTAATCACAGCAGCGCCTATTGACAAAGAAATTAATAAAGTAAATAGCATTCTAGCTTTCTGTAAATCTAACCCTATTAATCTTAGTGCTAAATTATCTCTTAAGCAAATAGCAGCATTAAACAAAAAATCCAAAATATTTATTGGTGTAGATACTGCGATTATGCACATTAGCGCTGCAAATGATATACCTGTACTTTCTTTCTTTGGCCCAAGTGGGGCGCACCACTGGGGGCCATGGGATAACAGCCTAATGGAGTCCAGCTATAAAAATAAAAATGGAATGCAATCTATGGGAATGCATCGCGTTATCTCTGAATCTCGAAATTGCCAGCCGTGTGGAAAAGATGGTTGTAACGGTACAAAAATTAGTGATTGTTTAATGAATTTTGATCTAAGCTTTATTAAAAAAAATATTCAGAAAATACTGGAATAACTACCCCCCATAAAATGAAATTTAATTTAATTAGATCTTTAGTGCGTTGGTACCTGAATGATAAGTCACTCAGTAAAGAAAAAATTGATATGAAGAATATTAATAATATTCTTGTTATGTCTAATACGGCAATAGGAGATACATTGTTTGCAACACCTGCAATTAATTTATTAAGAAAGAACTATCCAGATAAAAATATTATTGCTTTACTAAACCCAAGAAATTATGAGTTATTTAAGACAAATCCAAATATAGATGAAATTATTACTTATCGTGGAAAGTGGGGTAATTTTTTACAGGTTGCTTTCAAATTAAGAGCTAAAGATATAGGGCTAGCCTTTATTTTTCATTCAAATGAGCCACAAGCAACACCTCTAGCTTTTTTATCTGGTAGTAAATATATTATTAAAATACCAAATGATAAAAATGAATTTAATTTCCTTCATTATAACCCTCCAATAGCACCTCAATTAGATGAGCATTTTATAAATAGGAGATTAAAACAGCTGCTTTACATTGGCATTGATGAGCAATCCTATCAGATGGAAATTTACCCAGATAAGTCTTGGTATAGTAAGGTTGATAAATTTCTTGAAGATAATGTTAGGTATATTGGAATTCAAATTGGTGCATCTACAATTAGTAGAATGTGGCCTATTGAAAGATGGATTGATTTGGTTAATAAGCTTCTTGATTACGATATTAATTTACAAGTCATACTAACAGGTTCAGAATTAGATAGACAGTTGACAGATAAGGTTGAGAATTCGATACAAAATCAAAGAGTGTTAAATATGGCTGGTTTGCTAGATTTATGTTCAGCTGCAGCATTAATTGACAGGCTCGACCTATTAATAACCCCTGATACAGGGCCCTTGCATATTGCTGCAGCTGTAAAAACTCCAACTATTGCTATTTCAGTTGCTGGTAATTCTGTTGAAAGCAATCCCATCGACAAAGAAATAACTCATGTTTTTATACAAAAACCTATAATTTGCTCACCTTGTCTAGATAAAAAATGCAAAAATGCCATTTGCATGAGTCAAATATCAGTTTATGAAGTTTTTTCCCATGTAAAAATTTTATTTAAAATCAACTAATTATGGATCGATTAATACTTTCTTTATTTGCGATATTATTATTTATTATGCCAATATCTGGCACAATTGCTTTAAAAAATATTTTAATAAGTGTTTTAATAGTGGCGTTGTTAGTAAATTTTCTTAAAAATAGTCTTTATAGGGAATTGAAGAGCTATGATAAAAGACTATTAAGAATTGTCTTTGCATTATTTATATTCTTGCTTTATGCATTGTTGCATTCAATTTATTTATCCGAAGATTCGGAGTGGTCATTAAGACACTATAGAGGACACCTATTCTACCCTGCAGTATACTTTTTAACAGGTATGTTGTTGGCAAATTTTGCGTCTAATTCTAGAAGAATTTCAGCTAGAACAGTTATTACAGTATTATTTCTCTCTATGTTTATACATGTATTTTATATTGACCTTGTAGCGCTTGATAGACTTTGGAATTCAGGAGTTATGACTCGAAGATACGGAGGGTTGATACAGCATATTACAGCCGCAAATTATGTGACAAATATATTATTAGCAATCATAGTGTCAGAGTTTCTTTATAGACTTAGAATGAAAAAAAATATTTTACTATTTTCAAATGGGGTGCTGTATTTACTATTAGCCCTATGTATTTTCAGCACATTTATAGAGGCATTGCGATTAGGTGATATTACTTTGGTGTTCCTAGGGATTGGATCGGCTATTATTTTTCTATATAAGAACAATACTCACTCAAGATGGGTTCGCAATACTATCGCCATAGGGTTGTTTGTAATTTTATCTGTACCATTGGCATACAACATCCACTCAGATCCAAGGTGGGCCAAACTTATTGAAACAATACCCCTTGCGGTCAATACATCGAATAGCCAACACTGGCTTGATAGAAGGTTTGAGCCTCCAAAAACAGAGAGTGGTTATGAAGTTAAAGGTTCGAATTATGAAAGAATTGCATGGGCCGCTAAGTCGCTAGAGTATATATATGAGGATCCTATTGGAATTGGATACAGTAAAAATTCTCTTGGCCGCGCCTTTGATAAGCGTTATCAAGGAGATACTAAAGGAGAATATGGTGGCGCAAATGCGCATAGTGCTATTTTAACACTTGCTTTAGGAGTTGGAATTCCGGGAGTGCTACTTTGGTTTTTATTTGTTTATTTTGTAATTAAGGGTTCAATAGTTAACTTAGAGAAATCTTATAGCTATTTCTCTATTCTTAGTTTATTTATAATAACCGGTCTACTTAGTAGGAGTTTCGTTGATGAGAATATGGTGGATCATATTTTTCAGCAGTACATGATTATATTGGGTGTAGTTTTGATGTTCATGGTTGGGGAGAAAAATGAAAACAAGTGAGCCAAATAGTATTTCTTTTGTCCGTGCCAATAGAACTAAATTTGGTGGTGCAGAGGTGTATTTGTCACGTCTATCTGATGCATTAGATAGGCAAAACATAAAATATGAAATTATTAATTCAATTTTTCCAAATTTTTTACCATCATGGTTGCGAGTAATATTATTCAATTTTCAGGCCTGCGTAACAAAGGGAAATAAGTTTTACTTCTCTTTGGATAGGATTTCTTGTCCAGATATTTATCGAGCTGGGGATGGTGTTCATAAAGTTTTTTTAACGATTGAAGATAAATCTAAACTTAATCCATTGCACCCTATATATTTATTTTTAGAAAAGCGTTGTTTTAACAACTCCAAGAAGATTATCGCTATATCGAATATGGTAAAAAGAAATATAGTTGATAATTATAAAGTTGACGAGAAAAAGATTGTTGTGATTTATAATGGCATTCCATTAAAAGATTATGATTACAACGGTTCATATAACAGAGTCTCTAGTGAATTTCACTTTAAACCCAGTCGGTATATTTTATTATATGTTGGTAGTGGATTTAAAAGAAAGGGTGTGGAAGAATTTTTGCAAATTATTTCTAGATTGGATCGTAACGATATTCAAGCATTTATCATTGGAAAAGATAAAAATATCGATTATTATCAACAATTATCATTAAGGTTAAATATTAATGATAGAGTGATTTTTACTGGTCCTAGAGAAGATGTGGATGATTTTTATACAATTTCAGATGTGTTTATTTTCCCAACACATTATGAGCCATTTGGCAATGTGATTCTTGAGGCGATGAATTTTAGAAATGCAGTTTTTACAACCAAACAGTGTGGAGGGGGTGAAATTTTAAATAAGCATTTTGTTATGGATCAGGCAGATGATTATTCTGTGGTATCAAAGATAAATGATTTATTAGACAATAAGTCCAAATTAGAAGATGTAAAAGAAGGTAATAGAGTTATGTCAAAAAAGTTCTCAATTGATAGGAACCTTAAAGAAACAGTAAAAGTCATTGAAACATTGAAAAATTCTACTTACTTAGGATAATTTTTTTGTAGTACGATTTGTATTTGTGCTAGCGCATTATTAAGTGTCTGATCTATTGGTACTCCTCTGGTATTTTCACTCTTTGTCCAAAAATTTTTATATAAAAAATTAAAAAATAGCCTAGACGTGAGTTTTTTAATTCTGTTATTTGATCGTTTCCACTTGTATATTTTTCTTGAAAACCATTCAAGTTTTCTTCCTTGTAATGAATGATCATAATTTGCATCCTGTATTTCAGCAGAAATAATCAAAGCATTAGAAAGATTTTCTATTAGACTGCGGAGGTCATATGAAACAGGTGACCAAGTATTATCATTGTCAAGTCTAAATGTAGCTTTGTGATCATAATTAAAGATAGATGGCCAGACTCCTTGCTCGTACAGGTCTTCGTGTGGCACAACAATTACCATGTACCCTCCGGGTTTTACTAATCCCCACCACTGGGAGAATGCTAGTGGAACATCTGTCATGTGCTCTAAACAATGAGAGCTATTGACACAATCATAAGATTCTTTGCCTCTATATTTTAAAATATGTTGCGCATCTCCCTGTTCAAAATCAAATACTTCGGCGTTTTCTGTTACTGCATCACTGCCACCACCAATGTCAATCACTCTTCCATTGAAATAAGTATTGAAGAATTCCTTTGATCGTACTTGCCTAGTTTTTAGTGACTCTTTCATTGATTATGCAATATATTTATGTTTTAATTTGTAGGGATTATAATACCATTATCAAATTTTTTTACATCTATTAAATGAAAGTATTAATTGAACTCCCAACTTGGCTGGGCGATTGTGTAATGACAACACCAGCAATTGAAAATATATCAAATTTTGATAACGATGTGCAAATCACCTTAATTGGTTCATTTGTATCGATTGAAGCGATGAAAAACGATCCAAAAGTGGTAAAAACAGTGGTTTTAGATAAAAAATACAGAGCTTTATATAAAATAGCAAAGAATTTAGGTGATTTTGATGTGTTTTTCTCATTTAGAAGTTCGACTCGATCAAAATTTCTGAAATTTTTAATATCAGCCAAAAACAAGTATCAATTCGATAAAAATAAATATATTGATTGTCATCAAGTTGAAAAATATAATAATTTTATTAATGATAGTCTTAATATTAATTTTTCAGCTGGAAAATTATCTCTATCAGTCGTCAATAGTCAATCATCAGCCAATAAGGCTGTAGGTATTAATCCTGGTGCTTCTTATGGTAGCGCTAAACGCTGGTATCCACAAGAGTTTGCTAAAGTAGCTGCCGAACTATCTAGTGAATATGAGATTGTTATTTTTGGTGGGCCTGGTGAGGTAGATATTGCTGGTGATATTGAAAAATTACTTATCAAAAAAGACGTTAAAAATTATAAAAATTTGGCAGGAAAAACCACCATTCCAGAGTT
>ENA-OREN01005174-OREN01005174.1-marine-metagenome-genome-assembly--contig:-NODE-5174-length-10954-cov-2.749931_pt1 | contig 10954 bp, 11 predicted proteins | sample MGYA00248624_ERZ508555 | MGnify/ENA primary metagenome ERZ508555 (study PRJEB26222, sample SAMN06267773) | marine metagenome | isolation source: Saanich Inlet, British Columbia, Canada | place...
CTCTAGATCATACGCACGCATTCTTTCTTCAAAACTCTTAGCTAAGAACTCTGTTATTAAAGGTAACTGCTTCTCGGACATAAATCCTAAGGTTGAGGCAATACGTCTTAGTTCTATAGTAATAGGAGTGTATTTATTTTTATTAGATCCTAACGAAGATACAACTTTTACTAACGAAGATGTTGACTTTTCATGACTTTTACTATTGTTATTTAAAGCATCACCTACCATCCCTAGTGTTGCCTGAGTATTGATTAATCTTAACCCTAAACTGTCTTGGGATTTTACTATTTCGCTTGCCATTTTTTAGGATTCCTTTTATCTATTCTGACTTTTAATTCTTTCATTTTCTTCTTTTATATCCTGTATTAAGAGCGCCACATATACTTCCCTTTCCCAAGGTATCATATTTTCTAATTCAAACAATGAGTAATGGTAATGTCTACTCATTGTAAAATTAGTTTTATAATAATTAGTTAAACTAGTATGAGAAAGGGCTATTAGAAAAAATTGTCTATACCCACTAACTTAACTTTATTAATTTTTTCACATTTAGAACATTTAAACTTAGAATTTAACTCTAGACGAGGCATATTTTCAATAAAATTAGACAACAGTTTAAACTGCTCAGAATTCAAACCTTCTATAAAGGAATACATTTCCTTAATACCCTCATCTTGTATATTATATACAGTATCACCCTCATATACATAATCAATACATTGTATAATCTTATTAAATATCTGATTAGTCTGGGACTCACTTGTATCCTCGACTAAGGAGTCTTCCATTGATAGATGCTTTAATACAATTCCTACATTTTCAGTTAACTGAATTTTAAAATGTGATTTTTTAGTTTTAAGATTAGTTACAGAGACATCTTTATCAACATTTAATGGTATGGTATTAGATTCCTGACATTTCTCACATTTAATAACAACTTCACTCGTCTCACCCACGGACTTTGCTTTCATCTGTGTAAAGATATACTCAATATCATATAACTTTAGTTTCTTAGGGTTAATATCCTGTGTAACACATCTTTTAATAATATCAACTACTGCTTTCATCATAACAGTTTCCGACTCGGATTCTGCTGCAATCATTAATATCTTTTCTTCACCTACTAGATAAGGTCTAAACTCTACTTCAACTTGAGTTGATGGTATTGTTAAATTATATTTAGGTACTGCTATTTGTGGTAATGCCATGATTCAATTCACCTGTTTCACTTATTATTAAAATATATTTCCTATTAAATTACCAGCTGTTCCTAATGCTGCATCTAATAAGCCTTGTTCTTCCCAATTATCATATGCCATAGATACTGTACATCTTAAATAATCAGAGGATGTGTTAGATAATTCTACTGAATCTATAGCTATAGGGTATGCATTTTTTAATGATATAGAATATGATGGTATAAAATCCCCTGATGCCATCTGTTGTATTTGTATATCAGTAGAGTAACTATTCTTATAATTAAGTTTTAATTCATTTATATCATCCGATGGTGGTACTATGAAATCCATCCATGACTTAAAATATTTCCAGATATAGTAATCATTAGTAAGTAAAAATGTAAACTTAACGGCTGATGTATCTACACCATATGCTACTTTAGTTGTTTTTATACCGGTTCTACGATCAGAAGTCATAAATGATCGGCCGGGTAATGTGCATGATTCTGCTAGAAGATACATATCTCTTGGATCATTAAGAAATGCAGTAGGAGAAAAAGAAGATCCTGTTGCTAATGATTGAAGACCTTTTGTTGCTAGAGAACCTATAGTAGCACCTATACCACCAGCACCCCCTGTAAGTATATTCTGGCCTGCAGGATTATTCATGTATATGGCAAATTTATTAGCAATTGCTAAACCACCACGTCTATTAATAGTTGATTTTAATGTATCTACATTAGCTGGTAACATTAGTAAGACCTTCTAGATTGACCCCATACATGGGATTTTGATTTCTTTTTAAATGATTCTGTTTTAAGAAATATTGCTATTTCCCATTCAGGTGCTTCTACCATTGCAATATTTGAATTAACATGCCCTGTTAAATAATGCTTAAAACACGGAGCAAACTCTTTTAATTTACCAACAGACTTTAATATCTGATAATTAATCTTCATCCTTGTTGTTTCATCAAACTTTCGATTATTAGTATTTTCCATTAACTTATCTAAAAACTTAGCCCTTAATACAGGAGGTAAGTAATGTAGATTCAATCCATAGAATCCACCTTTAGCTCTCTCTACTGCAATGATTAAAGGAAAGGCATCATAATACGGCAATGTCTTACGATGCTTAGGATCATAAAAAAACATATACATAGATCCTGTTCTGAATCCCCTTTTCTGTATTAGGGCGGAATCCTTTAATACTTTTTGTGGATTTTGTGCTCCTAATTCCTGTACTTTAGATCTAAACCATTTAGAGGAATCCGTAGTTCTTGCTTGAATACCTGATCTAAATGCCTCTTTTTCTAATGTATCGAACAATGATTTCTTATTTTCTGCCATATCTTTATTTATATATTTTACTTGACTTTTCTTTGTATATGTGTTATAATATTATTAGTGTCCGCGGAAAGTGAGTACACCAGTTACTTCTTCTTCGGTTGTTTAGTCTTTGGTAATTGTGACCTGAGTAATTTAATACCAAGGCCTTCTAGTTTATGTTCAGTCCATATCTCAAAGGTACAGCCATTCTGTTCAGCGAACTTAGTAGCAGCCTCCCATTTACATTGGTTCTTTACATAGGTTAATGACTCAGATATAAACCGTTTAGTTCTTCTAGACCCTGTTGGTGGTCTTGTTTGTTTATCAGGTTTAATCTCTATTAGGTATTTCTTACCACCTTTAGTCTTAAAGTATACATCAATGAAGTAACGATGCATCTTACCATCTGTTTGACATCTATAAGGTATTATAACTTCTTCTGAGTTCCATTCTACTATATGGGGTTGATCTTCAATCCAACGAAAGGTTTGTCTTTCCCAAAGGGATCTATATGTTATTGAGGTATAGTCACCTTTATATTTTTTTAGATTTTTAGGTTTGTATTTACCCTTGTAGGTTTTCATTATAAATATATAAATAAGTAATAATAAACATATTTATAAGGTAACATATATGCCAATCGCAGTTCTAGAGCCAATGACTATAACAGCTCCTAAAATACTAAGGTATCCATTAAATATAGGTAAGTCTACTTCTCCCGCTATAATGTTTAGTTCACATAAAGCTACTTACGGTAAAAGTGATGATAGTATAATTAAAGACTTAGGATATCATATAGCTCTTCATGTTGTTCCTGGTGTTTCTTTTAATGATAACATACAATATGAAGAAAGATCAGGTGGTGTTATAGGATCTATTTTAGACTCTGATAATAAATTTGATTTATCATTAGAAGGATTGAAAGCAGGTGCTAAGGACATAATGGACGGAGGTTCTGCACTTATTTCCACTCCTGCTGGTAAAGTAGCCGTGGGAGCTGTAATAGCTAAAAATGCAGGATTAGCAGCTGGTGGTATAGCAGGTACTGTAATCGCAGGGGGATTAGACGAATTAACTAAAAAAACCCAAGTTGTATTACGAGAAAATCCTTTCATTACATTTAAAGGTGTAGGTCTTAGAGAATGGTCTTTTTCATGGGCCTTTATACCTGAGTCTAGAGAAGAGTCCTTAGTTGTTAAAGATATTATAAGAAATTTTCGAAAGTCAATGTACCCAGCAAAAGGAACATTTACTTTGAATTTCCCTGAAGTATTTGATATAGAATTTATTAATGCAGAATTTCCTAAGATGCCAGAAGTAGCTCTTCAATCATGTAATGTTGTATATAATAAGGATTCTAATTCATTTTTTAAAGAAAACGATGAACCTGTAAGAGTTGATATGACACTAAATTTTAGAGAATTAATGCCAATATATAGATCCCATGTTGAAGAAGGTTATTAAAGATTATGGATGCCCTAATAGGTAGTTATTCTAATTTCAAAGTTACAATAAAGTCACATACCTCTAATATATATGATGTTACAGATAATGTAACAAAACTTACTATATTTGAAGCTATTGATCAGTTCTTTCTAAGAGGTGATATGATTATGTATGATGATTCGGGACTAGTTAATCGTGTACCTTTAATAGGACAAGAAACAGTTCAGATAGAATTTACTAAAGATGATATTGATCGTGTTCTTAATTTCCGTATAACTGATGTATATTCTATAGAAAAAATATCACGGAATATATCCTCTGTAAGATTTAAGTTAATAACAGAAAAAGAATTCCTTAATTCTACTAAAACATTTTCAAGATCTTTTAGAGGTATTACTTCTGATATTATTAAAACAATATATAAAAGTTACTTAAATAGAGAAGTAGAAATATATGATAAAGGGTCATCATCTTATAATATAGTATTTCCTTTTATTAAACCTTACCAGGCTATTGATAAGATATTAGATAAAGCATTTAATAATGAGAAATCACCATTATTCTTATTTGATACATTAAATTCGGGGTCTACTACTAAGTTAATATCTTTTAATTCAATGATATCTAAAGATACTAAGGCTACTATACATGATTCTCATTTAATATCTAATACAGGAAAGGATGGTTCAACTACTAGGGGATTAGCAGATCATAGAAATCATGTAACATCTATTAAACAAGAAACTGCATACGATACCCTTTCTATTCTATCTAAAGGCGCCTATGCATCTAATACTACTGTTATTGATATATCAAATAAAACTGTTTCCACAACCACTTTCAAGTATACAGATTCTGCTAAAATAAAGAATGAATTAATATCTAAAGAATATAAAATAGATGATAAACCATTAGATGAATTATCTAACTCTAGACATTTTGTATCTAGAACAAATAATGTATCATTCGAAGCTGATGGGATAATGTCTAACTATAATACAATCAATACTACATCATTAATGTCTAGATCATCGTTTATTAATAGAATGAATGTTGCACGATTATCTGTACTTGTTGATCCTATTAAGGAAATAGAATGCGGTGATTGTTTAGATGTTAAAATACAACAAAATGTACCTCCTTTAGAAAATCTACCTGAAGATATGGTATCATCCGGCAAATATTTAATATCTGCCATTTCTCATAATTTTGATAAAACAACATATTCAATGTCACTTGAATTAATTAGAGATTTTATAGGTGTTGAGCATGCAAGTTGAGTTAGGTGTAGTAGAAGATAGAATGGATCCATTAGAAATGGGTCGTGTAAGAGTGCGTATATTAGGAAAACATTCACCTAATTTATCTGAAATACCAACTGAGTCCTTACCATGGGCTACGGTGATGCTTCCAACAACATCACCATCTGTATCTGGTTTAGGTCATACACAATTCCTAGTAGAAGGGTCATGGGTTGTACTAGCATTTAATGATGATTTTATGCAAGATCCTATTGTACTCGGTACTGTATCGGGCTGGCCTGCAGAAACGGCATGGGAACAAGAACCTGATGGTGTTGAAACTAAAGGTTTTAAAGATCCATTCTATAACTATCCTTTCTTTTCAGAGGAACCAGATTATAATAGATTAGGGCGTGGTATTAATGCAGAAGATCATGTAGCATTAATGATCCGTAGAGGCCTAAAGGTCACCGATATACCTAAAGCTACTAAACCTGATGTAAAGACTGTAGAATCACTACCACCAGATCCACCAGAGAAATGGGATGAACCTTCTCCTAAGTCTGACACTTATTCACAATATCCATATAATCATGTATATGAATCAGAGTGTGGTCATGTTATAGAAGTTGATGATTCACCTGCAGGTGAACGATTAATGACTCAACATAAATCAGGTACATTTGAAGAAATCCATCCTACTGGGGATAGAATGGTTAAAATTGTCCGTGATGATTATGAGATAGTATTAGGTAAGAAAAAAGTATATATCATGGGAGCTTGTGATATTACTATAGATGGATCTGTCCGACAACTTATTAAAGGTGATTATGTACTAGAAGTTGAAGGTGATATGACCACTAAAGTGCATCAGAATAGATATACCAAAATAGGAGCTAGAGGTGATGATGATGGTGGTGGTAATGATGCCTTTGAAATTATAGGTAATCGTACTGGTAATATATCTAAATCGGAAATACTACGAATAGGAGAAGATTCTACTATTACAACATTCAAGAATCATAAGCATACTATTAATGGTGATTGGGATCAAACTATAATGGGTAATACACAAATTACTACTACAAAAGAATGTAATTTAACTACTCATGGTAATTTCGGTACATTCTCTGCTTTAAACTCCTCTATGAAAGTAGGAGGTAAGTTAGAATTTGGTGTTGCAGGATTATGTACATATAAGGTAGGTGAGACATTGGCTATTGATTCTGTCGGTTTACTTACTGTTGTATCGGTAGATAATGTAGAAGTAACCGGTGCTGAGATACACCTTAACAAGGAATAGGAATATATAAATGATTTGTGGAATAGATGTCGATGCGTTAATAGGTGGACTTCAAGATAAATTAAATGAGGCTAAAGACGCCGCATTAGGTATGGTTAATCAACTTGCAGCGGATGCTAAAGCAGAAGCTGATAAGTTAAAAGAGTCTATGGAATCAGAGATTCGGGGTTGGATGCCAGAACTCCCTGAGATGCCAGAACTCCCTAAGCTACCAATGTCAGTTGAACTTATGGCACTTGCCTCTAAGATGGCAGGATATGCAGGTGACTTAGCTAATAATCAACTTCCTCAAGATGCTAAGGATGCTATAGCGAAAGAAATGGCGAAAGCTAAGAAGGCCTTTAAAGACTCGTGGGGAGAAGGATTAGAGAAACAAGGTATTGATTTAGATAAGTTACTTGATGCATTAGATGGTAAAGGTGATTTAGATCCATGTGCTCTTATACCTAATCTACAGAAAGGTGCTGATGGGCTTATCACAATGGCACCTAATATGCCAACGTTTCCTACTGAAGGAGCCCTCAAAGAGATAAAGTCAGAGATATCAGCATCTGCAACAGAAGCGAAGGGTGCTATGCATACTATAGCCGAAACATCATCAGCTAATGTAAATGCTGTCGCTAAACAGATGCAAGCGGTACAAGATCCTACTTCTACTGCGAGTGCCCATGATATAAAGCAAGCCCGGAGGGCTCAAACTCCATCATCATCTAAGACTAATGGATATGCTTTATCAACTGCAGCATTGGGTTCAGAGTTAAAAGATACTAAAGAGCATAAGTTTTATGCTGGTGTTAAGACATATATAGTTGCAGTTGATGATGATTTAGTAAAACCAAAAGTATATGGTTCTAGGACAGTATATCCAAACTATTTTGCTCATGAATGGCCAGGTGTGTATCCATATTTCTCTGGTGGTTATTTCCCGAAAAGTAGTTATTATAATGGTAGAGAAATGACAGGTTTTTTTTATAAGGGTGGTATTGGAAAAGGAAGTGATAATGAAATATTAAGGTCGAAGTCATCAGTTAAATTAGTAGGAATTATGAATCCTGGTGATGTGGCTATGACCCCAACTGACATTACTACAATGAATGAAAAACTCCAAAGTCAGTATGTATTAGCTGGTACTAAAGTAGACTCTTGGTATAAGGAAAAACATAAGAGTATAGTAGACGAAGGTAAGTACACTTTTCACTCAGCGTTTCATAAAAACGTAACTCAAGAAACCTCTAAGAATCCAAATGGGTCAAGTGATTTTTATTCTATTATATATAATTTTAAGATATACCAGTCAACCTCAACTAGTTGGTGGTAAATGGTTCCCATGATTCATATTATTTTACACACAATGTTAAAGTATATACTAAGAACTCTCAAGGATGGTTCGATTAATCATGGACAATTAACAATACTAATAAAGATATAAATAAAGATATGGGAATAAGTTCAAGAGTACATACATACAGTGATATTGATCTAAGATTTAGATTAATACCAAACATAGGTGATATTGCACTTAAAAAGGATGTGCAAGCTGTAAAACAATCCGTCATTAATATATTAATGACATCAAGAGGTGAAAAAGTATTTGATTCTAATTTTGGTGGAAGTCTAAGGGATTATTTATTTGAGAATTATGATTCTATAACAGCGGCCGCTATTAAATCAAGAATAACATCATCTCTTTTAAATTATGAACCAAGAATTGAAATTGTATCTATAGATATAAATGATCTTACAGAAAGAAATGCCCTTCGGATATTACTAGAGTTTAATATAATGTCACCAGAACAAACCACTACCACAGTTGAATTTATTGTAGAGAGATTACGCTAATGTCAAATCTAAATGTTTCAGAATTAGATTTCAAATCTATTAAGAATAACCTAAAGGATTTCCTTAAAGGACAGTCAGAATTTACTGATTATAACTTTGACGGATCTACTATTAATGCACTTTTAGATGTATTAGCTTATACAACTCACTATAATGCATTTAATGCTAATATGGCAGTTAATGAGTGTTTTTTAGATACCGCTCAATTAAGAAGTTCAGTTGTATCTCATGCCAAGTTATTAGGCTATACACCAAGATCTTGTTACTCTTCAACTGCAACAATAGATATAGAGATTTCTAATCCAGCCAATGTTCTTAATGATGATGGTACATATAAATCCATCATCATGGACCAAGGTACAAGATTCAAATCAGTTGTTAATGACTCTAATATTGTATTTTCAACTAATAAAACTACTACTGCTACTTCTACTAATGGTCAATATACCTTTAAGGATATACAAATCCTACAAGGAGAGTATAAAACTATAAAATATGTTTATGATGAAGAGTCACCAGAGAAATATATTATACCCCATAAAAATGTTGATACTTCATCTTTAAACATACAAGTTATACCTCAACAAACTTCAGCGTCTATAATTACATATACTCTAGCTTCTAATTTAGTAAATCTTGATTCCGAGTCCAATACATATTGGGTTCAAGAAAATAAAGATGGGGATTATGAGATTACTTTTGGTGATGGTTATATAGGCTCTAAGATAACAAACGGGAATATAATTGAAATAGAGTATATTACACGAGGTGATAACGATATCGTTAATGGAGCTAAAATATTTTCAGTATTAGATTCAATTGATGGTTATATAGCCTCGGTTGGTATTACAACAGTATCTCCGGCATCTGGTGGTTCAGAAAGAGAAGATATAGAGTCTATTAGGTTTAATGCTCCTCTAAATTATATTACACAGAATAGAGCAGTTACACCAGATGATTATAAATCAATAATACAAGCTAATTATGGAAATGTTAGAGCTGTTAATGTTTGGGGTGGTGAGAATAATGATCCACCAGATTATGGTAAAGTTTATATTACTATAGCACCTAAAGAAACTGAAGTGCTTAGTTACCAAGATAAGGAGATAATAAAAACTCAATATCTTAAACCAAAAAATGTTGTATCTATTACTCCTATTATAGTAGATCCTACATATACCTATCTCCATCTTGAGATATTCTTTAAATATAATCCTAATAAAACTAATGTTAATGTGGCTAAATTATCTGAACAGATCAGAGACGTACTAAAGTTATATCAAGAGAATTCATTAAAAAGATTTGATGGTGTGTTCAGATATTCTACAGTATTAGGAAATATTGATAATTCAGATTCAGCTGTTATTAATTCATTAGTTAGAGTATACATGAAAAAGAGATTTATTCCTGTATTTTCATCAGAAACTAAATATGAGCTTATATTTTCAGCTCCTATTAAATCTACTAATACAAATGATCCTATCATATCTTCTACAAAATTTATGTATAAGAATCAGCAATGTACTTTACAAGATGTACTAGATAATACAGGTACTCGTATTATTAATATAGTTAATATAATGAAGGAAGTTATACAACCCGCGATTGGATATATTGAAGAGAGTAATGGTAAAATAATATTAAATGGATTTCTTCCTTCATCAATTGTAGATTCTACTGTTGATTATCTTGAAATTACAGCACCGCCTAATTCAAATGATATAGCCCCTATTAGAAATGAACTTTTAACAATTCTAGCGGATGACTCTATTATAGTAGGTGAGGTTGATACTATGATTACCGGTGGTACAACTGCAGGTATAAATTATAATACCACTTCAACTGAGAGATAATTATGGCCGGAATAGGTTCTAATAGTTCACGATTTAATATTTCAGCTGAAGTGTCTACTGTATTACCTCAGCATATTAAATCTAATGCTCCGGATTTAGAAGTATTTTTAAAAAAATATCTTGAGTTTCTAGAACTAGAAAATAAATCTACATATTACATTAACAACATAGTTAATAATCGGGATCTAGATTATACAGATGATCATTTTTTAAGTAATATACAGAATGAGATTGGACAATCTATACCTAAAGAATTTGCTACGGATTCACGTCTTTTATATAAACATCTTACAGAATTATACAAATCTCGAGGTACTATAGACTCTATTAACGCATTTTTTAATGTGTTATATAATGATAGTGCTGAGATCTATTTTCCTAAAGATGACATGCTTAAACCATCCGATGGGAGATTTATAGAGAATAATCTGGATATAGATAATCTAGATAATCTAGCTCTATCATATACTGGAGTTGCTGCAGATGGTTATAGATCCGCCTATGATTCTGAAGCTATGTCTAGTGATTCAGTAAATCTTGTTAAAATTCCTGAAATAAAGAATATTGAAAATTCTAAGTTATTTATATATAAAGTATCGGGATACGATGGTGGACAAGCTACTTCTGTTAGTCTTCATGAAGTACCATCAACTGACAGAGCACCTTCTGAAGAAGATTATATAGCTCTAGGTGATAGAGAGTGGGTGGCACTTGTAGTGCCCTCTACATATGACGAGTTCTCGTCAACAACTACCGAAGTTCC
>ENA-OREN01005176-OREN01005176.1-marine-metagenome-genome-assembly--contig:-NODE-5176-length-10952-cov-7.610575_pt1 | contig 10952 bp, 25 predicted proteins | sample MGYA00248624_ERZ508555 | MGnify/ENA primary metagenome ERZ508555 (study PRJEB26222, sample SAMN06267773) | marine metagenome | isolation source: Saanich Inlet, British Columbia, Canada | place...
GCAGCCCACGCCGTAGCCCCACCAGACGAATGCGTCAACACATGACCAGCCGTAGCCGACGCAGCATTCGACGCACCAATACCCAACTTGGTTTCAACCGCAATCAACGCACCCGAATGGTTGCCATGCACCGTGTCATGCTCAAAACCAGCCGCAGCCAAATCGGTAGTAGAACCCGGAGAAGGCTGCTCCGTGGAAGAATCCAGCGACGTAGGATAAGAAGTAGCCATCAGGCAAGCGTAACAGTCACAGCCGCAACAGCAACCGAAATAGTGTCACCCGACGCAACCGTCTTAGAAGCCGACAACGCACCATGATACAACAAATTACCTGTAGACAACGCATCCCAAATACCGATATGAGAAACAGTCGCCGCAGGCATATTCGTAAACTCCTCCGCAGAAGAATTAGACGTAGAACCACCAGTCCCCGAAGCAGCCGTAAACGTCACAGCCTGCCGAGCATAAGAACCACCAGAAACCTCAGCGCCCGAAGCATCATCCGCAGGCGAAGCAGTATGCAAACTCAAATACACCGCCGAAGGAAACGTATACGCCGAAGTCCCCAACGTATGATCCAACAACGCATTCTCAAGATAATCCGACAACGCAGCCATAAAAAAATCACCCAACTATCATCCGATAAGAACAACGAAAGCATAACACATCTGCTACACTCCACAACCACCCACCTGTCACGCGACCCCGCAGGCCACATAAAACGGATCGCCTAAACCCTAACTAGGTTAGAATCGCCCGTCAGAAGGGCCACGGCCCCCTGCACAAAAGCCAAGAGGCGCAGGGGCAGCAACACACAAGACAAAGTGATTGCAAGGCAGACTCGCCTCAAGCAGCGGAGGGACCCAAGGGGTGCCTACACCCAAACACAGGTGTCCACCAAACATTAAACACCCCAGACACATATATATCCGACCCGGTGCAGGCACATCCCCCCGTGCTACCTCGCTGCTCACCACCTTTTCCTACACTCCCGCACCCCAACCTACCCGACACCCCACCACCCAACCTGACCCGCCTCCCCGTCAGCACCGGTGGGGTTTCTTTGTGTGGCGTTTTTGCGGTGCGGGGGGGGTGTGGTGTGTTTGTTGTGTGGGGGGTGCGGGTGGGTTTGGTGGCGGGGTCCGAGAGTGGTGGGGTTGTGTGAGGTGGTGGGGGGGAGAGGATGGGTAGAACCTGTCTCCCTGAGGTGCAAGTAACAATCAACAACAACGAAAGGGAAACTGATGATCAAGTCATGTGCGTGTTACGAGTGTCGCACCGACCATCTTTGGGGTTTCGGTAACGCAACTCCCCTTGCTTGGTACGACAATGGCAAGGGCGTTTGGACGAACCGGGTCAACGACAAGCGGGTCGTCTTCACCACTTCCGGTCATCGATTCTTCTGTTCCGATAAGCGCCGCAGTACTGACGGTTGCCCTGAGCGAGCGCCATTCAATGAAACTTGTAGGAACTGTCCGAGGGTCTAAGGTCTTCGGGTGGCTAGGTTTCTTCGGCACCGCATGTAGTTCACTTTTCTTGGTGTGGGTTTTGTGGGGTGTGCCGGTGTTGTGGGGTGTGCGGTGTTTGGCACTGATGCGGTACCGAAACTTCGTTACGTTCGGGTGGTTTGTGGTGGTTGTGCGGGGGTCGGGGGTCCGGCAGTCGCAAGCGAGCGCTGCCTCGTGGGGAAGGGATGCTGGCGAAGGGGGTGGTGGGCGGGCGTAATGAGATTGTAACATTCTGTAACCTAATCGCCATGGACATTCGGGGCGATATAAAGGACAATCAAAGAAGTCCGGGAAGACACCCGGCAGTAAACAGAAAGAAGGAAACCATGAGCAAACAGGAATACACACCAAGCGGTGCAGACCAGTCAGAGGATGACCTTCGGCTGATCTGGGCTGACAGGTTCTGCGATCCGTTGACGACCGCCATCAGGCCCTGGTCTACGAACGTGGACACTGGAGCGCAGGCCAAAGCAACATCGAACGACCTGTTCGAAGGTGGCCGGAATGAGGGATGGAAAACGACAACCATCCCGGCAGATGCGTTCACCGGATCATTCGGGGCGACGCTCTACGAGGGACTTGCCCCAGACATGGAGCCGAGCCTCGTGTGGTTCCGACCTACTGAGATGTCGTCCGGATCGGTCCTCCTGAAAAAGGATGAAACACCGGGAGTCGGGATTCAGGTGAGTGTATTGGCGACAACCCTGTCCGTGAACCCGGTAACTGGAATGACCGTCGAGGAACAGTCGAAGCCCACGATCGGGTGGGTCATTCCGGACCGCATCCCGCACACGTTGACGGCCTTCGAGTTTCTCAGGGGCTTGTCGATGCACTGGGGGCAACTGCGAAAGTTCCAGACCTCGCAGATGGATTACACCACCGCCGAGGTAGACGAAACACTCGCCGCCGAGTGGCGGGCCAACCTCACCTAGTCTGACCATTGGGGAGGGATCGAACGCTTGTTCGGTCCCTCTCCAAAAAAATTTTTCGAACCGATGAAGGAAGCATCTGTCCTCGTCGGAAATGCGCCGACTGCGGGGAGATGCTGCTACTGCTACCGAGGCTCACCGAAGAGGGAAGCACCTGTCCTCGTCGGAAATGCGCCGACTGCGGGAGATGCTGCTACTGCTACCGAGGCCTCCGGCGGGCAGCGCTTGCGCCCGCTGCACCAGCGCGGCGGCGGGCGTGGCCGGTGAGTGACCGATGTCTTGTCGTTCACTGTTTCCTAGAGTGTTGGAGATTGGAGATGTGTTGTGAATATCAATGAGTTTCAGGGGTTGGCTTTGAACTGGTTGGTTTTGATGGTTGGGGTGTGGGTGTTGGGGTGTGTGTTGTGTTGGTTTTGTAAGAGGTGGTGTGACTAATGGAAAGAAGGAGTGTGATGAATATGACTGATGATTCGATGATGTCAGATGATACGGTGAAGGTGTATCACCCGGTGTGTGATGTGTGTGGTAAGCCTGTGTTTGCTGTTGATGCTTGTCGTGGGCATGGTGTGCCGTTGAGGTTGGTGGGTGATGAGTGAGTATCAGGTGGCGTATGATGCTGTTGTTAGGGCGCAGCGGTCGGAGCGTGAGGCTTTGTTGGTTGCTGCGTTGCAGGTTGGTAAGCAAGGTTGGTTTCGTAGGTTGGTGAGAAGGTTTCGTAGAGTGTGAGGTTTAGTTCGCTTGGGAGCGACAGGAGTTACCGGTCCCTGTGAGAAATGGCAGTTTCAACCGGTACCCAATCGTAAACTATGAAAGGAAATGATATGAATACTGATAAGACATGGCAGTTGGTTAATGATCTTAGAAAGTTTGCTGACTTTGTTGAGACACATGGTGCCGAGTTGCCTAATATTGGTGTTGATTTGCGATCGCGGCTGTGGTCTTGGGATGATGATGATGATGTGCCTGCTGCTGTAGCGGCAACTTTGCGTGCTGGTATAAAAGATGCTGATGAGGTAACGAAAGATTATGGTACAAGCAACTTTTCTTTGCATTTAGAGTTTGGTGAGTTGCAGTATTCTGTTGTATGTAATCGTGATGAGGTGTGTGAGAGAACTGTTGTTGGTACTGAGATGGTGACGGAGGATGTTCCGCCTGTGGGTGAGTGGACTACGGAGACTGTTGAGAGAGATATTGTTGAGTGGGTGTGTAATCCGTTGCTTGCGATTGCGAAAGATGTTGACTAAATAGGTCAATAGGGTGGCGACCTGACCGCTGCGGGGAGTGACTGTTCCCCTGTTCGTCAACTACATTGACATAGAAAGCGGCATCAGAGGAGATTAGGTTCCACCGGGGTGTTGCAAACAGTTATTACACAACAAGAGAGGTATGGGCATCAGGTCCTGTGTGTCATAGGATCTGATGCCTATACGTAACAAGAGAGAAAAAGGAGCATGATGAAAGATCCACATGAAATGAAACTTTTCTTGTGTGTTGAATCACTTATGAATCAATTCGAGTTCGGTGAAGATAATGACGGACAGATCATCATTTACACTAACTGTCGTGAAGGTGATAACGGATTAGAGAAGTTTCCTGATGACCCGTATATACCAGCAGGTGAACCAAGAAGTGCAAACTAACCAAGAGAGGAAACTGTTATGCTTTGTCCTAGATGTAATGATAATGAACTTGCTGAAGAGCAGGCGTTGAATGCTTTGAGTAGAACAACACGAGGTGAACACGATGTCTCTGTTTATGTATGTTCTCCGTGCGGTTCCGATGAAGGGTTGAATGAATACTTTCATAGGAAGACTGAACCGCAGAGTGAGTGGCCTGTAACACGAGTACGGTCGATTGTATTTCCAGAAGGTGCTGTTGTGCCTGAAGGGTTGGTGTTCTAAGTGAGTATGAGGAATCCCGAACTAGCGTGCGACTGGTGTGGCGACGAGGTTGCGAATGGTGAAGGTGTGACTGCGGGTGATGACCGTGTGTGTTCGGAATGTTGGGACGAATCACTAGATGAGGGGCGTGGAGCGTGATGGCTGATGTAACGAGTGGCGATCTGACTATTATTGTGTTGAATGATTATGAGGCCAGTGCGTTGGCTGATGTGTTGGCTGCGAATCCGGTGGCTGCGTTGGATGAGTTAACTAACTCTATGTTGACTGAGAAGTTGGCGTTTGCTTACGACCATGCAATAGAGAAAGGGAATAATAATGAACCATTCTGAACACGATGCTTTATGGGGTTTCGATCCTGAAGAAGAGGGAGGGAAGGTAGGGCGTGACCATCCTGAGACTAGCAAGTTGGCAGCCAAGCAAGTGAAGTCGGGTAGTCAGAAGGCTCAGATCTTAGTGTTGCTTAACTCTTCTCCGTGGGCTACAGGGTATACGTTGAGTGAAGGAGTATTCAATGGGGCTGGTCGGTCGATCAGTCCTAACCAAACTTGTACTCGTCTGCAAGAACTGCGTGAAGATGGGTTGGTTGAAAGGATAGTGGATTCTGTTACTGGTAAATCAATGGAGCGGACTACAACACCGGGTAACACTGGTCATTTGCATAGGCTTACACCTAGAGGGTTGGTAGTGGCTTCGATATTGGAGGATAGTAAATGAGTGTGGGATACACGATGGATGATGCGGCTGAAGAGATTCAGGCGTTGACGGTCAATGAGATACATGATTTGACTACTGATTTTAATAAGTCATTGAATGATATTGTTGAAGAGTTAGCGTTGGAAAGATATGAAGACCATTATAATGGTTTGATAGATATGCATGTAGACAATCAGATAAAGGCTAGAAAGGAAGATGATTATGAATAACAATTGGTATGGAGTTGGGAACCTTACGAGGGATCCGGAACTGAGGTATTTTGAATCGGGAACCAATGTGTGTAACACCGGTCTTGCGATCAACAACAAGTGGAAAGACAAGGCGGGGGTGGAGCAGGAGTCAACCGAGTTCTTCGACCTTAGTATTTGGGGGAAGATGGGTGAGAATGTGGCTGAGTCTTGTAGCAGCGGTGATCGTGTTATGGTTGCTGGTGTTGTTAAGATTCGTAGAGTTGAGGATGAGCATGGTAAGACGAGGCAGTTCACGGAGATTAATGTAACTGAGATGGGTCCGACGTTGCGTTGGGCTACTACAGATCAGTCGAAGAATGTGCGTGAAGATAGTAAGCCTGCTGCTCCTGTGTATAGTCAGCCTGAGGAACAGTTTTGAAGCATGGTAGGTCCCGGTATTTAAAGCAGCGGTGCCGGTGTCATACTTGTCGTGCCGATTACAAGGCTTCTTTGCGTGAGAAACGTGCAAGTAAGAAGCAGCATCATGAGTTGAAACCGATGCCTGTTATGCGTGGCTATGACACTATGACGTTGGGTGAGTATAAACGTGAAGAGATTGGAGAGGTTCCGAAGTCTGCTGTTAGGAGAAACAATTGGAAGCAGTCAGCAATATAACAAAGTTAAAGTATCGTAATCTTTGTATCATTGTGGAGGGTAACCCGTTGGATGGGTTGACTTTTATAGGTCCGTTTGATTCGATGGATGATGCGATTGCTTTTGGTGGTACCACTTGCACAATGGAGTGGTGGATTGCAAAGGTGCATGATCCGTATGAATATACCTAAAGAATTGGACATGACATCGTGGTGGTTGCGGGCAGCATGTAAAGGGTTGTTGTTTGAATTATTACATGTTACGGATTGTTATGATTGTCCTGTTCAACAGGAATGTTTGTGGTCTGCGATTGATGTGGATGACAGATTGGGTGATGAACCGTTGCTTATTCGTGGCGGATTGTCACCAGTTAATCGTGGTGCTATATGGTTTAAACATAAGCCTAATAAGTTGCAAGTATTTATGTATTCTAGAATGAAAGCAACGGAACAGGAGGCTCATTATCGTAAACAAATTAAGGAAGGTCAACAAGTTAATAAATCAATTTGCTAGTTCGTTGCAACATAAACCAATGAGTAATCGTTTAGATAATGCTAGAGCATTGGCTTTTATTCGGGCATTGCGTGAGGTGGTGGCTGATAATAACCGACCGAAGCAAGTGGATGTTGTGATTGAGCGTTCTGAAATAACTGAAGAATCGATTAAGCAAAACGTTACGGGAGTTCAGGCTGCTCGTGACACTATGAAAAGGAGAAAGTAATGGATTGGATACGGCAACGTACCGATAGTATAAATGGGTTGAAGGAGATCCAGCGTGCTAACCAGCATACTGGGGGTAATGCGTTGGAAGTTATGGAAGAGGCAGGTGCTTTGTTCACTGTGTCTTATCCGTGGACACAGTTCAGGTCATCGAATGGTGATGAGATTACACCGTTGGTTGGTACTGGTGTGAATACTGGTATGGCATTGAACAAGTATGTGGTTCGGGATGATACTGATGAGGTGTTGGGTATCCATTCGGGTACGTTCACTGAGTCTGGTTCGTATCGTTTTCTAGGTGAGATGGCTGAACGTATGTTTCCTAATGCTACTACGAGTTGTACTGTGTTTGATAATGGTGAGCGTGTGGCGTTGACACAGGACATCGGTGGTGCGATTGACTTGGGTGATGGTGATGCTATCAAGCCGCAGTTGGTTTGGACTTCATCGTTTAATGGTCAGTGGGCTACGAAGGTACATGATCTGGTGCATAGGTTGTGGTGTATGAATCAGTTGATTAGTGGTACTGCGTTGTTTTCTGTGAAGCACACCAAGTTCCATGACATCACGTTTGCACAGCGAGCGGGTATCATTGAGGCTGCTGTTAGTAGGGCACAGATTGTGGCTACTCAGGCAACTATAATGAAGGATCAATCGTTCACCGATCAGATGTTTACTCAATTGACACAAGAGTTGGTTCCGTTTCCTCCTAAGGTTGAGGGTAAGGAGTGGCACGCAAAGGCTGTCAATCTGGTTGAACGGAAGCGTGGTGCAATGACTGCTAAGTGGATGGAAGAGTGTGAGCACTGGTCACCGGATGGTCCGGGTAACAAGTGGTTGGCTTACAATGCGGTGCAGGGTGCGGAGCAGCATCAGATTAATGCACAGTTTACTTCATCTGAGGTGGCGGCGCAGCGGTCGTTGACGAAGGCTATCAATGGTAAGGCACCGTTGGCTGATAAGGCGTTGGCGTTGCTGCTTGCCTAAGGAGGCTATGATGGGTAGAACAGTAGATGATACAGAAGCGAAGCGGTTGATCTTTAAAGCGAATGGAGTGATGAAGTATCCGTGGCATGAGTGGCTGAATGGTGACTGGTGGCATCTTATTGAGGGTACTGATTACTTTGCTTCTACTAAAGCATTTGCTCAAAGATGTTATAGAGAGCAGGTACATTACGGTAAGATAACTGTACGTATAGTGGAGAATGGGGTGTTAATTAAGATGGTAGACTAGTAAGTTGCAGGGCAGTAACAATAAGATTACAAAGGAGAGTAATGCAAACAGCAACGGCTGACACGAGACTATTTGTTCACCGTATAGCAGAGCATTGGGCGCAAGGATCTGAAGCCCCGTCTACACCTGATGATATGAGGTGGCGTGGTTCGCAGGCTGGTATGTGTGCCCGCAAGGTTGCTTATGAGTCTCTTGGTATTGAGAAGACTGATCCTCCTTCGACTGCCGACTATTGGCGTATGGGGTTGGGGTCTGTTGTTCATGAGTTGTTGGAGCCTGCTATCAAGTCGTGGCTTGCTAAGGACGACAGTGTTGAAATTGAGGAAGAGGTTACTGTCGAGTTGGGTGAGCATGGTTATGGGCATGTTGATCTTGTTCTTCGTACTAAGGCTGAACCTCAGCAGGTCATTGTGTTGGAGTTGAAAACTATCAACGGGTATGGGTACAAGATGTCTGTTGAGAACGGGCAGGGTCCAAGGCATTCTGCTGTGTTGCAGGGTTCGATGTATGCACATGCGTTGGGTGCTGACTTGTTGGTGATTGGGTATCTGTCATTGGAGAATATTGCTCCAAACAGGGCTGAGGCTAAAGGCATTGATGACATTGGTAGGTTTGCTACTGAGTGGCATTTTACTCCTGATGAGTTTGTGCCTTTGGCAGAGCAGGAGGCTGGTAGGCTGGCGGCTATCACAGATCAGGTGTATGCAACGAAAGATCCGGTTGCTATTGGTAGACGGTTCTCTCATTCTGATCCTGATGTTCCGTTTCCTGCTGAGATAACTGACCCAGCGACGGGTAGGTGGGAGTACGAGACTTCATATGGGCGGGCATGGCAATGCCGGTACTGTGATTATCAAACCCGTTGCGTATCAGATATGGAGTGACAATGAGTAGTGGCTATCTTGCTATGGAATGGGTGCATGGAGATGGAGAAGAAGATTGGGATCCGATTGCTTGTCTAGAGTATTGGGAAGTGTTTGCTGTTGCGGAGGCGTTGGTTCCTCACATTGAGGAAAAGAAGTCTCATGTGTTGTATTGGACTAAGCGTGATCCTGATTCTCGTGGTACTGAGGTGTTGCGTAACGCAGTTGAGTCGGCTGAGTCGGCTTTGGTTGCGTTTGAGAATGTGTTGTTGAAGATGCGTAAACGATATAAGGAGAATGATGGTAACGCCGCTGGTTGATTTGGGTCGAATCCCTGAGCAGGGGCGTATCCGGTTGGGTGTTAAGACTGAACGTGCGATGAAAGCGTTGGAAACATTTAGGTTTACATCTACTGATGAGAGCGCAATATGCCAGATTGCTGCTGTTTATGGCGGGGTGGTTGCTGAGTGGAAACCACCTCGCTCTAAGCAGCAACAGTGGGAGGTGATCACTGAGTCTGCTAATATTGCTGTGTTTCTGCCACCTAATAGTATTAATATTCATTACGAGTTGTGGTCTGGTGGTGGTTGTCAGCGTCGCTGTGATGGTGTTGTTGCGGTTACTCCTACGAAGACACCTGATGGTGTTGACATGGATGAGGAGCCGTGTCTGTGTGCTGTTGAAGACAAGCAAACGTGTGCCCCTTATACGAGGCTGCAAGTTATTCTTCCGGAGATTAAGTTCGGTGGGATTTGGCGGTTGGAATCTAAGGGGTGGAATGCAGCGAATGAGATTCCGGGGATGGCTAAGGTGTTGGAACATATGCAGGCTACGGGGTTGGTTGCTGGTAGATTGTTGTTGGAGAAGCGTAGTAAGGTGTCTGGTGGACAGACGAAACATTTTGTGGTGCCTCGGTTGACAACGGATTGTTCTGCTCAGGAGATTATGGGTGGGCAGGCGCAGGTTGTGTCGTTGGAGGCTCCGAAGGTTGCGGAGTTGGGTCCAATTATTGATGCCGAGATTGTGGAAGAGGGATGGGATATACCGCCTCCGGGTGTTCCGGTTGTGAAGAATCCAGATCCGCCTCCGAAGTTTCTACCGAAGCGTTAAGTTTGTATCAGTGTGGTTGTTTGTCGTGTGGTGATGAGTGGAAGCAGGCTACTGTGCCTAGGTGTTGTCCTGTTTGTAGAGGCAGCGTCTATTACATATAGAAAGGAATCAATGTGAGGTATGATGTCACGTTTGAAACAACAGCAGAGTTTCATGTAGTTGTTGAGGCAGATGATGCGGATACTGCTGAAGAGATGGTGTCAAACTTTTCAATAGAAGTTAATTGGGATCATGTATCAATATCTGATTTTGGAATGTACGACTTGAACATATCTGAAGTTACTCGTGGCTAACATTTACGGTACCGGCAACAAAGGCAAAGCCACTAGGCTGCATGCTCTGATTACCCGTGACTACGGTAGATGCATGAAATGTGGTCATACTGATTCGTTGCAATGTGCACACATTATTTCTCGCAAGTATGGGCATACCCGTACCGATTTAGATAACGCGTTTTGTTTGTGTGCATCATGCCATATGTATTTTACTGACAACCCAGTTGAGTTCGGTCAGTTCACTATTGATCAGATAGGAGAAGACAACTATCAGGCGCTCATTGTCAAGCGGCGCACAACAAGTAAGATGGATTGGGATGAGGAGGCAGAACGATTACTACTGATAGCACAGGAGCGGGGGCTGATATGACGAATCTTCCAGATGAGATAGAGGCAAACCTATTTCTTGATAATGAAACACGGATGTGGAAATTAGAATTGCAGGGTCCAGCGTTTGTGTTGCTTGCATTCTTGTTGGATTCCAGCACGCATGGTATCGCTGAAAAGTTGTGGACTGAAGCAAAGTTTGATCGTTTAGTTAAGTATGATCTTGGTGAGTTGGATGACAGAACCGACGGGTAGAGCAAAGAACTATGTGAAGTGCTGGAATTGTGATGGGTATATAGGTAAGAAGTTATTGAGAGAGGATTGGTACGATAATCAGTGTCCGTTGTGTGGGGCAGAAGGCATAGTAAAGGATTAAATAATGGATGATCAGCCATTAGGGTTTATCAGAACGAAAGAAAGGTTGCTGTAACGATGTCAAGTGAAAGAAAACCTCCACCCATCGACACGGGCTACGGCGTGGCAGATGAGGACATGACCTACGGCGTTGAGGATTCAGTGACTGAATCGTTTTGTGACCCCAACGGTGA
>ENA-OREN01005180-OREN01005180.1-marine-metagenome-genome-assembly--contig:-NODE-5180-length-10950-cov-4.388301_pt1 | contig 10950 bp, 14 predicted proteins | sample MGYA00248624_ERZ508555 | MGnify/ENA primary metagenome ERZ508555 (study PRJEB26222, sample SAMN06267773) | marine metagenome | isolation source: Saanich Inlet, British Columbia, Canada | place...
CAGCACCTAAGAGAAAAGCTGCTCCTAAGAAAAAGAAAGCAGCACCTAAGAGAAAAGCTGCTCCTAAGAAAAAGAAAAAGGCTGCTAAAAGAAGAAGATAATTTATTTTCTTTAGCAAAAGAAAGAAATATTAATTTTTTTCTTTTTCTTAATTTTTCTAAAACAATAAAAACGGGGGTAACCCCGTTTTTTTATTGTATAATATATAAAACACTCTTAATCTAACTTATGCTTCTCATTAATAACCTTTCATTTACTAGGGATAAAAACAAAATCTTTGAAAACTTAAATTTATCCTTGAATAAGGGGAATATTACTCAAATTAAAGGAGATAACGGGTCAGGGAAAACAACCTTTCTTCAAACTCTATTAAATATCTTAGAGCCTAATACAGGAGAGATATTCTGGGAAGGTAAAAATATTAATAAAACTATTTTCAATTTTTATAAAGAAACAACATTTATAATGGATCAGAGCAGTGCTACAAAACATTTAACGGTTTTGGATAACATAAATTTTTGGAGAGGATTATCATCCTCTAATCTTAGTAATGATAAGATTCTTTTATTATTAGAATCTTATAGTCTTGATCAATATAAAAATACTAAAGTTATGCATTTATCTTCAGGCGAAGTTAAAAAGCTAGAGCTATTGAGATTAATTTTTGAACAAAAAAATTTTTGGGTATTAGATGAGCCGTATAATCATCTTGATAATAGTTCAATTCAAATTTTAAATCAAACATTTGAAGACCATATTAGCAAAGATGGTATAGTACTATTCGCATCCCATTTTGAACCAGAAATTAATGGATTAGAAATAATAAATTTTACTTAATATGTTATTTATAAATAAAATTTTTATATTTTTTAAAAGAGAATTAAAACTTTTTTATACTAACATCGTTGATCTTCTTACTAATATTTTATTCTTTTTTTTATCTATATTTATTTTTATTTTTGCACTAGGAACTGGTGACAAGCTACTAGAGACAATTGGCGTCGGAATAATATGGTCTCTCTTACTTTTAAGCTCTACTCTAAGTATAAGAAAATTTTATGAAGAGGATTTTAAAAATGGAACCTTGATAGTAGTTCACATGGGTGGAATTAGTTATGAGTTAATGGCTTTTTTAAAAATAGTATCTCATTTTCTTTTTGTACAAATTCCTTTTTTAATTACAATACCAGTAGCTAGTATGTTTTTTAATCTTCCTATGAATGAAGTTTATGTTTTATTTCTAACATTTGTGATTGGATCATTGATTTTATCTTGTTTGGGCTCTATTTCAGCTTCTATGAATTTATTAAATTCTACAAACTTTTCAATTGGTAGTATAATTGTGCTCTTGTTTAGTATTCCTGTAATAATATTTTCAGTAGGTATAAAGAATTCAGACGTAGACTTTTTCTCAATGATTAATTTACTACTAGGTATATCATTAGTTTTTTTAGGTATTTCCCCTTGGTCTAGCGCTGCCTGTATAAGGTTAGCGCTTAGAAATAAATAATGTTTAAATTTTTAATAAATCCATCCAGATTTAATAAACTAATAGATATTATTTTTAGACCACTTGTTATTATTACCTCAATAACCTTAGTTGTCGGTTTGGTTTTGATTTATTTTTCACCTTTAGATTATCAGCAAGGTTTAACTGTTAAAATCATGTACATACATGTTCCCTCAGCTTGGTTATCACTTCTTACATATGGAGTAATGACTTTTTATAGTATTGTTGGATTAGCTTTTAAAATTCCTTTTAGCTTTATAATTAATAAAGCCATTGCTCCAATTGGTGCTGTATTCACTCTTTTATGTTTAATTTCTGGCTCCATGTGGGGTAAGCCAATGTGGGGCACTTGGTGGGTATGGGATGCAAGATTAACATCAGTTGCAATTTTATTTATTATTTATTTAATAATTATTTTTTTAAATCAAATTTTTGATAGCAGAGAAGTAAGGGAAAAAACTATAGCAATATTTATTCTGATAGGCTCTATCAATCTTCCCATTATAAAATTTTCTGTTGACTGGTGGAATACTTTACATCAACCAGCTAGTGTTAGTAAATTATCCTCACCTTCAATTGATATATCTATGCTTCAACCTCTTTTAGTTATGACTTTATCTTTTAGCTTAATAGGTCTTATAATTGCAATATTGAGAATAAAAGCTGAGATTTTAATAAGAAAGATCAATTAATAGTTATTTGTGACCTTTAGTCACCGCTTTAACTATTATTAATTTTATATAAGAGAATAATAAGTTATGTATTTTTGGTTTGTCTTTATGAGTTATTTTTCAGCATTTATTTTAGTTTTTGGACTGATGTTTTTGTCTTATTTAAAATTAAAGAATCTTAGAAAATAATTATGAGTTTAAGATTTCAAAGATTAATTTTAATTATATTTACATTAGTTATTTTTTGTTCAGCAGTATTATTAATACTTTTTAATACACAAAAAAACATAGTTTTTTTTTATACTCCTTCAGAGTTAATAAAAAATGATAAAAATTTATTAGAAAAAAAAGTAAGAATTGGTGGTTATGTTAAAAAAAATTCATTTTTACAAAAACCACTAAATAATTATCAGTTTAAAATTACTGATAATATAAGTGAGTTATTAGTTTTTTATGAAGGAATATTACCTGATCTTTTTAAAGAAGGGCAAGGCACAGTAGTAGAAGGAGTTTTAAATAATAAAAAAATCATTATTGCTTCAAAAGTTTATGCAAAACATGATGAGAATTATATGCCAGCATCAATTAAGAAAGAACTAGAAAAAAACAATCAATGGAAAAAAGATTACAAATGATCTCACTGATAGGTTTTTTTGCACTATGTTTTTCAACTATTTTTTCATTTACACTTTTAATACCAGTCTCAATTTTTAAGATTAACATAAAATATTTTATACTTATTTTTAGACTATCAACTTTTTTAGTTTGTATTTCATTTATTTCACTAATATTTGCCTATGTTTCTTCTGACTTTACAAACTTTAATGTTTTTCAAAACTCTCACTCAGACAAACCCTTAATTTATAAAATTACAGGGGCTTGGGGTAATCATGAAGGTTCTATTCTTCTATGGATATGTATGATCTCCTTATACGGATTTTTTTATTCCCTAATTAGCAAATCAGCTAATGAGTTTAAAATTCTTGTTCTTAAATTTCAAAGTGCTCTTTTTATAATTTTTGCGCTGTTCATTATTCTTACCTCAAACCCATTCCTCGTAAACTCTGTATTTGTAGAAGAAGGTCTCGGTCTCAATCCGATTTTACAAGACCCTGCATTAGCTATTCATCCTCCAATGCTATACCTAGGTTATGTTGGTTTTTCATTAGTTTTTAGCTTAGCAATTGCTAGTTTATTTAGAAACAACTTAGACCAAGACTGGATAAATGAAGCTAGAACTTGGTCTATGATTAGTTGGGGCTTTCTTACTGCTGGTATAGCTCTTGGCTCATATTGGGCCTATTATGAGCTTGGTTGGGGAGGATGGTGGTTTTGGGATCCAGTTGAAAATATATCATTAATGCCATGGATAGCTGGATTGGCATTAGTTCATTCATTATTAATGATAAGAGGTGAGCAAGCCATTGAAAAATGGATTGTTTTTCTTGCTATACTATGTTTTTCCTTAAGTATACTTGGCACATTCTTAGTAAGATCAGGAATATTAACAAGTGTTCATTCTTTTGCTTCTGATGCATCAAGGGGTCTTTTCATTCTTTTAATATTCTTTTTAACTACAGGTTTTGGTTTTTTAATTTTTTTAATTAAAACACCATCAAAAAAAGATGATTTACATTTACTTTTAATTAACAAAACATCAGCTCTAATAATCAACAATATTTTAATGATGATAACTGTATTCACAATACTTCTAGGAACTATTTATCCAATAATAATAGAGGTACTAACCAATAAGAGAATTTCTGTTGGGGGACCTTATTTTAATTCTACAGTATTGCCAATTCTACTACCAGGTTTTTTATTAATGAGTATTGCTCCGGTACTTTCCTGGAAAACAAATCAAATTAAAAAATTTAGAATTTACGTAATTTGTTTTTTAATCCTAAGTTTAATAGTTTCATTACAATCATATTTTACAAGTTTTAATACATGGGGGTTTATTGGTTTAATACTAGGTTCATGGATAATAATAGCTTCGATCATATCTATAATGATAAGACATAGATTTTCATTTACAATTAAATACATTACATCAATAAATAGCTTTATTGCGCATATTGGTGTTGGTGTGATGATAATTGGTGTCACTTTTTCTAGCATTTATCAAAAAGAATATAATTTTAATATCGAAGTTGGAGATAAAGTATCTCTAGAAAATGAAATATTAAAGTTTAATGACATGCAAATTATTGAAGAAAAAAATTACCAATCCCTAAAAGCTAACATCTCAATTAAGAAAAAAAATGGTAATATTATCTATATAAAACCTGGTAAAAATTATTATCCAGTTTCAAAAATGATAACGACAGAAGCTGGGATTTATCATGATTGGTTTAAAGATATTTACATAACACTAGGTAGTGAAAATAATAATATTTGGTTTATTAGAGTTCTGATAAATCCATTAGTGAGTTTTATTTGGTTAGGAGTTATTATAATGGTATTTTCAAGTGCAATTGCTGTAATAAAAAAATGAAAAAAATAGTTCTAATTTTACCTTTAATTTTATTAACTATTATTTGCTTATTTTTTCTTTTATTTATTTTACTTGAAAAAAATCCTAACGAGCCCCCAAGCGCTTTACTTTACAAGGATTTGCCAACTTTTACTTCTAACAACCTATATAACAAAAATATAAACTTAGGTTCAAATGATTTAAAAGAAAAATATACTCTAATTAATTTTTTTGCCTCATGGTGCACACCATGTAGAGTTGAACATCACTTTTTTTTTGAAATAAAAAAAGAAAATCCAGATTTATTTATTTTGGGTCTTGCGCACAAAGATGATCCAAATGACTCAAAAAAATATCTTGAAGAAGAGGGTAACCCCTACTCATTTGTAGGTCTTGACCAAGATGGAAAAATAGCTTTTGAATTTGGTGTTTTTGGATTACCTGAAACATTTATTGTAAACAGTGATGGTAAAATAATCTTTAAACACACAGGGCCCCTCACAAAAGAAATCATAAAAAATGAAATTACAAAACTTTTTTAAATTGCTATTTTTTTTATTATTTTTTTTACTTTCTTTAAATTCAGTCGCAAAGGAAAGCACAGAAGATAGAGTAAAAAAATTAACACTAGAATTAAGATGTATGACTTGTCAAAATCAAAGTGTAAGTGACTCTGATTCTGACTTTGCAAAAGATATATCAAAGATTGTTGAGGAAAAATTTAAAGATGGATTAAGTGAGAAAGAAATTAAAATTTTTTTAACTGATAGGTATGGTGAATATATTCTTTTAAATCCATATTTTAATTCAAAAAATCTACTTTTATGGCTTTTTCCATTTGTCCTAGTTATCGCTTCAATGTTTGTTTTTTTTAAGAAAATTAAAAAAAAATAGACTAAATGAGTATTTAATTTGTATTTTTTAATTTTGAATAGTAAGAATTCTCTATAATTATATACAAAATTACTTTCCTAAAGTAATACACAAGGAGGAAGTGTGAAAAAAATTTTATTAATCTTATTTTCATTAAGCTTACTAAGCTTAACAACAATAAGTAGTGCAAAATCAATTAGAATTGGTACAGAGGGGGCTTATCCTCCTTGGAATAATTTAAACTCAGCTGGAGAGCTTGAAGGTGCAGAAATAGACTTTGGTAATGAAGCTTGTTCAAGGATGCCTGTTGAGTGTGAATGGGTAACTCAAGATTGGGATGGAATTATTCCAGCTCTGCTTCAAGGAAAATATGACATTATAATAGCAGGAATGTCAATAACTGAAGAGAGAAAAGAAAAAGTTAATTTCACTAACGGATATATGACAGATGGTGCTCGTTTTGCAGTTTTAAAAGGGAGTGGATTGGAAGGTTTATCAGTAGATAAATTTACTGGTGGAATTAATAAAGTAAATTTAAATAATGCTGGTGGAAAAGAGCAGGCAGCGATTGGTCAACTAATTGCAGCTATGAATGGATCTACTGTTTGTGTTCAATCATCAACAATCCATCAAAACTTTTTAGATAAACACATGTCTGGTGCTGTAAAAGTTAAATTATACCAAAGTGTAGATGATCATAACTTAGACTTAGCTGCAGGCAGGTGTGATGCTATACTTGCTGATGTTGGATCTATAATTGACTTTATGGAATCAGATGGGGGTGTAGATGTAGCTTTCACAGGACCTACTTTTTCTGGTGGAGTTTTTGGAGACGGTGTAGGTGGTGCAGTTAGAAAAGAAGACACTGATATTTTAGAGATGTGGAATAAAGCTATTGCTGAAATGTCAGCTGATGGCACAACTGCTGAAATTACAAAAAAATGGTTTGGTAGAGATATTTCTATGTAAATTTAACTTTTTATAAATACTAAATAAGGGCGACATTTGTCGCCTTTTTTTATTGTCTTTCAAAGTTATCCTTGAGTATATTTTTATATATAATAATAGCAAGACCATGAATTCGCTTTTAGGCCTAATAATACAAATAATTAATCTCTATCAATTTATTTTATTAATATATATCATAGCAACATGGTTATTAAATTTTAATATTATTAATTCTTCTAATCGCTTTGTTTACAGTGTTATGGAAGCAATGCATCGTCTTTGTGAACCAAGCCTAAACCTAGTTAGAAGGTATGTTCCTAGTTTTGGAACTGTAGATATTTCCCCTATAATCGTATATTTAGGTTTATGGTTTGTTAAAAGTTTATTAATTGAGTATTGGCCGAGGTAACATGACTAAATTAATTAATGGTAAAGAGATAGCCCAAAACTTAAGAAATGATCTTAAAAAACAAATTGATATATTAAAAAAAGATACAAGCAATGTTCCTGGATTAGCTGTTGTGCAAGTAGGTAATGTTGCAGCAAGTAGTGTTTATGTGAAAGCAAAAACTAAAAGTGCAAAAGAAGTTGGTATTGAGGTTATAGACCATCATTTACCAAAAGAAACAACTCAAAAAGAACTTTTAAGCATTGTTGAAATTCTTAATAAACAAGCCAATGTAGATGGAATACTTGTTCAATTACCACTACCTAAGCATATTAATGAACAAATAATCCTTGATTCAATTCATCCAGATAAAGATGCGGATGGTTTTCATCCATTAAATGTTGGTAAGTTATCAATTGCTAGTCATAATGATGAAAACTTATTAATACCGTGCACACCATACGGATGTTTGATAATGCTAAAAGGTCTCGGTGTTGAATTGTCAGGAAAAAATGCAGTGGTAGTTGGTAGATCAAATATTGTTGGCAAACCTATGGCTCAATTATTATTAAAAGAGTCCTGCACAGTAACTATAGCACACTCAAGAACAAAAAATATTGAAGAGGTTTGTAAAAAAGCAGATATTATTGTAGCTGCTGTTGGGAGGCCTAGGATGATAAAAGGTGATTGGATTAAAAAAGGTGCAATCGTAATAGATGTTGGAATTAATAGAATTGAAATCGATATTGATGGAGAGAAAAAAAATAAACTTGTAGGGGATGTAAATTTTAAAGATGCCTTTAAGCACGCATCAGCTATTACCCCTGTACCAGGTGGGGTAGGTCCTATGACTATTGCATGTCTTTTACGAAACACAACAATAGCTTTCAAAAATAAAATTAAATAATATTTTCTTGAAAGATTTGGTTGATTTTATCTTCTAAGTAATTAACACTAATGTTTATCCTTGCTTTTTTACAATGATTACAAATATATCCGACTGCTCCGCAAGGAGATTCATTATCTTTATAATAAATATTTTCGTGAATATCATATCCAGTTGATTGAGGACTAATCCATCCTCCAAAATATACTACACCTTTTTTATTTAATGCAGCAGCGGCATGACCAAAAGCGCCTTCATTTCCAAGAAATAAATTACATCTGTTCATTAAAGCGCAAGCAGTTCTAAAATCAAATTCATTATTTGCATAAAATGTTCCATTAACTCTCATCGCTTCTTTATGAACGGACTGAATAATTAAATACTTATTTTTTAATTTATTAATTAAGTTTCTCCAATTTTCTTCACCCCAATTTTTATTTATCATTTTGTTTGAATAAAAATCTTGGTCTCCTTTTGTTGAATAAGATTCAAAAAAAATTGTTCCTACTGGTTTTTTACTATTATTTTTAAACCAATAATCATACGCTTTGTTTAAAATATTATCAGCATCCTTAACTTCTTTTTTTGAAAAATATATTTTTCCAGGAATTAATTTAAAATCTGTACGCCAAACTAAATTGTAATCACTACATTCTTTATAGTTAATGTAAAAACGATTTAAATCATTATAATTTATAAAGTGTACAGGTTTATTTTTATCTAAATTACTAGAGTGTGTAATTTTTGGATTATTTAAATATACTATTGAATCAAATATTAAATTATCATTTAAATTTCCAATAACAATTTGTTTGTCGGGATACTTCTCATGCTCTCGCTCCACAAAACCAGTGATCATCAAATCATCACCTAGTCCCATAATTTTATTTTTTTAATCTTAAGGAGATAATTTTTATAAAACCCTCTGCATCTTTTTGATTATAATCTCCAACCTCATCAAAAGAAACTAAAGAGAGTTTGTATTTACTAAAAGGAGATCTTCTTCCTTCTATAATTACATTTCCTTTATATAGTTTTAATTTTACATCCCCAGTTACGTTAGATTGTGTTGAGTCAATTAATTTTTGCATTGCTTTTCTCTCAGAAGAAAACCACAAGCCATTATAAATAGTCTCTGCATACTTTGGCATAATTTCATCTTTTAAATGTGCTTCTCCTCTATCAAGTGTTATGCTTTCAATTGCTCTATGTGCTTTTGCCAAGATTGTGCCTCCAGGTGTTTCATATATTCCTCGTGATTTCATACCCACAAAACGATTTTCAACAATATCCTCTCTTCCAATGCCGTGCTCATACCCTAGTTCATTTAATTTAATTAATAACTGATGTGGTTGTAATTTTTTTTCATTTATTGCAACAGCGTCACCTTTTTCGAAAGAAACAACTATTTCATCAGGACTATTTTTGGATTGATCTAGTGATTTTGTTCTTGAATATACGTATTCAGGGGCTTTTTCCCAAGGATCTTCTAAAATCTTTCCTTCTGATGAGGTGTGGAGTAAATTTGCGTCTGTGCTAAACGGCGCCTCTCCTCTTTTGTCTTTAGCTATAGGAATTTGATATTTTTCAGCAAATTCAATTAATTCATTTCTAGAACCTAACTCCCAATCTCTCCATGGTGAAATAACTTTTATTTTAGAATTGTTTGCATAATATCCAAGTTCAAACCTTACTTGATCGTTACCTTTTCCAGTTGCGCCATGAGCTACAGCATCCGCCCCAACTTCTTTTGCAATTTCAATTTGTCTTTTTGCAATCAATGGTCTAGCTATTGCAGTGCCTAAAAAATACGAACCTTCATAAATTGTGTTAGCTCGAAACATGGGAAACACATAATTTTTTACAAAATCCTCCCTTAGATCTTCTATAAATATTTCTTTTACACCAAGAGACTTTGCTTTACCTTTTACAGGCGCTAATTCTTCACCTTGCCCTAAATCTGCAGTAAATGTTACAACCGGGCAACTATATTTTACTTGAAGCCATTTTAATATGACACTAGTATCAAGACCACCAGAGTAAGCTAAAACAATTTTCTTTGGCATATTAACAATTTTTGTTAAGCTCATTAATTGCTGCTGTAAACCCTTTTAGAGTATAAGTATCGTTAGTAATAGTTCCTCGGGTTGATTCGCCACTAAGAATTAAATCTAAACCTTTTTTCATTGCATAAATTACTTTTTTATCATCATCAGTCCAAGCTGTTTCAGAAGAATCTTTAGTTGAATAAAATTTAAAAATAGTTTTGTCGATTTTAACATTAATATTTTTATCTAAGTTATACTTATAGCCAGCCTCTACTTGAACTATGTTTTCGTCGCTACCTACGATTTTATATACCAATATGTAGTTATCTCCTCTTTTTTTACTTTTAGGTAAGTCAGTTTTGATTGGTAAGGAACCAATATAACACCAATCATTCTCTTTAACGAACATCCATTTCCCTTTTTCCAATGAAAAAGATTGCTTTGAAACAATAAGGACAAATGTAATTATAAATATTAATAAAATTCTATTCATGAATAAAAGTATAATTTTGTTATTATACCATTCTGCTATAGTATTAAAGTTTAAGATTATTAAAATATTTTATGGAAAATGCTGATATAATACATTTGGTAAAAAAAATATCTGAAGACAAGGATGAGCAAGCATTTTCACAAATATTTGATTTTATAGCACCTAAAATTAACTCTTATTTTATAAAAAATAACTTAAACTTTGAACAATCAGAGGAGCTAACTCAGGATGTTCTTAGCACAATTTGGTCAAAAGCTAATCTTTTTAACCCAGAGAAATCCAAGTTCATTACTTGGTCTTTTACCATTGCGAGAAATAAAAAAATTGATTTTTATAGAAAAACAAAAAAAAATGACGTTAATGAAGATGATATCAGAAGCTTTCTCTATCCAAATGATGATGGAAATGATTACGAAATTGAATCAACAATTAATAAAATAAAAGAAGAATTAGATCAAAATCAACAAAAATTAATAAAAATGAGCTTTTTTGAACAAAAAAGTCATAAAAATATTGCTGAAGAGCTTGAAATTCCGTTAGGTACAGTTAAATCAAGAATAAGGACAACACTTAATAAAATGCAAAAATTATTATCATGAACTTAACAGTGCAAAAAAACGAACTTATATTTGATTACTCAAGTGGCAATCTAGGCGA
>ENA-OREN01005182-OREN01005182.1-marine-metagenome-genome-assembly--contig:-NODE-5182-length-10942-cov-6.558491_pt1 | contig 10942 bp, 24 predicted proteins | sample MGYA00248624_ERZ508555 | MGnify/ENA primary metagenome ERZ508555 (study PRJEB26222, sample SAMN06267773) | marine metagenome | isolation source: Saanich Inlet, British Columbia, Canada | place...
CCCAAATACAATACAAGGTACAACAATAATTGATATTATATAAGGGGTCATGGAGAGGTTATAGATGCTGGGTCAAGGAGAGATAGATTCTTATTAGATATATACAGATAAGCACCAGCAACTATTAAAAGCACTGGCAATTTTAACAGCATATAAACAGCAACTCCACCAACAGCAGCTGGAACTAGCTTATCACTTTTTAATACTTCGGTATAGTCCATATTTCAATCTCCATCAGAGGGTGTGGGAGAGGTAGCAACAGAAACAGGGAAGAAGGCGGCAACCCCTACTATTACTACCTCTCAGGCGGTTAGTCAATTGGGTTATCTGTATTAGCTCTTATTTCAACAAGTTGATCGTGATACCAGTAAGTCGGGATTATCTCTTAAATAATCATCGTAGGCTCTCCCAGAGGGTGCAGGAGTCTTAACTTCTATTTCTGTCATACTATCATCAGAAACATTTGGGTCAGGTTCGGGAGTGTTTAATATTTTGAGTTTTTCTTGTCCACAATCAGCAGAAACAGTATCACCACATTTTCTAAATTCTTCGCAATCTGATTCAATGATAGCACTAATTGTTTCAATGATAATAACCTCTTTTGCTTTCAACATAATTTCCGCCTTTCTATAAAATGTTTTGTATCTGAAAAACTTCAAGCGGTTTTCTATTCGCTTTTACACCTTCTTTTAATCTTTTCTGTTCACCAGCAAATCTCTCTGGGTGTAATTTAATATACTCTGGTATTACTTCCTCAGTTTCCATATTTAAATATGATTTTATACCTATCATTAAACCATATATAAAATCAATATCCTCATTAATTAATTTAACACCTTCTGTACAACCGGATTCGCAAAATTTTTCCTTTACTCTATAGCTACGTGATAATTCTTTTGAAAGTAGAAATTGTATAGCAGCATCTTTATCGTTATTAATATTATTTTTTCTAATACCACTCAGGAAACTCAATACTTGTTTATGATGGATAACAATATTCTCATTGAAATTATTACGGATATTATCTTCTAACATATCAACAGTTTTTTGCATACTATGTTTAGATAAATAATTATCAAGAGCTTTTCTCATTTGCTTCTATGTGCCTTTACTCTAACTTTGGTTTTTCTACCCTTTACTTTGCGGTAGTGTGCTTTCACTATATGTTTTTTCTTAGCCACGATGTTTCTCCTTATCCAAAAAAGTTTTTACACAAGGTATCTGATAAATTGCAGACTCTAAACGCATCACATTTTTACAAATTGTATCTAGTTTATCAAATCTTTTTTTCATAAAATAACCAATTACTGCTAGTGAAGCGGTCAACATAATAGGCGATATATAGTCCACTATATTTTTCTCTCAATCTTAATCATACCCAGACGGATAAACAATGCTATCAGTCCTCCCTCACCTATGAAAATTTCTGTTGGTACTTCCACCCCAACGGCACTGGCAACAGCGGTGCAAATTGTTAATACTGCCATAACATTAGTCTTTGTTAAATATTTCATGTTATATGTTCCTCTCCAATAAGATGATAAGTAATAACATCAGAAGCACTAACATTAGTTATTTTTAAATCACCAAAATAATTATGATCGTGTATATATGTTTGTGAACCAACTTTTGTCGTATAAATAAGTTCGGAACCAATTTTTGGTGTATCAATGGCAGTACTAAGATTAAGATTGTAACTAGCAGACGGTTGAATTACTATTATCCTAGTTATTTTTACATTTGATGGTATACTAAAAACTATAGCAGTTGAAACAGCTAGTGTTGATGAATTAATATATCCTCGTTTCATTTTATAAAAACTCCATATAGTAAAGGGTTCTACTGGCTATATCACTCTGCACATACATTGTATAACTTTCAAGATCAATATTTTCAATAACATGGTTTGTTAGTGGTGTAATTACTAAACCACTCCCAGACCCCAAAGCAGCAAACGAAACATAAAAAACAGCATCAATCGAGTTATTGATTAATTTTAGTTTCTTTGTATTATCTGTTAAAGCAACAGAGTATTCAGTATCAGCAAGAGTCAAGGCAAGACTACTTTCTCCAATTGTGGTAGCTCTACCACCACCACTTGAAGCACCAGCACCCAGCCCGATTACCAGTTTAGGGTCTGTATATACCAGCAATTTTATAGTACCACCAGCAAGAGCTGAGTGAGATATAAAAAATTTCTCAAATCCATCTGCTTCGTTAGCATAGTCATACTGTTTAAGTGGAATTACACCATTATTAATATTTTGCATTTTTAGATTAATATTAACTGGTGATGAAACGACTAAAATAGCAAATCCAGAAATAGCAAATTCCTTATCTGTTCTAGCTGAATCAGTAGATATGGATAAAGGGTAATAATTATTTTTTGTTAGTGTATCAGGCATTTATAATTTCCCCTTTAAAACCCCAGATTTAGCAACTATATATAATCCAGCAATCGCCAGTACTCCAATAATAACAACTTTACTCGTTACCCCACCAACGGTATCTTTTACAAAATCAAAGGGTGTATGAACAACCTCAGCAACAAAATCAAAAGGTATTGTTACAAAGTCTAAAACGGTTTGTCCAATGGACGAGGTAACAGATTCAGAATGAGCTTGTCTAGTATCAAAAATATTCATTATCGCCCTCGTCTAGTTAAAAGAAAGTAACCAACTCCAGCAGCTACCAGCATCAAGCCAATACCATGAGGGAGTCCAAATAATGAGCTACCAGCCTGTGAAGGTGCTGTACTCGTTGTCGTACTGCTTATAGGTGATGACCCTCCAAATACATATACAGGTGCTGGTGGGTTTGAAACTGCTTCAGCAGGTGGATTAATCCAGTTTGATATTCTTGAAACAGCACTATCATACAAAGTGCCTATTCCAGCACCCCACGAGCTGGTCAAACTTCCTTGAGTGGATGTTGAGTTTATCGGTGCTGGTGTTGTACTTCCACCCAGACCACTAACGAAAGCACCACCAATACCAGAAATCACTTGACTTCCAAATTCTTTTATACTATCTAAAATTGACATGTTATTTTTTCCTCTTTCGTTTTGCAATCAGGTAAGCTATTAATAAACCAATAAGTAAATATGGAAAGATACTTTTATTGTTACCACCAACTAAATTTGAATCTGCCTGTAAATCTTCCAGACTAAATTGAGCTTGTAGCTCTGGTGGTAGCTGTGCATAAATGCTACTTTGTTCATCAGCAGTAAGATCAGCAAAATTTTCATCAAACGGAAAATCAGGTAATACAAATTGATCTGTACCGCCATTTATAGAAGGAAACATAAAACTCTTTTCTTCTGGTGATGCAAATAATCTACTGATTCTACTTGGTAGAGTAGCAACGGAATGTACCCCACTTGCTACCCTCCCAGCAGTTATAAACTTCTGCCACCAATTACTTTTTGTTTGAGGATTAACTGGTTGCGTTGATGTTTGTGTTCCTGTTGGTTGTCCTAGAGTACTTTGACTATATGGTGGTACGTTTACTGTAACATTTATAGGCTGTACTGGTGGTGGTAATGTCGGGTTACCTGAGTCTACTGGTGTTGCTGGTGTTGTACTAGGAAATAAACTCACCAAAGCATTTCCAAAATACTCTGGAGTTTGACCAGTAATAGAAACTAAATTATCTTGTGCGGATATATTATTTTCCCCAAACAATCCAAAAAAATTATTTGTAATTTCCTGTTGTTTTGTTGGACGTTCATTTATAAAAAGATTTAAGGCGCTTTGTGCTTCAGGATTTTCAGCAAGAAAATTACTTCTTTCAGCTTTTAATAACTGTAGAGTCAAAAACCCATTAGCCAGATTATTAGTCAATGCTTGATTATGCCAAATTGCTTCTGGGTAACCTATCGGGTTTGGGTTGCTATACTGCTCTCTCTTTGCTTCAAACTGATCGGCTATATCACCTCTACCTATCTCTCGGAGTCTATCATATAAAACATAATAAGCACCGCCTTCTCCCTGTAAAGCATTTATTTGTTGTGCAAGTGGTATAGCAGCATCTCTATAACTATCAAAATTACCACCACTCGCACCAGCAATGGTAATACCAGAATCAGCCAAAATTTGTGGTACATTTATTGAGGGTAAATTTATATTTCTATCACTATCACCACCAAAAAAGCTACCCAAAATAGCACTAACTGGATTTGATACTCCAGTATCGATACCAACAAAACCCAGAACATCATTAATAGTTGATATAGCCGTAAATGGGTTAGTAGGTATTACAGGCTCTGTTACTGGTAGCGGTGCTTCTGTTGCCGAAATAACCATAGTTATATTTTATTGTTAATAGAAGTAAGAATACCGTTTATGTTTGGTACATCTGAGAAACTTAATGATTTGTTTATTGTCTGTTTGTTGCTGATATGATTCGTAATACCATTTGCATCTGGTGGCGTAACAACCTCATTATATACTTCTACCTCTACAACAATCTTTTTTGAATTGGTGTCTATTTTAATACTCTTAATTTCCTGTTGGTTAATACTGTTTGTTCCTAATGGTTTTTTATGGCTCATAGTATTTTAGAAAAAAGTAAACTACTGCTAGCCGATTAAAGCCAGCAGTAGTACAAATAAAAATTAAGGTTTACTGTCCACCCTGTCCAGCAGGATTTAAAATAATTTCACTCGGTATAACTTCAATTAAACCAGTGCTTGACGTTGGTGCGTCAACATCATACACCAATTTCAAACTTGATAGGTTTCTACTTGGTATCATTTCAGCAAACAAGTTTCTGTCATCAAGATTTAATATTGCAAATCCTGTTGTCATGGTTTCCTGTTCGTATGCTGTCTTATTAATATCAAGTAGTTTATCCCATGATATATCTGCTAGTATGTTTGTACCGTTTGCCTGTACTTTAATAGAATTAAGTAAAGTATCAGATTGTGCGCCATTGTTAAGCACTCGGAAAGCGAAACGCCTATACAGATTACCCAAATTCATATCATGTTCAAGTGCAGTACTTGCAGAAGAAAACGACTTGTCCTGTTGGTTCTCTTGGTTCATGTCTGTAAGTCTTGATTTGATTCCCGACAATTCACTAGAATGTAGTGAATAGGTTGCTGTCATGGTTGCAGTACCAGCAGAAATTACGTCATCAACATCGCCAGTAGTAAGAATTAACTGCAATGTTTTAAGAGGGTCTGAATCAAATAGAGTAGCATATCGATTTGACCTACCATAAGTGGGTGGTAGAATAAAGTGAATAGGAATTGAAGCGTTGAAAGTGTTAGCACCATCAGCTGTACCAGGTGCTGATAGTACTGGTGAAACTCCATACTCATATTTACCTATGAGAAATGCGTTTACTCCATTAAGATTTTTTGGAGTAACAGCACCACCAGCTTTAATCTGAATTGACTTAATCAAATTCAAAATGTTATTCTCTCGGAGAGTAACAGCAGCGGTGACGGTAAGAGTTCCAGCTATTCTTAGCCAGATAGTAGCGAACATATGTTCTCTTGGTATATCAGCCGACAAAATATCGTTGTCTGAGTGTGTTAGCGTTTTAATGTCTCGTAGTATTCTTAATCCCATAATTTTCCCAAAAAGCTATAAACGTATAAAATAGAATTAAGCACCAAAAACAAGTTGTCTTGCCTGTGGTATTCTGCTAGTTACTGCAACAGCCAATAATGCTATAAGTCCTATAATTGCATATTTCTTCATTTTTTCTCTCCTGTGATAAATAGTTAAACATCTAAAAACAATAGTAAAATACAATAGTAAAATACAACTATATGCTATCAAATCATCTCATTATGTCAATATAATATTACATTTCTACAACAAAGAAATCAGCATATCCCTCTGGATATGTCTTTATGTTTGCCAGCTTCTTTTCAATTCCAGCATCTAATTTTTTGAGATAGATAACATCTCTAGGTTCTTGTATCTTTGATATATGAAATTCGTCCGTCATTGCCGTTATACTTCTGGGTAGGTCATGGGGTCTGCGTGTTATTGCTATCAGGTCAACACCCTTATGTCTACCATACCGACATATTTTAGTCATGTATTCCACTTGAGTACTAGCACTACAATACATATCAATTTCGTCAACAACTAAAACAACGTCTCCTACCTCATAAACAAATTTACAAATAGTAGAAAAATATTCATGTTCATCGGTAACATTAATAGGTGATACTTTCCAGACTCCCTTTTTTGCTTTCAAAAATTGTTCTGTATCAAGAGGTTTATAATCATACTCATTTAAAGTATCATAAACTAAAACCCTTTTTTTACTTGCCCTCTCTAAAATCATTCCATTTGCTCTAGTTGATTTTCCACAACCTTTTTTAGCCATGATTACAATAATTTTATTTTGCATCTTGTTCCTCTGGTGTAGGTGGTAGTGGTGGTGATGGTGCAATTATTTTACTTAATATATCAGTACGTTTTAATAGTACCTCTAACAAACAAACAGCTAGAGCAATGTCTACCGAGTACTTAGCTAAACCATCAGCCCTTTGGTCTAGCCATCTAGAAGCAACACTTGTTAAGCGTGTATTTTCTTCTGGTGATAATGGTTTACCCCACATAACAAAAGGTAATGATACCAAAGAAGAAGCATCTTCTAAATCGAAAGTTGGTTCAACAATTTTTTTCTTTCTAGGTTTTCTTTTTTTCTTTTCTGGTGCTGGTTCTTGTTCCTGTTCAACTTCTAGTGATGGTGTTGGAGAAGTATGTTTATTTAGACTTTCAGCAATATCACTTACAACATCATCAGCTTTTTTTGTTTCTTCTGGTGTATCTTCCATAGTGCCTTGACTCCATAAAAATTAATTCTAATAAAGTAAATTATTCATCGTTAAAGAAATCATCTAAAACATCAGTTTCTTTTTTTGGGTCTTTTACCTTTTCTGCTCTTGCTGTTTTTAACTGTTCCCTTAGAGTTTCCAATATTTTTGGATTGTTTTCCTCTATTGCTTCTGCTATTAATGTTTTTAACTGTGCCGTTTTATCCATGATATAAACCTCCACAAAAATTATGATAAGTATTAAAGTTAATATAATCATACTATTATAATGGTGTTTGTAAAGATAATATTACAAGTTCAACTTAGCTGATATTTTTCTAAATTCATTTACTTGAATACCTTGAATAATTGATTCTTTTACCTTTGTCATTCGTTCAGCTTCATAAGTATAATTTTTTGTTTTATACATTTCTAGTAATTGTTCAGCCGTTCCCTTATATCCATGAGATACAAACTTTTTAACTTTGCCCTGTTGGAGTAGTACATATAATCGTGTTCTTAATAATAAAATGTCTCCAGTATCTTCCAGCGATACCCCGCCCAGATCGTCAGTAAGTGATAACCTTTTGTTCTGTGTAATAATTGCATCGGTACTAGAGTGCATAGATTTATATTTAGTCTCTAGTTTATAAAGTTCCGTTCTTACAAATCCAGTTATTAAACTTGCTATGAATGGATTAAACATACCACCAGCCCTTTCAACTATAAACTCATTTAGATCATCGTCAAAAACTACGTCTTTAGTTCTCTGGATAAATTTTCCGTATAAACTATTCATAATGGTTTTATAAAACATTCTTTGAGATTTAGTGCTAGTACTTTTTCTACTATAAAAGTATTTAACAAATTCTTTGAATGGATTAACTTTTGATACTTTGCCCTCCCAGATATAACCCTCGTACTGAATTACGTCTACTAGTTTATCCTCTATTGCTTGCATCAACTCCCAGCCTGTACAGTACCATATAACCTTTCCGGAAACTCTCTTGTATTTTTCGTTAAATACTAATCCATATTTTGTGTCTTTTACATTACACCAGACCTTATACACTCCCACTCTATTAAACTTCTTTTTACGTTTACCCTTTACAAAAACATATTCTCCATCTTCAAACGAGGGCAAAAAAGTCATTGCGTATGGATATGCTGAATTAATATCTATTATATTAATATTCTTATAGAATTTTGGTTCAACATAAAAAGCGTTCTTACCGCCATGATAAGATAATAATGAAAAGCGTGTACATAGTGATGGTGGAAACGGTATAGTATGATTTAAAAAAGTATGTCTGAAAATCCTACTAGCCATATCAGCAATTGAAATAGTTTGTGATATATCAAACTCAGCGTGAATATTATCTATCACTGTTGCTAGTTCGTGTTGTATTAATACGTCTTGTTTTGCATATTCACAAAAGTTTTTATTTCTCTTTGTATAGCGGTAACTCCCTAGCAACTTTGGCTTCTGTAATTTCTTATATTTAAATTCAAACTGGTCAGCAAGTTTCATCAGGCTAGACTTTAAGAAACTCCATGAATCCACCATTAGTATGGAAGTATTACCTTTTCTAGCTTTTACAAAGGCACTCTTGCCATGAAAAACTTGGAAAGTCCAGCCGTAACATTTTACAGTAAATTCATTATCTTTGAATAGTTTATGTTTAGGATATAGTATTTCCACCATATCAAATACCAGATTATGAAAATATAATACATTCTGTTTCTTGCCCCACCTAGACATAGTGAATTGATCTAAATAAACGCAAAACTGTCTGGTGATGGTGTTCTCATTACGAAAGTATAAGCGTGGTTCATCATTATCGTTGTAGAGTTGTAGCGTGAGTGGTTTACCTTTATATGTTTCAGTGTCGCATGTTATTAGATTCTTTTCTTTATAGCCTTTGTGATTCGGTTTAATTCCCATTTGTATATACATGGGAATATCAATTCCCAGAATAATCATTGTTTCGCCTTAACTAAATTTAACTACAAATATACTTTTTAATTGAAAATCTGTTTCGTACTTCTCATTATAACCAGCAAGAAATAAATCAATTGCCTTTGGAATCTTATCAGGTCTTGATAGATAAGTTTTCCATGTTGCAACAGTTAAACCTTTACTTTTTTTGTATCTCAATTTTGATAATGCAATTACGTTGTTATCTTTCATTTTAAAATAAATAGTTATAAAATCGTGTTTTGCTTTTGCTGTAGCTGAATTTTTGTCTGGAAAAATTAATCTATCTTTTACGATTCTATGAGTTTTTATTTCCTGTAAGAAACTACTTTTATTTATTTGCATTAATCGTCACTCCCTCCCACATAAACTAGCTCGTCAACTTCGTCAAGTTCGTCTAATAAATCGTCTGGTAAAATACTGCTATCATCAAAATCGCCTTCTGGATAGAATGGTTCATCATCGTGAATAAGTGGTGGTATGTCATCGCCTGTATCGGGTTCTCCAGCATCAAATGTATTAACCTCTATTGCTGGTGTTTCTTCAAATGGTGTTTCAAAATCATCTTCCAGATCAAAGAAATCAAATGATTCTTGTAAAGATTCATATTTGGATTGTTGCTTGTCGGAGAGTGTTTCTGGTATGCTTATGCGTGGTGAAAGTCCTCTAGTGGTTAAGCCCTTCCAGATACTTTCACTTGTAAATTTACCCTTTGTTGTAAAGTAAAGTATGCGACTACCAGCCATTTAATTTAGACCTTTGTAATAAGGTGATTATGTATTATTTGCGGTAAGTCGCATACTTCAATATTTTATTTAGCTTATTAAGTAACAGCCGTAACCATTACCGCTAAACAGCTTTCTACAACAGATCAGCTTTAGAACATACTAACACCTTAAATAGTTTTGGTGCTTGTTTCCTGCCTTTCTTTTTACCCATACCAGTAAATACAATTGTTATCAATGCACCAGACCGAATTTTATTAAGTTTACTATCTAGCACTGTACTTCCCCAGAAATCTATTTGTGTATTTTCTTTGTCGTCAAGTATAATACTATGCTTTAATGATTCTCCTTGACCAGCAATATCAATTGTCTCACTACCTTTATAAAATCCAGTTAGTTCTGTTCCCTCTCCCTGTTCAAGAAAGTCAAACATGTCACCGCCACCAATCTCTAGTGATGGTTTCTTTTTACTTGTTTTCTTTGGTGTTGTTTTCTTTTTAGCCATGATAAATATACTCCCTCTTTTAAAAATGTCAAATTAATATTATAGTAAATTTACTTCTTCTTCTTCTTCTTGTTTAGTTCCTCCAATCTTTTATAATAATATTCTATCATTTTTACTAACTGTTGTGAAAAATTACCACCAGATTTTTCGTCAGCATCTTTTTGAATACGTTGTGAAAGTGGTACTGGTATCCTAGCACTATGAGTTATCGCTGGTGGCTTTTTTGTAACCATATATTTACCTCCTTTCTATAAAAGATTTAACTCTATATTGTAATTGTACTAAAGCATAGTCCATCATTCTAATAGAAAAATTATATTTAATAAAATTATTCATAATAACCTTATGTGATTTTTCAATCTGTTCTAAAGCTTTTTTTACTTCTGTTTTTGCTTCTACTGATGGTACCATTTTCCAATTCCTCCTTATAGTATTTTAATTGCATTGCTGTCATAAGGTGTATTGTGTCTAATACAAAATACCCTTCTCTGTCTTTTGGTATAATTATAACAATACACTGTAATAAAATAGTAAATACTCGCCAGCGTAAGTCTGTAATCATATATTTACCCCCTTTCTTATAAAAGACCATTAACTATTAACCATGTAAAGCCAACTAATTCAAACATCTGATTACGTGTTATTAACTTTTGATTTTCTAGTGCATGTAAATATCCAGTAATATAGCTAATGATTTCCTGTTCAGTCTCTTTTTTATTTAGTGCTATATAAATATTTGGTTTTAGATTATTTTTAAAGTCAATAAAATTTATGAACTTTCTTTCAATATTCATAATCGTTACCACTCCTTTCTTAATAATCATAATATTACATTTTATAGTATAAGTCAACAACTATTTATAATATTATTACTACCGATCGTATCATGTGTTCACACTGAACCTACAAGTAAGGCACCAGTCAATCGTCCTGATTGCGAAATCCCTTCTGAT
>ENA-OREN01005183-OREN01005183.1-marine-metagenome-genome-assembly--contig:-NODE-5183-length-10940-cov-3.562368_pt1 | contig 10940 bp, 12 predicted proteins | sample MGYA00248624_ERZ508555 | MGnify/ENA primary metagenome ERZ508555 (study PRJEB26222, sample SAMN06267773) | marine metagenome | isolation source: Saanich Inlet, British Columbia, Canada | place...
TGAAATTTTTATTAGACACGCGCTATGAATAAATCTCTTTTGTTTCCTCTTTTGTTGATTTGCGCTTTTGTAAGTGCTCAAAATACGCAACGCCAATATCAATCTTCATATCTAAACCTCTAAACTCTTCTAATACATCTATAGATTTCTTACTTGTAAAACTTGAAAACCAATAACCTTCTTCTTTACTCAAGGTTGGCCAGACACCTAATTTCACAGTTGGCGCATACTTATGAATTCTTTTCACCCAATCATCAAACTCTTTTCTTGAACTAGAAGTCACATAAATTGTAATAGTATCTGAATCTAACCATCTTCCTAATTTCTTCCAATCACATTCTTCTGGAAATTCACACCAATATAAGCTTGACATAGAAAGAGAAATGTTCTTAAAGCTTAAATATTTTCCTCAACACATGCAAAAAACACAATTTCACTCATATGCAAACAAAGAACTATGTAAAGGATGCCAACTCTGTGTAAAGGGTAAAAAACTAGTATTATTCATTACAGGTTTATGTCCTAACAAATGTTACTTTTGTCCTTTATCTGAGCAGAAATTTCAAACAGATGTAATCTTTGCAAATGAGAGACCAATCAAAGAATTAAAAGAAATCATTGAAGAAGCAAAAGTATCTTCTGCAAGAGGTGCAGGTATTACTGGTGGAGACCCTCTAGCAAAATTTGAAAGAACTCTAGAAGCTATCAAACTCTTAAAAAAAGAATTCAAAAATTTTCACATTCACTTATACACTCCATTAAATTTAATTGACGATAATAAATTAAGATTATTAGAAGAAGCTGGTTTAGACGAAATCAGGTTCCATCCAGATTTGGATTCTGATAAACTATGGGAAAAATTAAAACTAAAAACTTCTATGTCTAAAGGAATTGAGATCCCAGTTATTCCAAAGAAAGATATTAAGAAATTAATAGATTTTGCAAAAGACCATGTAGAATTCTTTAACTTAAACGAATTAGAATATGCAGATGCAAAACATAACAAACTTGCTGAGTTAGGTTATACAACAAAAGACGACTATTCATATGGTATTGAGGGTTCTGAAACTTTAGCTTTAGAAATTTTAGAACAATTCCCTAATTTAAACATTCACTATTGTACAGCTAAATTAAAAGATGCAGTTCAATTAGCTAACAGAATTAAGAATGAAGCTAAAGGAGCTAAGAAAGATTTTGATATTGTTGATGAAGAAGGACTTCTTGTTAGGGGAGCTTTATATTTCTCAGAGTTAAAGCCTGGTTTTAATTATCGAGAAATGTTGAAGGAAGATAATTCTGTTGTTGTTTCTAAATTAAAAGAATTTGGAGAGTATTTGCAAGATGAAATAGAATCTCGATATTCTTAAAAATACCAACTAAAGATTCTTTCTTTGTAACGTCACCTAAAATACATTTAAAACCTTCAGATTCTAGCCTATGAAAGTCTTCTTTTTTTCTAACAAGTATTACTACAGTATGACCCAGCGCTTTTAGCTTATTAACTAAAAAAGGTCCAATATAGCCTGTAGCACCGGTAACGAGTATGTTCAAATAAAGATAATCCTAAAGAATAATTTTTTTATCTTCTGTAATAATCTTACTTTTTTCTTCTCCAGCTTTTTCTTGTGCCGCTTTTTGTGTTTCTAAAACTCTAGCCTCAATAAGTTTAAATAACCTAGCTTGAAAATCTTGATCAAAAGCGCAAACTCGAGGAATTATATATCCCATAGCAGCAACTTGAACAAAGAATTCCGCGTTTGCTTTAATGAAGTCTTCGGGGACATCTCCGTAAGCCTGCTTTAGTTGGCCATATATTGTTTCTTGTATTGATTTAACAATATCAGCAATAGTATCAGCTCCTTCTTTTGGTTGCTGTTGTAGCCCTAAGTTGAAAGCATTAGCTATTGAACTTTGGATTGCTTGTATTGCTTCTTCGGGACTGGGTTGCTTATTTTCATCTTTAGTTTCTTCACTCATATTAAAGCTCCTTATATTATCTATTTTAATACATTATACTGTTAAATAAGTTAAAAACTATGAGCAAAAAAATAGACGGCGGTTTTGCAATTGTTAAGACGCTAAAACAACTTGGTATTAAAGATATTTTCACCCTAGCTGGTGGACATATCAATCCTATATATAATGCTTGCAAAGAAGAGGGGATTAGACTAATTGATTTTCATCATGAGCAAGGTGCTTCAATGGCAGCAGATGCCTATGGTAGGGTTACGAAATCTCCAGGTGTTTGTTTAGTAACAGCTGGTCCGGGACTTACTAATGTAGTAACCGGCATGTCAGGTGCTTTTTTATCTAATTCTCCATGTATTTTTCTTTCTGGTAAGTCAGGCGTAGAAGAACTTGATAGGCTACCCCTTCAAGAGATTGATCAAGAGAATATGGTTAGACCAGTTACCAAGTGGGCTAAAACTGTCTACGATACAAAGAGATTATCAGAATATACAGCACAAGCTTATAAAATGTGTACCTCAGGAAGACCGGGACCCGTCTATCTTGGCTTCCCTCATGAAGTCTTATATGATGAAGTTGATGCCTCGCAGCTTGAGAGTCCGCAGATGGGGACCCCTGGTAATCCAGAAATAACAGATGAGGACTGTGAAAGGTTTAAAGAACTTCTAATTTCATCCTCACGACCAGTTGTATTAACAGGAAGTGGCTCTTGGTATTCAGGAGCAGAAGATTCTCTTAAAGAGTTTGTTGAGAAAATTAAAGCTCCTATCTTTACTCTTAATTTTGGTAGAGGCGTAGTTTCAGATAATCATGAAAATTGCATGGGTCAAGCTTCACCTTCTGCTCTTAATGGTTTTAAAAAAGCTACCTCTGAAGCTGATTTAATTATACTCTTGGGTGTTAGGCTCAGTCTTTATATTGGCTGGGGAAGAACATTTAATCCTGAAGCAAAAGTAATACAGGTTGATATTGAGGCTGAAGAAATAGGAAGGAATAGGCCAGCTGATCTTCCAATTTTATCAGATATCAGTAAGGCAATTAAAAAACTGAATATAATTATCGAAGATAGTTTAGATTTTTCAAAATGGTTAACAATTTGTAAAGAATGGAGAGATGAAGAGTGGTCAGAAGTTGAGAAGCTCAAATTAAATAATGAAAAACCTTTGCATGTATTAAGAGTAGTAAAAGCAGTCGAAGATTATTTTGGCAACGAAGCTATGCTTTGCATAGATGGTGGAGACACTCAGGCATGGACTGATTCAACTTACAATGTTGATAAGCCTGGCATGTATGTAAAAGGCGGTCCGTTAGGTTGTATGGGGGTAGGGGTACCTTTTGCTTTAGGAAGCAAGACAGCTTTTCCAGACAGACAAGTTGTTCTGATAACAGGTGACGGTGCTGTTGGAATGAACTTGATGGAATTTGAAACTGCAGTTAAACATAATCTTCCTTTTATTTGTGTAGTATGTAATGACCAGTCATGGGGAATGACAAAACACCAACACTGGCTTACTTATGGAGAAGACAAAACACCAGCAGGGCATGAACTACCTTTTATAAAATTTCACGAAATAGTTAAGGCAATGGGTGGTTACGGAGAACTTGTAGAAGATTCTAAAGATTTAATCCCAGCCCTAGAGCGAGCCACAAAATCTGGCTTACCTTCCTTAATTAATGTTATAACTAATCCAAATGCTACTAGTGCAGCTACTCATGCAATTACAGCAATGATGACAAGAACTTGATGATTTTATGATCAAATTAGCTTTCCTTATTCTTTTTGCAATGTTTTTACAGTTTAATTCTTTTTCAATCGACCAAGACGGCATAAATAAAACTATAAAATTGTGTCAAAGTAATCAGGAGCAATTCAAAGCCAGTGGTTTAACAAGGGAGAAATATAACTCTTTTTGTTCATGCTATATAAAGGGTTTATTTGAAGATGGTGATAAGCGTAAAGAGTATGAAAGTATTAGAGACAATTGTCTATTGTTCGAATAAGATGGTTATATGAAGAATTATTTATTAGCTAGAAGGTGATTAGAATATCTTTATTCCTTGCTTGTTAACACTGCCATAAATGCTTCTTGTGGTATTTCCACGCTACCCACATTCTTCATTCTTTTCTTACCTTCTTTTTGCTTATCAAGCAGCTTTCTTTTTCTGGATACATCTCCACCATAACACTTAGCAGTTACATCCTTTCTTAAAGCTTTAACGGTTTCACTAGCTATTATTTTTGACCCTATAGCTGCTTGAATCCTAACTTCAAACAACTGCCTAGGTATTATTTCTTTAAGTTGCTCCGTGATGTCGCGACCACGATAGTATGAATTTGATCTATGAGTTATGAGAGATAGAGCGTCAACTATTTCACCATTTATCAAAGTATCAAGCTTAACAAGGTCAGATTCTACTAGACTCGTAGGCTCATAGTCCATAGAGCAGTAACCTTTAGTTATTGATTTAACTTTATTATAAAAATCGTAAATCATTTCTGATAATGGAATCTCGTATTCTAAAATAAGTCTTTCCTCAGAAATAAAGTTTATATTTTTTTGAACCCCTCGTCTTGATTCACAAAGTTCCAACAAACCACCAAGAAAACTTTTTGGAGAATGAAGACTAATTAAGACAAAAGGCTCTCTAATTTTATTAATCTCACTTAAGTTAGGCAAATTTTTGGGGTTATCTACTTTTACTATTTTCCCGTTTGTCTTATCAACTTCATATACAACGGTAGGAGATGTAGCGATTAAGGAGAGATTGAATTCTCTTTCTAATCTTTCTTTGATTATTTCCATATGTAGTAGCCCTAAGAAGCCACATCTAAAACCAAAACCTAAAGCAGCGGAATTTTCAGCCTCATAATCTATTGAAGAATCATTTAAACTGATTTTCTCTAGTGCTTCTTTTAATTGTTCGTAAAAGTTCGAGTCGATGGGGTATAAGCCGCAAAAAACCATAGGCTTAATATTTTTAAAGCCCTTTAAGGCCTCCTTAGCGGGCTTTTCAGTCAGCGTTACCGTGTCCCCTACCTTTGCATCACCAAGCTCTTTGATAGAAGCCGTTATAAACCCAACTTCACCTGAACCAAGTGTTTTAACTCCTTTTGATTTAGGATTAAAAATCCCTAAATTTCTTGTCTCATAAGATTTTTCTGTTGCCATCATTTTGATTTTTTCACCTACCTTCAGGCTTCCACTAAATACTCTAACTAAAAGAACGACTCCCAGATATGTATCAAACCAGCTGTCTATAACAAGTGCTTTGAAATCATTTGAAGAATCTACTTTAGGAGCAGGAACTCTTTTTATGACTTCATCTATTATATTTAGAACACCTTCACCTGTTTTCGCACTTACTAGGACTGCATTGCTACAATCAACCCCAATGGTATTCTCAATTTCTTCACAAACTTTCTCTGGATCAGATGATGGAAGATCTATCTTATTAATGACAGGTATAATCTCGAGGCCCATATCGGCAGCTAAAAAAGCATGTGCTAATGTTTGTGCCTCAACACCTTGCGTAGCATCTACAACAAGTAAAACTCCCTCACAGGCCATAAGACTTCTTGAAACTTCGTAGCTAAAATCAACGTGTCCAGGAGTATCAATTAGATTAAAAATATAGCCTTCTCCATCCTTACCTTTGTAATTAATTCTTACAGATTGAGACTTTATTGTTATCCCTCTTTCTCTTTCAATATCCATATTATCTAGGAATTGATTTGTCATGTCTCTTTTGGTGACAGTGTTTGTGAGTTCAAGGATTCTATCGGCAAGAGTAGATTTACCATGATCAATATGAGCAATGATACTAAAGTTCCTAATATTTTCTTTCTTCATCTATCTTTGAGTATAAATCATTTAATATAATTTATTGAATAATAATCCTGTAGCTACTTTAGGATAAAAGTAAGTAGATTTTTGAGGCATTTTATCATTATTTAAAACAACTTTCATAATATCTGATGGTACAAATTTTGGCAAAATTAGCCCAATCGATTCTGAATTTATTGATGATTTTGCGTCTTCTAGACTTTTAAAATGCCCAACACTAGAATATGTTTCTTTAAATGAGTCTATGATTTTCTCTTGGACGGCATAAACACTCATTGAATAAAATCGTTCAAGCTCATTATCATTTATTGTACATTTAAGCGTAGAATTATTTTTTTTATCTATATAGAAAAATTCATTTGGTTGAAGAGAGTCTTCGTTCATGTCTCCAGACCAACTCACGGTTTTGAAATTTTCTATTACAAGTTTTGTAATTTCCTTCGATGAAGAGACATCGTTTAATATTCTGTGCGTTGGGTTTATAAGAAGACCGTCTTGTATAGCTCCAGTTAAATAAAACATTACATAACTTGTTTTATCAGAACGGTTTGCTTTTGAGTAATTTAATGACGTTTCATACCTATGGTGCCCGTCAGCTATTAATATTTCTTTTGAATCAAAAAAAGAAGAGATTTTAGAGATTGTTTTGTTATCACTAATTTTCCAAATCTTATTGGTTATACCATCTAAGGATTTTGCCTCAATTATAGGGTCGTTCTTCTTGATGAATTGGCCAACAAGTTTCTCTACAGTATCTTCGGAATTGTCATATACTCCAAAAATAGGGCTTATATTTGTTTTGCAAGAGTTCATTAGCTTTAGTCTGTCAGCTTTAGGCCCGCTGAATGTTTCTTCATGTGGTAGAACTATTTTTTCATCAAAATCAGATAACTTTACGAGTGCGACAATGCCTAATCTTTCATATTCTTTATTCTTAAAAGTAAATTTCTGATGATATGGATAAATGCTTTCCTTATCTTCTTCGACTAAAACTTGATTTTCTATCCAGCTACTAAATATCTCACCTGCCTCATCGTATTTTATATCTCCCTCAGTCTTGTTCAGATCAACCTTTATAATATTATTTTCGTGCATTGAATATAAGAGTTCTTGTTGGTGCTTGTTGATTACATCATAGGGAGGAGCAATAACTTCACTGATATCACTTATTTTATTATGGTTATATCTTAATGCCTTAAAACCTTTAACCTTTGCCATTATAAAAATCCTTAATCTTTTTTGAGTTTAAATCGCCCTCTCTTATTATAGTAAGACCATTCTCTGCATTCCTAACTATTGTAGACCCTAGAGACTTCTCTATATCTCCATAATCTACTATGCAATCAACTAAATTATCAAAAGTATTATATATTGTTTTAAATAAAAAAATATTTTTATTTCCACTCACGTTCGCACTGGTCGAAATTATTGGGTAGTTAAGGAATTCAAACAATTTAGTTGTAAATGGATGCGAAGAAATCCTACAACATACTTCATTGTTCGAGCTTACCAATCTCCTATCAATGGATTTTGATTCCTTTGCTTGTAGTAGAATTGAAAAAGGGCCAGGTGAAAATTCTAATATTAAATTTTCATCAAGATATTTGAGATTGCAAAAATCCTTTATCATATTTAAATCTTTAAATAATAGTGTGAAATTCTTTTCCTTCTCCCTTTTTTTTATTTCGTATATTCTTTTGATAGCATCTTTATTGTCGGCCCTACAACCTAGACCATAAAGTGTTTCGGTGGGATAACATAAAACTAATCCTGATTCTAAAAGATTAACGATTTCTATTGGGTCTATTTGAGATTTATTATAAACTAGCAATTTTATTTATTATGTTTCTCTGCAGCTTTCATGACTTTATTTTTTAAGCTTTGTCTAAAATTGTTCAACGATTCTTTAATTTCAGGATATTTAATAGAAAGTATTGATGCAGCATAAATGCCAGCATTTCTTGCTCCACCTTTACCGATAGACATAGTTGCAACTGGAATTCCAGGAGGCATCTGTACAATTGACAACAGCGAGTCCATTCCATTTAAGCATGATGAATCTATTGGTATCCCTATTACAGGCAAAGTTGTATAAGAAGCGACAACACCAGGTAAATGGGCAGCCCAACCAGCAGCAGCTATTAGAACTTCAACACCTCTTTCTTCAGCGGTGCTCATATATTCTTCTAAGAGCTCAGGAGTCCTGTGCGCCGAAGCAATCCTAAGGTCATAGGATATCCCTAATTCATCGAGTATGTTGCATGCGTCTGAGGCTTTTTCAAGATCAGAGTCACTTCCAACAATTATTCCAACTAAAGGCATGGTTTTAAGTTATCTTGATTATGCTAATATTTCAAGAGGATATTTTGCGGAGCAGGTTTTGATTACAAAAGAATTCTTAGATGACATATGTTTTATCACCCAGCACGACCACGCACGAGTGTCATTAGATCTTTTCTTGATGATTAATCCAGACATAACTCAGGGATTGGAAAAGCTAGAAGAGTTAAAATACGCTATTCGGAATCATGACTGTGGTTGGATAGAATATGATAGTGCTCCAAAAACGGATAAGTTAGGAAAAGTATTTACTTTCCAGAACATGAAACCATCACTTCAAGATGAGCTTTGGATGAAAAGCATTACGAGTTCGGTCATTCCTTACTCTTCTTTGTTAATCGCTGAGCACTTTAAAGCTTTAAGCTTGAATTCTTCTACCAGACAAGGAAAGAATAATTTTGTAGAACTATGTGAAAGGTATATTAGAAAGAATCATTCCAAACTTTTAGAAAATATTAACCATGAAAATTTTAAAGTACATTTGGGTTTCTTAAAGTTTGTGGACTTACTATCTTTAATTCTATGCAGAGAAAGAGAGGTAGTTAAGGACTTGATACCTTCAATTAATGGAATAGATGGAAATGTCTTTAGTGTAAATATTAAGAAAGTTGATGATTCAATTTATAAGTTTCCACCTGGATTCTTAAAAGCCAAGCAAAATATCATTGAAATCCCATATAAGATGCTCCCAATGGAATTAATTCAAACTCCCAAGAAACTTAAAGATGAATTTAGACATGCTGAGACTAAGTTTAGGAGAATAGGCCTATCTAGCTAATATGTATTTCGTTAAATCAACATTTTTCAAAAAAGATCTCTTTATCTTCTGAGTAGAGGTTTTTTCAAAATCTTCGAAAGTTAAATAAAACTTTTTGATTCTTTTGTAGGATTCTATTTTTTTATTAATTTCGATGCAGTTCTTGTAAAGAATCTTTGGGATTCTCTCTTTAGACTCATTTTTAATTAGTTCATCGTCAGGACATATAATTGCAATGATATTTTCATCATCATTACTAAAAACTATAATATCTTTTATATAAATAGATGAAGAAAAGAATTCCTCAATTTCCTCTGGATAAATATTCTTTCCACTTTTATTAACTATCACAAACTTTTCTCTTCCTGTTATATAAAGATATTCTTCGTTGTCTAGATAGCCTATATCGCCAGTGTTTAGCCAACCATCCTTCAAGACTTCTTGGGTGCCTTTCTCATTTTCATAATAGCCTAGAAATATATTAGGTCCTTTTGCCTTAATTACACCATGACCTAAATTATTGGGATTAATAATTGAGACCTTGCACGAGCTTATGACCTTCCCTACTGATCCAATTTTTTCTTTCCCAAGTGGGTTTACAGACAATAGAGGTGAAGCCTCCGATAGCCCATATCCTTGAGTAATAGGGAGTCCTATTTCGTTAAAGAGTCTCTCTACTTTAGGACTAAGAGCAGCACCACCGCTTAGTAGGAGCTTTAGTTTCTCTAGACCTAGTTTTTTTTTTAATAAAAGACCAAAAAGTTTAGGAGAAATCCATAGTAAGAATTTTTGGATTCTTGACTGAGAAGTTCTCTTATAAATATTTTTATATATTTTTTCTAAGATTAATGGTACTACTGGCCATATAGTTGGTTTAATTTCTCTCATCTCTTTGACCATGGTTGCTAGGTCAATTTTAGAACAAAAATGCGTATGATTTCCTTTGCTGATATTATGCAAGAGGCTACATGTTAGTTCATAGACATGATGAAGAGGCAGGATAGAAAAAGACTTTTCGTAATTTTTTAGTGGAAGAATCTTGTGAATATCTTCTATGTTAGATAAAAGATTTTGATGACTTAGCATAACACCTTTAGGTTCACCTGTAGTACCAGAAGTAAAAAGGATTTCCACGATATTATTTTCGATTGCCATTTCCGCATTGTCTATGTTTTTCAGAAGAATCATTGATTCAAGGTTTTTATTCTTCTTGTCTTGCATTTTAATTACAACACCATCCATAGACTGTATGATAGATTGGAACTTGTTTAAGGTTTTAAAGTTTTTAATACTATCAACAATAAATAGTCGTGTATTTGTGAATTCTAAAATAAATTCAATTCCGTGTTTATTCATTTTAGGGTCTATTGGAACCACTACGTATCCATTTTTAATTATTGCAAAAAAAGTTATCACCCAGTTAATTGAATTCGAACCAGACAGAGCGATGTTTGACTTTTCCTCTAGTCCTAACTTTTTCATTTCATTGCTTTTTTTATTGATCGCTGATAAAAGTTCTGAATATGTAATCGTATTTAATACTTTATTTTTATATTCGGATAATGCAATCCTACTGGGAAATTCTTCCGAGGAAAATTTAATCAATTTGTACAGGTTATTAACTTCTTTAAAGTCTATTTTCATTAAATATAATAATACAGTATCGCTTAATCTTTTTTATTGAATTTATGAATTGGCACGCATATTGCCAATATGTAAATAAGAATAAGATTTTGGAGGTAATAAAATGTTTAAATCAAAAACAAAAAAATTTTTTATTTTTTTATTTTTATCTATTTTAACAGTTTTTTCTGTCGGTAGTGCATCTGCGTCCAGTTCGCCAGATGAAACAGCTTTTGTTTTTAATACTTTGCTGTTTTTAATTTGCGGCTTTCTTGTTATGTGGATGGCAGCAGGATTTGCTATGTTGGAATCAGGAATGGTTAGGTCAAAGAATGTCTCTACTATTTGTTTAAAGAATGTAGGGTTATATGCAATTTCCGGAGTAATGTTTTATATAGTTGGATATA
>ENA-OREN01005188-OREN01005188.1-marine-metagenome-genome-assembly--contig:-NODE-5188-length-10932-cov-4.826439_pt1 | contig 10932 bp, 7 predicted proteins | sample MGYA00248624_ERZ508555 | MGnify/ENA primary metagenome ERZ508555 (study PRJEB26222, sample SAMN06267773) | marine metagenome | isolation source: Saanich Inlet, British Columbia, Canada | place...
AAAGGCTCTAGGAATATATCCTAAAGCCTTTAAAATTGGTAGCGGTGACAGGATTTGAACCAGCGACCTCTTGAACCTCATTCGAAAAGGGGGTATTTTTAAATTATCCGTAAGTGTCTATTGTTGTGCTTGTTATGTCGCTAATATTTATTACATAAAGATTCACAACTACTCTTTAATTCCGGTGAGTCCTGTGGAGTCCTGTTAATCACGACTGGATTGACTACGTTTTGGCTACGGTAGTTTGTGCCGTTTGGTCTGCTTTTTCTGCTCAATGAATCCCTGTTGTTGCGCAACCATTTAACATAGAACTCTCCTTAACACTTTCCTGGAAAAAATCTAGTAGTGTGAATGCATGCCACCCATACTATGAAGTATATATCTGTTTGATATGATAATTCGACAGGATCTGGAACCTTTAAAACATAAGGATACTTAAGGAATTATCAGAATAAAGAGTAAAGATAATTTTAAAAATTTGGTTAGACGCTTAGAATCTGATGTGGTAGATTCTGATAACTAAGGTTAAGACCAAATATCAAAAATATGATGCCTGTTTTAATCATTAAAAAATATAAAGTTATTAGTTATCGTAAATTGTGAATGGAGAAAATAATATGAAAAATAAACATTTGTTACTGTCAGTATGTATTGCTTTAATTTTGGGCAGTAATGTAATTATCCATAGTATGGTATCAGGCAATGAAAGTGTCTACTTAGCCAGTACAACTGGAAATTATAAGATACCAGTAGAAGAGTTGAGATTGCTACTTAAACCTCTGATCAAAACAGATTTAGAGGTGGAAACAAAGGCATGGTTGGATTTATTAAAAGAAAAGGTTAATGAGGTAAGTCTGGCGGAGATACAAGCCCTCCAAAAGACCAGAGAAATCAAGAAAGTGAAAAAAGATATTGAAGAAGCAATTACTCAGGTTAGTAAAGATCAAATTGAACTGAAAACCAAAACAAAAGAATTGATATTGTCAAATATTACTAAGCTCCAAGAAGAACGTGCGGCATTGATCAATCGATTTTCAACTGCGATTGATGCACTGGAAGCAAAAGGCGGTGATGTAGAGGAGTATCGAACATATATAAATGTTACCAGCGGCATCACTGTAAATATTCAGGATGTCAGCGCTACCAAGACAGTGATTATAGGTTGGTTAATCTCATCCGAAGGTGGTCTTCTATGGGCAAAAAAGCTAGGTTTTTTCATAGTAACCTTACTGGGATTTTATATCTTGTCACGCGTGTTAAGTAAAGTTGCTAAAAAAGCAGTATCCGTATCAGAGAAGACCTCTGATTTGCTGCGACAATTCTTTGTGACAACAGTACGAAAAGCCACAATGTTCATTGGGGTTGTGGTAGCATTGTCGATGTTGGGGGTTAATATAGGTCCGCTAGTCGCAGGAATCGGTGCAGTAGGATTTGTCGTAGGCTTTGCCTTACAAGGAACGTTGAGCAATTTTGCGGCAGGACTGATGATTCTTATGTATCGACCTTACGATGTGGGGCATATCATAAAAGCCGGTGGAGAGAAAGGAATTGTTGATTCCATGAGTCTGGTTTCTACGACAATAAAAACTTTCGATAACCAGATAGTCATAGTGCCTAACGGTGTAATCTGGGGCGATGTAATTACAAACGTGACCGGCAGTGATACACGGCGTGTAGATATGGTGTTCGGTATAAGCTACACCGACGACATCAATAAGACACAAAAAATCCTAGAGGAGATTGTCAATGCACACGAATTAATTTTGGACTCTCCAAAACCACTGATTCGTCTACATGAACTGGCTGATTCGTCGGTAAACTTTGTTTGCCGACCTTGGGCGAAGACAAACGTTTACTGGGATGTTTATTGGGACATAACACGATCAGTAAAAGAACGATTTGATAAGGAAGGTATATCAATACCTTTCCCACAACACGATGTCCATCTTTACCATAAAAATGAAGAAAGAGAACCAGCTTAGTTTTTATGTTGCCCCTCGCAAATATTTTTTTCAGAATAACATTTAACAAAAATTATTAGTAGGGGTGGTAGTAGTTTACTTTTATTTTCAGATTTCACAATTAATTATAAGCATTGCTTTGACTTCCAGATAAAGAAGTTATTTGTGATAGAATTATCTGGCCGTAACCAACGCCAGGGGTAATCAGCAGAGCTTCACAAGAATTACCAGAATTGGAACCAAGTTAACAGGCTACATTATAAATGCCTGAGTACAAGTAATAAGTACAAATCTCAAGAGTTGACAACGCGGGTTAGCTGTAGTGCGAGTCAGTCTCACAAACTCGTCACAAAAAAGGGTAATGGCATGCAAATGAAACTATTTTCTTTAATAATTCTAGTGTCTACAGTTTTAATTTCACTTACTAGCATATGCTATTCTCGTGATAAAGAAATGGTTGTTTTGAAACAAGACTTAGACTCTGTTATTAATGGAATAGATATTGAAAAAGGAGAATTAAAACCAGGTTCACCACAGGCTGAAAAACAAGCGGTCATGTCTAATAGCTTGACCGGTTTTAACCAGCTTAACGTGGATTTAAGTAAGGTTATTTCACAGATTGGGGCTTATGGGTTTTCTAGTTTTACTGAATTTATAGATAGAAATAACATTGTAGCTCTTAAAGATAATTTGAGAAAATACGGTAATGCGAAAAAACATTACTTTGACAGGGTGGATGATTTACTAAATGGGCATGGAGGCCGGCTAGGATATGGATCAGATATAACTGGAAGATTAGGGAGGACTGTTTATCAATTGATAGAAAAACTAGAAAATATATATATTGCCGATTTAGGTAAATTCTACGACTTTGTTCTTCAAAATCATGGCAAGATAGAATTTTCAGGAGATCAGGTTTATTTTGAAAGTGATAAGATGACTGAGGAATTTGATAAACTTTGGAATAAAACAGTGGCTTCAACAACAGTATTAACTACTGCGCAAAAAGAAATAGTTATTTTGGAACAAAATTTAGACTCTGTTATTAATGGAATAGATATTGAAGAAGGAGAATTAAAACCAGGTTCACCACAGGCTGAAAAACAAGCTGTCATGTCTAATGGCATAACAGGTTTTAACCGGCTCAACGTGGATTTAAGCAAGGTTATTTCACAGATTGGAGCTTTTGGATTTTCTAGTTTTACTGAATTTATAGATAGAAACAACATTGTAGTTCTTAAAGATAATTTGAGAAAATACGGTAATGCGAAAAAACACTACTTTGACAGGATGGATGATTTACTAAAGAGGTATAGAGGCCAGCTAGGATATGGATCAGATATAACTGAAAGATTAGGGGGGACTGTTTATCAATTTATTGAAAAACTAGAATATATATATATTGCCGATTTAGGTAAATTCTACGACTTTGTTCTTCAAAATCATGGCAAGATGGAATTTTCAGGAGATCAGGTTTATTTTGAAAGCGATAAGATGGTTGAGGAATTTGATAAACTTTGGAACAAAACAGTGGCTTCAACAACAGAATTAACTACTGCGCAAGCGGTCGCGGCAGAAATAATGACCAATGCTATTAACGAAGTTAAGGATGAACCTAACGGAAAAAGTAAGGAATGAGCCTTAAAGAAGAAATTGAAAAGTTAATAAGCACGGAACTGATAAAGGTGTAACCCTGCGATAAAAAGCATGAAAATTATCATTAGCAACAACCTGATCGTTTCGTGTTATATTAAAAGAGATTACTGATTCTTATTGATAAGTTGTCATGCGTAGAAGATATAACAGATAGAAATATACGGGCATCAGTGAAGTCTCAAAACATCAATGAGTTACCAAGAAGCTAATATGTTCTATTCTAAAAACTGAGTGGCTGGCAAGTATCATAGATTATCTCCCAATTGATATAACTAAAACTATAGTAGGCTCCTGTATACATCAATAAGCCTGTTAACATTTCCTTGCTTTTTTAATAATTTTTATGCCAGTTTTATTGGTGGCAGATTGAATAAGACATTTTTTTGTCGTATCCGGTATTTTGTATTCGACGATATTCTTGAGTAGCATTTGCCTTGCACTAGTGAAACGAGGAATGGAGACATATGAAGAAATTCCCACTGTTGTCTATATATTTCAGTCTTGCCCTTGTGCAGCTCTATACTGCACCAGTGACCGCACAAACACGTCATCCAAAGCACCCTTTTGAGAAGTATCGAGTTGTTGCTTATTATAATTTGTTCGAAGAAGAGGAAGAGGAAGAGGAAGATGACCTTGATGCCCTGAAAGATGCGGTTGCTGACTGGGTCTACCGGGTGGGTGATGAGTGGGGTAAAAAGGCATTGGTAAGGAGTACTCTCAGAAACAAAAAGCTTAAGTTTATTGAGGAGATTAGGCGGACGGCCAAAGCGACGGCTAAAGTTGCCAAAGGTACAGGTTTCTATTTGGGACAGTTTAATGGGTTTCACTTGATAGCGACCAATTATCATGTCTACATGCGATTAGTTACCGAACCAGAGTATTATAAAGAAATAGAGTTTCCGCTTCTTGATTTAAGTTTCGATTTTGGGCGAACATTTGGTGCTTGGTTGGAGATCGATCTTGCTCTCTTTGCTATTAATGTGGAAAACAAATGGGATTGGAAAGAACTGCAATCTGTAGCAAAAAATTTTAGTTTTGATTACCCAATCACTACGAATCAAAAACTCTTGACGGTTGGATTTGGCCGGGCTAAAAATCACTATAATGAGATGCAGGGCACTTGGGATTCGGATTGTAGGGTCTTTTCAGGAGATAATGAATTTAAGATTAAGTATGGATTGGATGAGAATGGAAAAATCGTAGGCACCTGGGCATTTGCAGTCGGATGTGATGCCTCTGATGGCGACTCCGGTTCTCCAGTTGTTACTCGAAATACTGGGGATATCATTGGTCTTCTTTGGGGAGTCGCCCCCAGAGCTATAGCGCAAAGTTCACAATCCTTAGACAACATGATCAACGAGAATAGCCCGGCAATATGGAAGAACCTCAACTACGCTGTGCCTGCAGCAAAAATCAAGGAGTTTCTGCTTGAAAAGATTAAGTCAGGTGCCATCACAGACGAAGTCGAAAGAAAGACCATCCTTGCCTTCCTTGGTGTGGATACAAGCTCCTAGCAGCATTTATTGATTCTGAAGTTACCGCTTCTCGCCTTCATTAAGATATTGAAGCGGGATTCCAGAGACTCATCCAAGAAGGAGAAGAGTCAAGTCTGCATATGGTTTAAGGAGTATTATACATTTCGACTGCATGAAACCCTCAGGTTTTTGAATATTATTAAGTAATTTCTTCCAATTTCAAATAATCATAAACAATGTCTTTATTATTCTATATGGAATCAATATTTGTTGAATTAAAAAATGTAATATGATAGCATTACTGTTTACGAAACCTAATAGGCACAAATTAACATAAGCTGAAAACTATTTAAAATTTTACCAATACTGATGTTGGGCATTTAACTGCTCAAGTAAAAATGAAGGAGAAATAGCCATGATTATCAATAAAATATCTTTTGTATTTGTAGTACTTACATTTATCACTATGGGGACTACCGTTTCCTTTGCCTCAGATGAAACGGCTTCAGAGAAAACCACAAAAGAGGTTGAAAGAATAGCAAGAAGAGATAAAATGATAGCTGAATTAAAAGCTGAGTATGCGGCAAAGATAGCAGTAAAAAAAGAAGAGAAATCTGCAGAAATAATCGAAGGAATTTCCAAAGTTACAGAAATAATTACAGAGAACAAGGCTGGATTCTCTGAAGCAGCAGCCAATAAAATTACTGAAGCTATTACTGCTGAGAAAATATCAGACGTCATAAAAACCGCTGAACCAGTAGAATCAGCCTTAGAACATGGAGCAAAGGAGGCTATAAGCGGACAGATTAAAGGAGAATCTAGCAAGGAATAATTGGAATCGTAACAAATCATGAGGAAAGGCTATCATGGTACGTTTCAGAGTAGAAAGGTATCGGAAGAGAATGATTTTGTGAGGGTACAGTCATTGTTAATTTAGAATGGAGAGGAATGAAGAATATGAAAAAATTATTGTTTTTTACTTTTGTTGTAGTGGTAGTATTGAGTGTAACTAAGTCTTTTGCTTACACGGTACCGGAAGACGACTCTAATGTTGAATTTCTTTATGTTACAGGTCCTAATGGAGATCCTCTAGGAGGAGCAGAAGATCATACGCAGGTGTTGCATATAGATATTCCGGAAGATGAGCAGGGTGCAGTTAGTATAGGAATATTTGATCCTGATACTGGTGGCGACATTGACTTAAAGCCAGATAGTTCAAGCACTTGGGACACAAAAACGGTAATAACAATTTTCGGAAGTGACGGAAAGATTGCTAAGAAAAAATTTGATGACGATGGCAAATATAATAACGAATTTTATTACTTTAAGTCGTTTCCAAAAACTGATGGTGAAAAAATAGGCAATTTTTACAGGTTTACATTAGAAATTACTGCAGTTAGCGGTGAAGATGCCAATCTTTTTAAAGTAGCAGTCTCTCCTGGAAGTGCGGGTGTTTCAAGTCCAAATATTACATTTCGTTTAAAGGAAGCAGAAGGCTCGAAAATGTATTTTTTCCCGTTGATACCAGAGGGCATAGATCAAATTATTGTATCAAATTATGATCTGGATCATGATGGAGGAATCAGTTCATTTCATGACCCTGATGGAGGCAAAGACTATGACATAGAAGATTCGCTAAGCGGTCAATGGCATGATACGGTGGTAGATCTTTCTTCAACACATGAGAGATTCCTAGATTACAGAATTATTAAAGGAACACAATTCGAGTCACACGCGGGCATAAAAATCACAGACAAAGATGGAAACCCTATTCCAATTTATTTTAGAAAGAGAAGCCTTGGAGGCTGTGATGAATTTACATTTGATGCGACAAGCTCTTTCGATCCTGATAATCAGGCTTTAGTATATCACTGGGATTTTGGTGACGGTAATGTAAGTGAAGAAGCAGTTGTAACCCATCGGTTTGAACAAGGTGGTGACTATAACGTAATTCTTTCTGTACAAGATAGTTCAGGTTTGGAATGTGATACATCTGTTGCATCACAGGTGGTCACCGTAAATACTCCTCCTGTTGCAGCATTAACCGGTCCCGGTAAAGCGTGTACTAGCCAGGTAGTTACTTTTGATGCCAGTGGGACGACGGATAGTACGCCAGGCTAGATTACTTACAACTGGGACTTTGGTGATGGAACTAGTGCTGAAGGGGTACAGGTTACTAAATCCTTTGATAAAGGTGGTACTTATAACGTCCAGTTAGATGTAAATGACAATGCCGGAACTACCTGTAGTACTGACAGTACCGGAAAATTAATAACCATTAACACAAATCCTGTTGCCAATGCCGGTCAGGATATAAACTTTTGCCTGCAACACAATCAGGATTACAGTGTCAGTTTTGATGGTTCCGGTTCGACAGATGTAGACGGAGATTCTTTAGCTTATAACTGGGATTTTGGTGATGGAACAGGTGCTTCAGGAGTAAATGTAACCCATGTTTACCCGCGTAGAGGTGAATATGTTGCAACTCTTTCTATTAATGACGGATTCGGTGCGGCATGCAGTTCTGATGCCGACACAGTTAACGTAAAATTAAACAAGTCTCCTGTTGCTGTGGCTGGAGATAACATTACTGTTTGCCAGGGCAATGAAGCTTTATTTGACGGTTCCGGCTCTATTGGTGAAGAAGGGGAAAATCTGACTTATACATGGGATTTTGGTGATGGGGCTACTGAAGTTGGCGCGAAATTAGCGCATATCTATCAAACCGGGGGTACTTACAAGGCGATACTTACTGTTAATGACCTTGAAAATACAGAGTGCTCTATTAGTTCTGATAGCATTATAGTTGCCGTTAATTCCAAACCCGCCGCTATTTTTGGTGGAGCAAGTATCGCTTGTACAGGAGAAGAGGTTTCCTTTGACGCATCAGGTACAAACGATCCTGACGGTGATGATTTGACATATTCATGGGATTTCGGTGATGGATCAAAAGCAGAAGGAGGAACGAGCGTAACGCATAAATATAGTGCAGGTGGAGTTTATTCAGTTCGGATGACTGTAGATGATAATAAAGGAACTGCATGCTCAAAGGATCTGGCGTCCATGAACGTCAGCATTAACACTCCTCCTTCAGCTGTTTTGAATGGTGCTAATGTTGCATGTACCGGCAATGCAGTCTCTTTTGACGCTACAGGCTCAAACGATGCCGATGGTGACAGCCTGACTTATACATGGGATTTTGGTGATGGATCAGATTTGCAGACTGGAGCTAGCGTATCACATGCTTACAGCTCAGGAGGCATTTATTTAGTCAGTTTGACTGCCAACGATAATAAAGGAACGGCATGTTCAATAGATAAGGCATCCATGAATGTCAGCATCAATACATCCCCTTCAGCCATTTTAAATGGTGCCAAAATAGCATGTACAGGAGATGAAATTAAGTTTGATACTGCCGGCTCAAATGACCCTGATGGTGACGACCTGTCATATGTATGGGCTTTTGGAGACGGTACGGATCCACAAAGTGGTTCTAGTGTTACGCATGCCTATAGTAAGGGAGGAGTATATGCGGTAAAATTAATTACAAATGACGATAAAGGGACTGAGTGTTCAAGGGATATACAAGCTATGAATGTCAGGATTAATACACCTCCTGTTGCAGACGCAGGGCCTAATCATGTATGCTGCCTTGATGCAGTATCTGATTTCGATGGTTCCAAGTCTTACGACGCGGACGGTGACAACTTAAGTTACTTGTGGAATTTTGGAGACGGTAATACAGGTGATGGAGCAAAAGTTACCCATGTTTATTCCAAACCTGGTACATACACTGTATCTTTAACCGTTAATGACAATTCCGGTACTGAGTGTGATAGTGCGTATGATTCATTTACTGCTGTTGTAAATGCGAAGCCGACATCTATCATAAAAGTTAGATAATTAGGATTCGATAATTTTAACAGGAAAGAGGGGGAGGATGCATTTCTCTGCTTCTTTCCTGTTTTTATTTCATGGTTTATGGATTGAAATGGTAATCGTGGTTTACTGATTTGGATTCTTGTACTCGGATTGTGTAGGATAACCTATCACTACTTTTTTTAAGTTATTACTAAAAGCATATAAGGCTTCATTGGAATTTAAGGTTAAATAAAATTATGGAGGTCAATAAGTTGAAAAAACCAATTATTATTCTGATGATTATATTTGTGCAGATCTTCTCTACACATGTTTGCCATGCAGGTCTCTTTGGTGGACTTAAAAAATTATTCAGCAGCGCTAGACAGGAAATGATCGATAACGGCACAATTGATGAAAATACAATCATAACTGCTCTAAAGGAAGCAATCTCAGTAGGAACAGACAATGCAGTAAAATCGATTTCTGGACTTGATGGATATCTGAAGAATAAGGCAATTAAGATAGTTATACCAGAAAATTTGAGAATGGTTGCAGATGGGCTTCGTAAAATTGGATACAATGAACCAGTGGATGATTTTATACTCAGTATGAACCGTGCGGCAGAACAAGCTGCACCTGAAGCAAAAGTAATTTTTATAGATGCAATAAAAGAGATGACTTTTGATGATGCAAAAAAAATACTGAATGGCAATGAAACTGCTGTGACTGACTATTTCAAGATAAAAGCAGGTGATAAACTATATGATGCCTTCAGCCCAATAATCTCCTCTAGTGTGAATGAGGTTGGCGCTACGCGTTATTACAAAACGATGACAGATAAATTCGCATTATTACCATTTATGAAAACAAAAAACGTTAACCTCGATAATTACGTGACAAACAAAGCACTAGAGGGGCTTTTTTACATGGTTGGTGAGGAGGAGAAGAAGATCAGGACAGATCCAAAAGCGAGAGTTACAGAACTTCTTAAAAAAGTGTTTTCGGAATGATGAGCAAGATGCGCCATGAATTTGATAACTTAACCACTCTGGATTGAAAGTCTGAGAGATGGAGTAGGGATTTTAGAAGCTGACTGCGTTTTGGCTACGGTAGAGAAAAATTGGTAGTTTAAGATACCATCTAATTGTCCTAACCCATTTAGTAGTAATAGTCGGGGCGACTGGATTCGAACCTTCGACCAACTGATTGGCACTCAGGAGGTCGTGGTAATGTTGTAAAAAGCTCTGTTTTTCAAGCCCCTTTTATCGTGTTCGAACTGTGACTGGGATGTATTGATATACATATCGGAGCCACAGGACACATACCTCCCTGCTCACATCTGAAAACCATTGGCAGCATTGACAAAAGCCTATTTCGACTAATGACACAGCCTACCTAACCTTGGTAACACAACCAGACGTTGAAGTGGCTGTGCAACAAACATAGCTCCAATCTTTAAGCTTATAGTCAAGTGCAAAAGCAGATGCCATTGATTGAGCGTCTCTTAACATATTCTTTCTTGAACGGTATTTACCTGTTACTTCTCCAACAAAGAATTCTTTGTCAGTTTTGTTATTGTATACATAAACATTAAGCCCAATTAATCCGTAAGGAATGAAATTTTTATCGTGTGAATTCCGATTACATCCAGTTGACACCGTCAGGATTTTACTTAGCAAAAACAAGGAGGGTAACACAGACTTTCACTGACAAAAATTGACCACTGTTGATTGACCATTGACTCTGGGCACACTACCCCCCTGCCTCTCATCTGATAACTATTGTCAAAAGTCTGGCTTTGTTATCATTCCTCTTAAATACCATTCGCTTATCAAATGTAATCAGGCGGTAAAGCTGAGATGTTAAATTACCACCTATATAATTGACTTTAAATGTCATAATATTATAATACATAGATGATTGAATGGGACAAAAATTATAGCGTGGGCTTGTCGATGATTGATGCGGAGCATAAGCAA
>ENA-OREN01005189-OREN01005189.1-marine-metagenome-genome-assembly--contig:-NODE-5189-length-10932-cov-3.583694_pt1 | contig 10932 bp, 11 predicted proteins | sample MGYA00248624_ERZ508555 | MGnify/ENA primary metagenome ERZ508555 (study PRJEB26222, sample SAMN06267773) | marine metagenome | isolation source: Saanich Inlet, British Columbia, Canada | place...
TTCATACGTAAATTACGTACAAGATGATTATATTGGTTGTTTTAGAGAGAAAGATAACATTACCCGTATAGAGTTAAAAGAAAACGGAATAATAAATACAGATTTCGTATTTGACTGTTCAGGGTTAAGTAGACTGTTAATTGGTAAAGAATTTAAAACCAAATGGAATGATTGTAGTAAATATCTTCCTATTAAATCCGATTTGTTTATGGGAGTGTTGATGTGGCTATTTGGATGTTGGTATCTCTTTTGATGGTGGTTGGTGTAAAGTATTTTACGGCCACCAAAATGCGAGACTTGGAACTGAGGCTCAACCGTGTTAAAGAAGGGTTGCAAACCAAAAAGGAAGAATATCAGGGCGTATTGGCACGGCAGAAAGAAGTACAGACAGAGGAAGGTTTGAGCAGTGAACGTATTCGGTTTATGAAAGAATTGATAAATGACATTGGGATTAGACTGCAAAGTAACGATCAAATGGAGACGGAGCTCGTCATAGACTCTGGTAGCCCCCCTCCCGTGATGTAAGTTTTGGATATGCGCTTGCTGAGCTTGCTCAGCAAGTTTTTTTTTGCTTTTTTATGGGGGTTGAGAATGAAAGAATTGTTTTTGGTGCGGCATGCCAAATCGAGTTGGCCAAGCGCCACAGAATCTGACTTTGATCGCCCATTGAACGGGCGAGGCAAAAAAGACGCGCCCATAATGGGCAAACACTTGAAAATGACACGAGAGGTCGTCCCGGGCCAAGTTATTTGCAGTCCTGCAAAGCGTGCACGCGCCACGGCAAAACGCCTGTTAGAAGGTTTGGAAGAAGGCGAGACCCGCAAAGGTCGCGTCACCAGCCTTGCAGAATTTGGCGCCTTCGTAAATATCAACGGGGCTGATGGCCTCGTCCATCTTTCTGAAATTTCCTGGGAAAGGATTGATCATCCCAGCGAAGTCCTAGAAGTTGGCCAAGAAGTAGACGTAAAGATCATCAGTATCGATCGAGAACGAAAACGAATCGGTCTCTCCATTCGCCAATTACAGGAAGATCCCTGGAAAGATTATTTAGACCAATATAAAACCACTAAAATTATAATCTGGGGAGCAGGTCATCAAGCTTTAACTGTTATTTCATTAGCAAATATTAAGAAAAATATAGATTATATAGTTGATTCTGCTATATTCAAGCAGAATAAATTCACACCAGAATCACATTTGTTGATAAATGAACCTGATTTTATGCTTAAAGACAAACCGGAAACTATTATTGTGATGGCAGCTGGCTTTTCTAATGAGATTGTAAAAACCATTAATATTAAATATCCTTTTATAAAGAATATTGCTGTTTTACGAGAAGATTACCTTGAGATTGTAAAATGACCGACTCATTAGAAAATCTTTTATTAAAAGTTGAGAGGTTTATTGATAATCCAAAAGAAGGACTCCCAGAAGATATATTTAATTTTATAAGCAAATTAACTCCTTTAGTGAATGTGGATTTATTAATAAAGAATGATTTAAATGAGACGTTATTGACTTGGCGTGATGATAATTTTTATGGCCCAGGTTGGCATATTCCTGGTGGGATAATTAGATTTAGAGAAAAATTTGATTCAAGAATTTTAAAGGTAGCTACGCAAGAACTTGGAGCGGAAGTTACTCATGAAGAAAATCCTATTGCCATAAGGGAACTTTTCGCAAAAGGGCGTGATATTAGAGGTCATTTCATTTCATTACTTTGTCCTTGTAGGCTTAAGTCCAAGATAAAGGCAGATCCATATATAGAAGGTAAGCCTCAACATGGACAGTGGGCATGGCACAAAAATGCACCTGATAATCTTCTTGCTAATCAATTAACTTTTGTTAAATACATTAATGAAGACTTCAAATATTAATTTCAATATAAGTAATGATATAAAATTTATTACCTCAAAACTTTATGAGGACCTTAGATATTTAAAAAATAAGAATGTATTTGTAACTGGAGCAACTGGTTTTTTTGGAATTTGGATGCTATCTATATTTCACGAACTTAATGAAAATTACGATTGTGGAATTAATGTTGTTGCTTTAAGTAGAGATCCAGATAATTTTTTAAAGAATCATCCTTCATTTGTTGGAAAAGTACATTTTATCAAATCTGATATAAGAAATTTTTCTATGGGTAGCCATAAAATTGACTATTGTTTTCATATGGCTACAACTAATGCTTTAGAAACATTTAATAACGAGAGTCAAATTAATAAAATTGATCTTTTATATGAAGGAACTAAGAATCTTATGGAGCAACTGATCAGAGCGGATGTTAAAAAAATAATTTTTACATCTTCCGGTGTAACTTATGGCTCTCTATCTTCACAAGATGAGTATATTGAAACTTCATCTAAAGCACCAAGAACTATTGAAATTTCATCAGCCCTTGGTGAGGGGAAGCGTATTGCAGAGTATATGATCGCGTATTATAGCAATAAGCATAATATATCTTTTAACGTTGCTAGATGTTTTTCTTTTGTTGGGCCATATCTTCCTCTTAATATTCATTATGCAATTGGTAACTTTATTTATGATGCTTTAAATAAAGATGTTATAACAATCAAAGGCACAGGCAATGATGTGAGATCATATTTGTATATTGCCGATGCAATGATATGGTTATTCAAAATGCTATTTTCTTCAAAAAATAATCAAATTTATAATGTTGGGTCAAGTTACAAAATATCTATTAAAGATCTAGCTTTTAAAGTAAGAGATTTAATTTCACCAAAAAAAGAAGTTATTTTTTTGAATCAGGATCGTAAAATTGATAATTTTTTGAGAAGTATTTATGTTCCAAATAACAAAAAAATAAAACATGACTTGCAAGTTGAAGAATGGCATAACATTGATAATTCAATAAAAAAAACTGCTTATATAAAATAAAAAAGTAATCTTAATTAAGTCAGAAACGATTCATATAATTGGCACTAAAACAATAATTTATTGGCACTAAAGCAATATTTCTTGTCCATTTAAAGTCTATTAATGTTGTATATATGATTTTGAAATATAGCGTATTTACTTTAAAATTGAAACAAGTCAATTTTAAAATTTATTACAACACAAGATGAGTGATAACTTACAAATCCTAGCTGAGCAAGAGGCATTATCCCTAATAGAGAAGAAGAAAAGAAGAGATCAAAGTGTTCTTCGCCCAAGGGTACATGAAAAAATTCAGCAATATTTCAAAAATATGCTTGATGGAGAAATTAGTCCAATTTTACGTTTAAAAATTAATCGTTCGTTATGTAATTTTCATTGCGCTCATTGTTGTGAAGAGCCATATATGACAAGAGATATTAAAAAACAAACGGGTGCTAAATTAGACCCTAGACACCAGATGGATCTTGATGACTATAGGGAGCTTTCTAGGCAAGCCGATGAATGTGGTATTTTTCGTTTTGTATTAACTGGAGGCGAAGCATTATTAGATAAAAATCTAGATCTTCTTATTGAGGCATTAGATCCAAAAAAACACTTAATTATTCTTGATACAAATGGCTGGACCTTCGATGAAGAAAAAGCAAAATGGTTTGCTGGTTTAGGTGGCTACAAAGTACAAATTTCACTTGATAGTATGATTGAAGAAGAACATGACGAATTTAGAGGAAAAAAAGGATCTTACAAAAGAGTTATGACAGCTCTCAAGGCCTCTAAGGCAGCAAATTTAGAGCTACTTATTTCAACTTGTATTATTAAAGATAGAGTTTTTACAAAAGAATTTGAAGATCTATGTGGTTTTTGTAAGGATGAAGACATCCCCCTATATGTAACATTAGCTAAGCCTGTAGGGACAGCTAGAGAACAAGATACTTGGGTTTGTACAAAAGAGGATGTTGATCAACTTAAATATTTAGAAGGAAAATATAATATCTTCACACATATGAGTCCATCATACGGCCAACCCGGAAGATGCATAACCGTTAAAGGAATCAATACAGTAAACCATGATGGAGAAATTGTTCCATGTCCTTATATGGATCTATCTATTGGAAATATTGTTAAAGAGCCACTCAAGGATGTCCTTAGCAGGGGTATGATGAATAGTTGGCTTGGGCCTTATAGGGACGAGTGCATAATAGGTGAGCACATGGACTTTATTCGTTTTCATAATAAATCTGTTCAAGATTACCAAAAAAATGTAAGTCACTTACTCCCGGTGACATACGAACATGGCTTTGGTAAAACTCCTGAAATTGATAACAATGATAATCCACCCAGCCCACCAGAAATTTTAGCAGAGGATAGAAAAGCTATTTTTGCAATAAAAGCTATTTAATTAGGAGACATTCTTGAAACTATTTGATGATTTTGGTCGACGCTTACCAAGTAGTGGAGATAGGGTGTTTGGTGATAACCCTAGCTTTTATTATAAATTGAATCAACCAAAAATTGATTATGCTTCAATTTTACAACGAGCAAAAAAGTATGGTCTTTGCTCGGAAGATTTGTCGATAACTCATTTTCAATCTAAGGCAATAGATCTTCTAGACTTAATAAAAAAAAATAATAGTTTTTCTCAAATGACTAAAGGAGTTCACATTCCCTTTATTTACTCTAATCCAAGTAAAATTGAAGATATAGGAACAAATCTTGAGGAAAAGATATTACCTGCGTTGCAAGAGTCGTTTACAGATAAGTTTCCAAACTCTCATTTTAAAGCTGTACTTCAAAGTGATTCAAAATTAAAAAATAATATTAGTATTCATCCTGACAGCGATTATGAAACCTTCATAAATGATAGTTCAGATGGTTTAATTGGATGGTATTTCCCTCAGGTTTTCCAGGAATTTGATATTGACTCACAAAGAGCTCAATTAAAAAAACTACCATATATAGAGGGAGTTAAATTATGCTTAAGTGGAGGTATGGATATAAGTGCTGCCCTAATTAGTTCACCTGAATTATTAATTGATAAAGATCGCTACACTCCAATTCTGTGCATGTCTGCTTATGTTCATAAGGATGAAAGATTAATTTTGGCTCTTAAAGCTTACGGACCTCATATGGAATTTTGGTGTATGACTCAAATGCTTTCTAAGAATACCAAGCAAGTATCTGAACAATGGGCTGGCGGACTTTCGGTTTATACTAAAATTTAGATTTAACCATCATGTATTTTATTATTCAATCTATTTAATATAAGGTAGAACAAGAAGTTTAATATCTACAGAAAGGTGTTTATGGAGATTAATGCTATGAAAAAAAAAATAACTATACTTACCCCTACCTTTAATGAAGCTTCAAATATCGAAGAACTACATCGTAGAATTTCTAAAGTAATTAATAATAAATATAAAAAATATAAATTTGAGCACTTTATTATTGATAATGCCTCAACTGATGGAACAATTGAAAAAATAAAAAAAATTGCCAAAAAAGATAAAAAAGTAAAGGCAATATTTAATATGAAAAATTATGGAATTGTTGATTCAATGATGCATGCTTGGAAACAAGTAAATACAGATGCATGTATCCATATTGCATCGGATTTACAAGACCCACCAGAAGTCATTCCACAATTAATAAAAAAATGGGAAGATGGGTATAAAATTGTAGTTCTTGTTAAAGAAGAATCAGAAGAAAAGAAAATAATTTTTTTGTTTAGAAAATTTTACTATCATTTTTTAACAAGAATATCAGAGACGCCACCTATCAAAAATTCAACAGGAAATGGATTAATAGACCGAGATGTCATAAAAATTATTTCTAATATAAAAGATCCACTTCCTTTTTTTAGAGGCCTTTTGGTCGAAATTGGTTTTCCAATTGCTAAGGTTTATTTCAAACAATCCCAAAGAAATAAAGGTACATCGGCAAACAGCTTCTATGATTTATATGATTTTGCTATGATGGGAGTTACTAATCATTCAAAATTACCAATAAGAATTCTTTCAATTTTTGGATTTATTCTTTCCTTAATTAGCTTTGTTTTGGCTATTATATATTTATTTTTAAAATTCATCTTTTGGGATAGTTTTGAAGCTGGTGTTGCTCCGATTCTTATAGGTTTATTCTTTTTTGCATCAATTCAAATGTTTTTTTTAGGGGTAATTGGAGAATATATTGCAGTTATATACACCAGAGTCCGTGGAAAACCCCCAGTTATTGAATCAGAACGAACCAACTTTTAATCTAAAGTCTATGCTAAATTAAAATATTGATGTTATAAGTATTATAAATTAACAGTAATAGTTATTTTGTGATTATTTGATGAATAATGAATTAAATTTATATATAAAAAAGATAAAAGAATTAGTTAGTAATCCAAGCGATGGCATTCCTGAAGAGTTATTTCATTTCGCTAGCTGCATTACTGCAATGGTAAATGTTGATTTATTAATTAAAAATAAAAAAAAACAAACATTGTTAACATGGCGAGATGATAATTTTTATGGCCCTGGTTGGCATATTCCGGGTGGAATTATTCGCTTTAAAGAAAAGCTTCATTCAAGAATTAATAAAGTTGCAAAAAATGAGCTAGGGATGACAGTTTCATTTTCTAAAGAACCCTTAATTATTAAAGAATTATTTGCTAATAAGAATAGAATTTTTAGAGGTCATTTCATAACATTTGTATTTGAATGTAAACCAAATAAATTACCTGACATCAAGAAAAAATTTGTTGATGGAAAGCCAAAATCTGGACAATGGAAGTGGCATGAAAAGTCTCCAAAAAATTTAATCAGACAACATCATGGGTATAAAAAATTTATTGATAATAATTACTAATTAATTTATCTAAATTACTCAAGATTTAACTGCCATAATTTTATTTACTATTTTAAATATCTTTTTCTTCCTGCAACAAATGAAAAGAGTAATGCGAAAAAAAATAATTTTTTTCTAATAAAAAATGGAATTAATTTATTACCCTGTGTTTTAGTCTGATCATAAAATTTAAATGACCTAACAATATTATTCTTCTTAAATATAATTTTAATTTCTTTTAAAACAATTAAGAATGATTTTATTGAGTTAATTCTTATACTTACTCTAATAAGGCTTATTACAGTATAAACGGCAGTACAGTGGTTAATTAAATTGTTGTATTTGTTTTCCTGATCTTTTTTTACATATATTTTTAGTTGTCGTAATGCTTTTATATATGAAAACATATCAGGTATGTTCGCATTATTTCCCATAGTAGATGTATTTAAGACTTTTTCCCCACCTGGAATATTGTAAACATATAGTTCTTTATTTATATACCTTAACTTATTTGCATATTGAAGAAATTTAAAATTAAACTCTACATCTTCGAATAAGCGCATTTGTTTATTAAAAAATATTTTTTCTTTTATGATGATAGATGTTTTAAATAACTTTGCCCACGAAGAAATTAGCATACTTTCTTTATTTGGCTGTGTTAAATATTTCTTTAGATAATTTAAAATATCTCGATCTGAAACATACCCATTTGATTTATTATATAAAATATTTGGTATTATCTTCTGAGATTTTCTTTTTTTTCTTGAATAAAAATTAAAAAAAACTAAATCACTTCTTATTATATTATTTAGTTCTTTAAATGCGGAATGTATAATTTCATCATCTGAATCTAAGAAAGTTACATAGTCAGTATCTTTACACTCTCTAATTCCAATATTTCTTGTTTCAGAAACTCCTAGATTTTTTTTATTTTTGATAAAAACATCTACAACTGCATTATTTATATATTCTTGGATAATTAAATTGGTTTTATCCTTCGATTTGTCGTCAATAACAACACAATAAATATCTATAAATTTCTTTTTTTTTAACTTTTTTACTGAATTTAAAGTTTGTTTAATTGTATTTTCTGAATTGTATGTTGGAATGATAATACCGATTTTCAAAAGGATTTCCTTAAAAAAAAATTTTATTAATTTTAAAAGATACTTTCCCTAGGTAGGGTAACCAACTATTTCTGGCTTCCTTAGTTTTCTACTAGCTTTAGTTGGTAAGCTATCATGTAATATGTCGGAATTAGTATTAAATTTATATGTACTAGCTGTTATTTTATCGCTTGAATTTTTATCTAGAATTGGTAAATTAAATAAATCAATATATTTACGCCAGAATTTATTTCCTAGTAAATTAATATAACTGTCAAGATAATCTTTTGCTTTATCAATGTTGCCTAGTTTAAAATTACAAAGAGAGGCAAAGAAATATGCAATTGCATGTTCAGGACTAATTCTAATAACATTTACAAAACCAGCTAACGCTAAATCATAATCTCCTAATTTGACATCCGCATTATAAATAAAATTTAATTCGAGATTCATTACATAAGCTGTATCCTGAATATATTGTGATGTAAATTCTTCAGTGTTTATAACAGCTTTTCTATAATCTGCACCTAAAGTATCCCCTGATATATAGTTATGTTCACGAGCCACGTCATGCATTTCACTACCCACAATTGGACTTGCACAAACTATGTGATACCAATTACAATTCATCCTACGTAAATTAATCCTTGCTTCATTAATATCTTCCTTGGTTTCACCAGGCATTCCAATGAGAATATTTGCGTTAGTATAGATTCCCAGCTCTCTGCAGTCTCTTGAGACTTGCTCTGATATTTCAGACTTTAATGGTTTTTTCATAAGTTTCTTTAAAACTCTTTCACTACCAGACTCAACAGGTAATACTAATTGTTTAATGCCGGCATCTGCAAACGCAGACAACATTTCGTGGCTCATAGCATAGAGAGTTAAGCCATTTTGGAAAATTGCCTGTAGTTTTAATTTTTTTATTATTTTAAGAACATCATAAACCCTTTCAGGATCCCCCATTAGATGGTCATCTTGGAAAATCATTATTGAAGCTCCATATTTCTCTTTTAGCCTTGTAAAGTCTTTTTCTACACGCTCTAGGCTATGATATCTCATGTCTCGCCCATGAACTTTGTGAGATGCACAAAACGTACATTTAAAAGGACAACCTCTTGAGGTCATTATATGAAACCCTTTATGGTCTGTCATGGTTCCAAAAGTACTCATTACTGGATTTAATCCATGTTTTTCAGTTGTGTAATCCATTAAATCATAATCAAAGAAAGGTATATCATCCAACTCATTTACAAAATTGTGTGTAGGGTTAACTGCGCCTTTAAACATCCTTAGTTTTTTTGGAGTTATCCAGGAATTGGATTTCATCAAGTACTTTTCAGTATTTTCTGCTTCAATAAGTTCAAACATTGGCACTTCGCCTTCGCCATAACACAACGCATCAAAAAATTCATGTTTCAATTCAGTATATATATAATCATAACTATTCGTTGGTATGTTTCCACCCCCTATAACTAGTGAGTCAGGAAATATATCTTTAGCCATCTTTCCACAATCAATAAAGTTGTGGAATGAGGGGCTAAATAGGGATGAGATTCCAATTAAATCAGGTTTGAAACCAGTTTCCTCTTTAAATTCTTTGAGGTTTTCGGATACAAAGTCGTAAAAATTCTTATGTGTAAAGCCTTTTGTTACTAAGTTCAATTCAATATTATAGTCAACAAGCCGAACATCAATATTAGGATGATGTTTTTTCATATAAGCGCTCATAGACATTGGCCCAAGTGGTAAATCGGTATTTACGCTTGCATTATAAAACTTACCATCATCTTTTTTTACTTTTCGCGCGTTGTGCGGAGGGTTTATGTAGTCCTCAAAAGGTATATGGAGTGGGACAATAAATAATATTTTTTTTATCTTACTCATAAAAGTTTGGTCTTATGTAGCTGATATATATAAATATTATATTATACTTGATATAAATACTCAACAATATTCAATCAGATGGTCATTTATTTGAGACTTGGGGTAATCTTTCTTAAAAAGACTACAACTAAGTTCATGACAATACCTTTTTTGATAAGTTTAATAATTATCAATAATTTCTTTTAAAGATGAAATAGTTTTAATTATTGATATTTTTGACCAATCTTGTTTTTTGCCATAACCAAATTTTGCAAATATAAAAGGTATATTATTTTCATTTGCTGTTTTTCCATCATTTACGGTATCCCCTACAAAATATATTTTTTCATATTTATTTTTATTTTTAATTTCATTTTTTATTAAGTCAGATTTATTTTTGTAATTTTTAAACTCATCCATACATCCAATCCAGTTAAAAAAAGGATTCCAACCAAGAAAATTAATTAATTTTCTTGTAGGAGCACCTCTTTTATTTGTAGCGATAATTACCTCATCATTTTTGTTCGTTAAGTAACCTAAAGCTTCTGTAGCATATTTGTATGGTTTGGTTTCTAGCAAGATCTTCTGATCATATTCTTGAATAAATAATTCTACAAATTCACTAATTAATTCTTCATTCTGGTTACTAAGTATAAGGTTTGCGGTTTCTAATAACGTTGGACCTATTAAAATATTTTCGGCAAAGCCTACCCTAGATGGAGCTAGTTTTTCTGTTATTTTAACGTAGCATTTTTTTATTCCAGGTTCAGAATCCACTAGTGTTCCATCGAAGTCAAAAATCCAAAGGGTTGTCATCTAAAGTGTGACCCATCGCTTAGTTTCAATGCTTTTTTGTATAGCCTCTAATGTTTTGGCATTCCATACAGCATCACCCTCATCCAGCTTTTGTTCTAATTGATTGAGGATGGCCTTATTAAAATGATTAACCTCTAAAATAAAATGATTTGCTGCTGGCACAACTTCTTCTGTTAAGCCTGAGCTTTCACTATTTATAATTATTTTGGCTTGCTTGTCTTCTGGTTGCCATACTGTTGGGCATTTAACCTTGCCTAGGGGTCCAAAGACCTCAAATTCTGATCTTCTTGTGCATTCAAAGCTGACATCAAATGTTGCACGTTTATGATTACCAAAATCAATCATCCCAGTCGTTGAGACATCAGCGCCCTGTTCATTAAGTTTAGATTGTGCGTAAACTTGAACAGGATTCTCT
>ENA-OREN01005190-OREN01005190.1-marine-metagenome-genome-assembly--contig:-NODE-5190-length-10931-cov-7.701308_pt1 | contig 10931 bp, 8 predicted proteins | sample MGYA00248624_ERZ508555 | MGnify/ENA primary metagenome ERZ508555 (study PRJEB26222, sample SAMN06267773) | marine metagenome | isolation source: Saanich Inlet, British Columbia, Canada | place...
TCTTCAAAGTATAACCGTATACTAATTGTTACAGATTCAGTATTCAGTATGGATGGAGATCTGGCACCTTTGCCAGATCTTGTAAAGATTTCAGCAAAATACAATGCTATGCTTATGGTTGATGAGGCTCATGGTACTGGCGTTTTTGGGGAAAATGGTAGGGGGGTTGTTGAACATTTTAATTTAGGCAAAGAAGTAGATGTTGTTATGGGTACACTGAGTAAAGCCATTGGCAGTCTAGGAGGTTATGTTTCCAGTGATATCGAGTTGATTAGTTATCTTAGGAATAAAGCAAGGTCCTTCATGTATACGACTGCGCTTCCACCTGCAGTATGTGCCGCATCTATTGCAGGCATTAAGCTAATACAGGAAAATCCTTCAATGCGAGTGTCACTATGGCATAACGTACGTTTCATTAAGGATAAACTGAGATTGCTGAATATTAATACTATATCGTCAGAAAGCCAGATTATTCCAATCTTGATAGGAGATACAAAAAAGGCAGTCAATATTTCAAAACTACTTTATGAGAGTGGTATTTTAATTCCTGCCATACGACCACCTACCGTCCCAGTTAACACCAGCCGTCTCAGAATGACGGTTATGTCGTCTCATACACAAAGTGATCTAGAACGTTTGATACAAATTCTCAGTGACGTTTTAGATTAATAGAAGATATAGATATAAACGAGATCGGGTGTTGAACATTGTAACTCAGAGAAAATGAATGTACATAATAATGAAAATTATTTAAGTTCTTCTATGAGTTTGCAATGTCGTTTAGGTGTGAATTGCTTATTTCTTTTTATTTATAGAACAACGTAAACTATACGACTTAATTAATCAAGATAAGAGGAAATTATAGATGACTTTGAACTGGATTAATCATGGTTTAAATATAGGATTTAATAAATATCAAGTACTGGTGAAATAGTGACTATACAAATACTTAAAGCGCTACTATAAAAGGCTTTCGACCAAAAGTATAACCATTTTTAACTCATTTTTTAATTGACAAAAGTCGCCATTTGAGATAGTTTGTGCTATTGAATTACATTTAAAGAATATGGAGGAGGATATCGTTTGGATCCGGTAGCGAAGAATTTTGTACGTATGAGTGTAATATATTTTGCCATTTCTGCATTAATTGGCGTTCATTATTTGTTTGAAGAGACATTTAATCATCAGTTTTTTCAAGCCCATGTTCATTTAATGATGTTAGGATGGATGTCTATGATGATTTACGGGGTAGGATATCATATTCTACCTAGGTTCAACGGAAACCCTGTAGCATTTCCAATGCTGACTATTGTACACTTCTGGGTTGCGAATATAGCTTTAGTAGGTTTTGTAAGCACTTGGGGAATTAGTAGACATGGATATTCCAAGGTGCCGGTAAAGGTGTTTGCGATAATGAATGCAGTTGGAATCATCATGTTTGCTACGAACATTCTTTTCAGCATCAGGAAACCAAAGGAAGATTAATTTAAACTTTTGAGGTAAAAATTATGAGTGATGAGCCCATTGTAATTACCAAAAAATCAACTATTGGCGAGATTTTTTCGAAGTATCCTGAGACTGAGCCTGTTTTTCTGAAGTATTTTGGTTCCGGTTGCTTTACCTGTCCTGGTTCAAAGACCGAAGATGTAGCATTTGGTGCTATGATGCATAATGTTGAACCTCAGCAAATCATTGATGAGTTGAATGAAGCTATTAAAAACAAAGCCGAGGGTGGGGAGTAACTCTGTTACCGGTGATTTCTTCTATTGTTTGTCAATTAAATCATCCTTGGTACGATAAGTCATTTACATTTGAATTATTTTTTAGAATACTAAATAGAAGGAGTAGTAGATAATGTCTGAATTAATGGAAAGAGTAGAGAAAGCATTAGATTCAATTAGACCGGCTTTAATGGCTGATGGCGGAAATGTTGAACTTGTTGCGGTTGAAGACGGAATTGTAAAAGTGAGATTGCAGGGAGCCTGCGGTACTTGTCCCAGTGCTCTGATGACACTTAAGCAGGGAATTGAAGTAAGGGTTAAGGAAGAGGTTCCTGAGATTAAAGAAGTTGAAGCTGTATAACTTTTTTTATTAGGAGTTGTTTGTCATGAGTTTAGTTCTTGGGCCTGTGCATCAGTGGATGTACAAAAAGATTCAGACTACGGAAGCAAGAGAAGCATTTATCGTAGAAGCACTGAAGGCTAAATATGGTCAGGAAGCCGAAGAAGTATTAAACTCTATTTATGATAAACACCCTCTTTCCGACAAGAACGCTTCACTTGAAGAGATACTTGGAAATGTTCCAATTCACCAGGGCATACAAAATTTGATTATCAATGCAGAAACGCGTGAGTCATCTGTAATTGCTGCTTTTTGTGATAAGTATGGTGATGAAGCTAAAGAGTTGGTTGTAAGGTCTGCTCACGAGCATGGAGTTAAATGCGGTAAAAGAGCGGTAGTAGAAAGAGGGAGTAGCGGTGAATGTTCCGCATCAAAAGCATTTGAACTTATACAAAGCTATCTGTGCGATGGAATGCCTTGCGACAGAGGTGCTCAAGCACAGAGCGAAGAAGACAATCGTACCACATGGGATCATACAGAATGTGTTCATGAACAGTGCTGGAATGACGCAGGCGCATCATTTGGAACTATGTGCGATATGTTAAATTCGTGGATTGCAGGCTTCGGAGCAGGGGCTAATCCAAAGATAAAGTATACGAGGGAGAAGGCTATTGCTGTCGGTGATTCAACGTGCTTAAGTGCTTTTGAGATATCACAATAAACGACAAATCAGAAACAATCATTTCTGTTATATTTTTATATAAAAAAGCTTGCGTTATAAATAACGACAAGCTTTTTTTGTTTATATTGACTACTTCTTGATTCTATATTCATTTTGTTGAAAAGAAACCTTTGGATTATAACATTCTTTATAAATCTTCAATTCTATAAAACTTATGGATCAATTACTTGAAAGATATTCTCGTCAGGTTTTTCTTCAACAAATAGGTGAAGATCGCCAGAGATTATTGATGAACAGTACTGTCGTTGTGATAGGCTGTGGAGCGCTGGGAACTATCTCATCAAGTTATCTTGTACGAGCAGGTATTGGTCAAATCAGGATTATTGACAGAGATTTCATTGAAGAGAATAATCTGCAAAGACAATTACTTTTTGATGAAAATGACATTTCAGAAAACCTTCCTAAGGCAATTGCGGCACAAAGAAAGCTTCAAAAGACTAATAGCAAGGTGAGAGTAGAAGGAATTGTTACTGATCTTAATTATTCCAACATTGATGAATTAACCAAAGATGCTGATATAATTATTGATGGTACCGATAATTTTGAGACAAGATTTTTAATTAATGATTATTGTGTAAAGAGTAATGTTGCATGGATATACGGTGCCTGTATTGGGAGCAGGGGGGTAATGATGAATATTATACCTTCTAAAACGCCATGCTTGAGATGTGTGTTTGAGACAATGCCTCAGATCGGTTCGTTTCCAACATGTGATACCGCTGGGGTAATCGGGCCTATTGCCGGGATAATAGCATCGTTTCAAGTAGCTGAGGCAATCAAGATTTTAACCGGAGACTATGCTTCAGTTAATAAAAATCTTCTTGAGATTGATGTATGGGAAACAAAACTTAAACAAATAGACATTTCAGAATTGAAGGATATAAGCAACTGCCCGACATGTAAACAGCACAACTATGAATTTCTTGAGGCTGAATCTGGGATTATGACCACTTTTCTTTGTGGTAAGAATGCCGTACAGGTGATGCACCGGAATAGTGGTATCATAGATCTTCGACAATTAGAGCAGAGGCTGAGTGCTATAGCAGACGTGAGTTGCAATGCTTTTATGCTGAAATTTAGAGTGAAGGATCATGCGTTTACGGTTTTCACTGATGGAAGAGCAATAATAACTGGTACCGCAGATTCAAGCACTGCAAAAGGCTTATATTCGAAATATCTTGGTATGTAACTCCTTGAGCTTTTGTGCTTTATTAGTTTAGTGGATACGAAATCTTTCAAATCTCAACAAATAAATATTTGTACAAGATAAGTAATAAACTACTTTAGATTACTATGATATACTTGGACAATGCAGCGACAACATTTCCAAAACCGGAGTGTGTCTATAGAGTAATGGATAAATTCCTGAGGGAGAAGGGGGCAAATCCGGGACGTGCTGGGTATCGAATGTCGGTTGAAGCAGAGCAGGAGATAGAGAAGTCGCGAATGATAGTAGCGAGTTTTCTCGGAATAAAAAAATCGGAGAGGATGGTATTCACCTGTAACGCGACAGATGCCCTTAATATGGGCATTAAGGGGCTCCTCTCAGAAGGTGATCACGTAATTACAAGCAAGCTTGAACATAATTCTGTTTCAAGGCCACTTAAAGGGTTGGAAAATAAGGGTATAATTACTGTGACGTGGATAGACAATTCTGATGAAGGATTTATCCTCGCAGATGATATAAAGAGTGCTATAAGACCAAATACAAAATTGATTGTCTGTACACACGCATCTAATGTCCTGGGAACTATTCAGCCGATTAAGGAGATAGGAGAGATAGCTCGCCAAAGTGATTTAATATTTATGGTTGATGCTGCACAGACGGTGGGTGTATGTTATATAGATGTCGAAGACCAATACGTAGATATGCTTGCATTTACAGGACATAAGGGGCCTTTTGGTCCGCCTGGATGCGGTGGGTTATATGTTGGCGAGAGGGTAGAACTGAATGCATGGAGAGAAGGCGGTACAGGATTCGAACCTGAAACACTTTCTCAACCTGATACGTTACCATATAAGCTAGAAAGTGGAACTCCTAATACAGTTGGAATAGTAGGTCTGAGAACAGGTATTGAATTTTGTATTAAGGAAAGTATCGACAAGATAAGACAACATGAACGCAAACTTGCCATGAGACTAATAAATGAATTTGATTCGGACGACAGGTTTGAGATTTATGGAAGTATAGATGAAGATCGTAAGGTAGGAATTGTATCCATAAATATAAAAGGGTTAGAACCGGGTGAGGTTGCTGCCATTTTAGATAATTCTTTTGATATTGCTGTACGGTCAGGTATGCATTGTGCACCTTACGTACACCGTGAAAGTGGAACGTTTCCACAGGGGATGGTAAGGATAAGTCCAGGTTATTTTAATACTATTGATGAAATTGAAGAAACTATTGTTAGTCTTAAAGAAATAGCAGGCAGTGTTTGTTAGACATGAAACTGAGGTGTTAGAAGGTCTTCTGCTTAATCATTTGCCGAATGCATATATCTTCCAGTCAGCACTTCCTATATATACAGTACCACGCGAGTCGATACAGGGTGAAGAAAGTATTGGAAGCCGTGATACATTCTGTTTCTCTTGTAAGGTTCCGTCAGGTTTAATGGCAGATAGTACTCCATTCCAAGATCCCACAAAAATTGTTCCGTCTGCGCTTATCGTTGCTGACGAAGTTACGACGTCACCTGTATTGTAATTCCACTTCAATGTGCCATTGGGATTAATTGCATAAACACCTCCACTTTTTGCTCCAACGTATATTGTGCCATCAGAGCCGATGGCTGGAGTCGCATCTATTCTGGATCCAATGTTATATTCCCAAACAAGCTTGCCTTTGTTTTTAGAGTCTAATGCAAAAAGTTTACCGTTGTGAGACCCAATATACAAAATGCCATCTTCACCAAGTGAAGGAGATGAATCGATCTTGGTCTTAGTCATAAAGCTCCATTTTATTCTTCCCTCAGGGCTTATCGCATATACGCGTCCATCCTGAGACCCGATATAAACAATACCGTCGTCATCAATAGCTGGTGATGAGGATAAAATATTTGCAGCAGTACTGTATGTCCATTTTAAAGTACCATTAGGATTAATTGCGTACAGTTTTCCATCCCAGGCTCCAACATATATAGTTCCATCGCTGCTAATTGCAGGTGATGAATATATATCCGATCCAACAAAATACATCCATTTAATTTTGCCATCAGGTGTAAGCGCAAAAAGCTTCTTATTTTTACAACCAACGTATATAGTTCCGTCAACACCAATAGCAGGAGTACTATAGAGTTCATCTCCTGCTCGATAATGCCACTTTTCAGTGCCATCAGCATTGTATGCAAAGACATTCCCGTCAGTGCTAGAGACGTATAATATGTTATCTGGGCCTACGACAGGTGAAGACCAGATCTCACTGCCAGTTATTGATGTCCATTTTAGCTTATTTATATGGACATCTTTATATGTGCTACGGCCTGTATGCTTAAGATCGTGCATAAACATAGGATGATCGCTGTCATTTATTTGTGCTGTGATATTATTAGTGCCAAGTGCAAGTAGTATTAAAAAAGAGGCAAAGGTGATTATTTTAAAAAATCTAAAACTACGAAATTCACTAATATTGAAATCCATGCTGTTTCCTTTCATGTTTGCCAATGCAGTTATCATGTTCAAAAAAAAACAACATTTCATTAAAGATATGTTGTTTTTTTATTTTATGAATGTTATAGAAAAAAATAATATTCAAACTTATAAAGCAGTGAAATGATGTCTCAGTTGTTCATTTTCAGGATATCATAGTTTTCTGTTATTTTATCTGTTAGTCAGTCTATTCCAATTACTTTATAATCCTTTATAGCCTGGGAATAATAATAACCTGGCCTTTTTTAAGTGATCCCTCGTCCTCTATTGTGTCTTCATTTGCTTCAAGTATCTTTGTCCATTCGCCTGGATTATCATAGTATTGTTCCGCAATCCGATAAAGAGTATCACCTGCCTCTACCGTATGAGTATCGACGTTACCAGGTCTCCTGTTATCCAAACTCCCACTAACTGTTCTGAGAACATTATCGTTCACCTCTTTTTCAATCGTGATGCCCGGTATCAATAGCTCCTGACCGACATATAGAGAGTTTGAATCTGGCATACTATCTCTGTTTGCTTCAAATATCTTGGCCCACTTTTGACCATCCCCATAGTGTTTTCTAGCTATTTTAAAGAGGTTATCATTCGACTGGACCTTATAATAAACAATCTCTGTAGAAGATGTTGATTGTGAATCTTCTTCTGGAATAACAACGCTATCCTCAGATGGTATATCTTGAGCAATCTGAACCTCTTCAATTGTTTCCTCTTGTTCTACAATTTCAACTTCTGCAACTATTTCAGTTTCTTCTACTATCTCCTCTGCAACTCCTTCCCATTTGCCTTCTAATGAAGTATCTTCACTAGAAGTTTCTACAACAGTTTCTTCCAGTTGCATCTCCAGTTGTGTAGATTCGACAAGTTCTTCACTTATCAGGGCTTCATCTGAAGAATAATCAACAAAATGCTCCTCCTCTGATTCAGCTTTCTTAGATTCTTTGAAAAATCCATTTATATCAATCTTCTTAACGTCTGTTTTCTGCCTTGCTCCTTCAGACATAACCAAATCTGGCAGTGCCGTCACATTATCCGTTGCTCTTGTGCTAAGAAACACACCTATAATTACGAGTATTACAATTCCGAGTATTATTCCGATTTGCGTATCTCTTCTCATAGTTTCCTTTCTATCTGAAAGAGGTTAATTATGTCCTGGAAGGTTTAAACCCTTTTCCCTTATTACCTTTATGCTTTTTTGAACTAATTTGCCCCTTATGTGCGGCTGGCACTGTAGCTGATATAGAAGCTACAGTTGGAGGCTTATGCAATAACTTGTAAGCAATCCATATTGGGAAAAAGGCCACAATTACAATTATCCTGAGAACCATTTTAACGTTAGCCCAGTCAAGTAGAAGTGGGCTTGCAATGAAAATTGAAGAATAAGTTCCGACTACAACACCGACCATCATAACAAACGCAAATCCGTGTATCGCCGTTCCTCCTACGAAGTATAGGGCAGATACAACACCAAATGTTGTTAACGATGTGATAACCGTTCTATTCAGGTTTTGATTAATACTGCTGTTGATTAACTCTTTTGATATAATTTTATTTTTACCGGCAAGATTTTCTCTTATACGATCAAAGAGTACGATCGTATCATTCAATGAGTATCCAATTAATGTCAGAAATGCCGCTATCATTGGTAGATTAATCTTAATATCACCAAATACATTTCCAAAGTACCCGGCTACTGCAACTGCACCGACAGTAATTAAAACATCATGCACAAGAGTTATAACAGCTGATACACCAAATTTAATTTCTCCGAATCGGAACCAAATATATATGATAATTGCAGCGCATGCAAAAATCAGAGCAAGAACTGCTCTGCTCTTCATTTCAGCGGCAACTGTTGAACCAATACTTACAACCCGTTTAAATGGGTCTGGTTTAGACACAGTATCATCTATGTTATTGGCATAAATTCGGTCTTTGAAAGCTACAAATAAATCATCTCGTATTTTATCTTGTATCTTTGCAGCACTCAATGTATTCATGGCAACTACGTATTCATTGGCAGCTATATCAATACCGGCAATTTCACCAACAATGTTCTTAAAATGGCTTGAATCTGCAAACCTTTTTCTTAGAGAATTCTCGTCAATGCTGTTTTTTAAATCAATTTGAATTGATGTGTTGTCAACAAGTGTAATAGGGGGGACACTCAAGGTACTTGCTGAAAGTTTAATGACGTCAAGTACATCCCTTGGTCCAGCAATTTGTAATTTCCTGAAAGAGGTTCCTCTTCTTGAATTATCCCTTGATGATACAACAATATCTTTATGTCCTGCTTTCTTAAGTGTGATTTCCAGAACGCCGGGATCTACAGGTTTTTTCAGATCCAAATCCATAGTAGAAACAGCTCTGTATTGTGCGCCTCTACCTTCAGCTGTAATATCCGGTAGTTCATCCCTTATATCGCTATATACAGGCTTTAATTGTTGCATTTCAATGAGATCGGTAAACAAGTCAGCTACGTTATTTATAATATTAGTTCTGGACTTTTCCTGTCCCAATCCACTAATTTTTATTGAATATTTTTTTCCACTTTTTCCAACTGGATATATAGAAAGTATATCATCTCTTCCATATCCAGCTTCAGTAAGGTAATTATGGATCGTTAATTCGTCAACAGGCTCTTTCAACATCAACTGATAATTTGAAGGCTCAGAATAAACGATGTTCTTAAATAATGATTTATCAACAACATTTTTTATGTCGTCAGCAACCTTTTGTATCGCTTTGTCATCATTTAAATTCTTTATTCTAATCCCAAATTCAGTTGAATCGTTTGATGCGGTTGTCACGTCCCTTGTCGCCCATATATTCTGAACTTCAGCATTGGGATATCCTATTACATCCAATTTATTTCGAATATCACTAACTGGTGTAGGTTTGTTCAGCTTTAATTGAATTAGTGTTCCACCGGTAAAATCAATATCATAATTGTCTTTACCTCTTAATACAAAAACTGAAATACCTGCTACGACCAGGACAAGTGATGCAATCATAGCAATACGACGATAATTCACAAAAGAAGTTCTTGGATTTTTGAAAAACTGCATCATCGAGAACTTGTTCATGACGCCAGTATCAAGGAATATTTCAAAGATTACCCGGGTTACAAATACGGCCGTAAACATGTTGATCAGTAGGCCGGCAATCAAAACGATAGCAAAGCCCTTTACAGGACCTGTGCCTACTGCATACAAAATAAGCGCAGTGATTAATGTCGTTATATTCGAATCAACAATTGTTGTGAAGGCTCTTTCATATCCATTCTTAACAGCAAGCCTTATTGTCTTGCCTCTGTCCTTCTCTTCTCTAATCCTTTCAAAGATCAAGACATTTGCATCCACGGCCATACCTATCATTAATACGAGACCGGCAATACCTGGAAGGGTGAGGGTCGCATTTAGTATTGCCAATGTTCCTACTACTAAAAATATGTTGAGGATGAAGGTAGCATTTGCGACTCCACCTGCCCCATAGTAGTAAGCACACATAAAGACAATAATAAATATTCCGCCTATTATACCTGCCAGAAGACCGCTTCTAATAGAGTCTTTTCCAAGGCTGGGACCAACAGTGGTCTCCATCTCTAGGTCAAGGTCTGCAGGAAGGCTTCCTGCTCGCATAACGGCAATCATATCATTAACTTCTTCTTGAGTAAAATTGCCCTCTATAATTCCTTTACCAGGAATTCTATCGCGTATTATTGGCGCAGAGTATAGTGTTCCGTCAAGAATTATTGCTAATGGTTTGCCTATACTACGTTCTGTTAATCTCCCAAACTTTGATCTGCCAGCCTGGTCAAATTCAAATCCTATGACAGGGCTGATATCCTTACGATCAGGAAAAACCCTGGTAAGGTGTTCACCGGTAATTTCAATTTTATTTCGTACCAGGAACCAATCCTGTGTATCTGCAACTTCTCCTTTTTTCTTTCTGATCCAATGCTTGTAAAAACCCGGAACAGACTTTCCTGCTTTAGCATCATTATACTCACTGCTATCAGGTGGCGCTGCCAGTCTAAATTCAAGTTTTCCAAGTCTGGTTATTCGTTTCTTGAGGCTTTCAATATCGCTTTTAGTTGCACCTGGAACCTGTATCAGGATTCTTCTCATACCCTGCTGTTGTAGTCTGTATTCCAGTACTCCCTGTGGATCAATCCTTTTTTCTAATAAGGCTATTATTTCATCTGTTAACCCTGGGCGTTGCTCAGCTTCATCAACTTTGATTTTGTACAGAAGCTCAGAACCTCCCCTTAAATCTAGACCAAGCTTAATTTGCCCTTTAGCAATGTAATCAATCTTCTTGTGGATTACATTTTCGCCTTTTTCATTCGTCTCTTTCTTTACTATAGTTTCCTGCTTAATTGGACTTGTAAATAAGAAGCTAAGGAATGAGTCATCAATTATAGTACGGTCAATTACTTTGCCGTTAATTTCTGTAATATTTTCTGACTTTATTGGCTTAT
>ENA-OREN01005196-OREN01005196.1-marine-metagenome-genome-assembly--contig:-NODE-5196-length-10925-cov-12.881453_pt1 | contig 10925 bp, 21 predicted proteins | sample MGYA00248624_ERZ508555 | MGnify/ENA primary metagenome ERZ508555 (study PRJEB26222, sample SAMN06267773) | marine metagenome | isolation source: Saanich Inlet, British Columbia, Canada | place...
CAACTTTTGGTAGTATTAAAACTTCTATCATTTCTACCACTAAAGATTACAACATTAAAATCGTTTTCAGCAAACATTTGTGCCATTTTAACTACTGGTTCATTTGGAACATCTAACGAAATATTGTCAGCATCAAAGAAAACATCCCAATCTAATTTACCATTAGGTTTGGTTGCTAACTCTCTCCGTGCATCAATATCAGCTAAAGTTCCATCTAAATCAAAGATAACTGTATTTTTATTATTTTTATTCATACCCTATTATACAACAAAAAGCCTATACGAGTCAAGCTTTATTTTTAGTAGCCGATAGGAGAATCGAACTCCTGTTGCCAGGATGAAAACCTGGAGTCCTAACCACTAGACGAATCGGCCAAATCGTAACTATAATTAAAGTATTCGAAATCTTGTTGATATATAGATTGTACTATTTCTACTGATTCAGTATTATATTGTTCCCTATAATCTACTTTCTCTTTAGATGGGTTTTCTTTTGTGATATCTATCACATTATCTGTTACACCCAAATAAACAAATAACCTGCTCATATCTTGTTCTAAATTTTCTACCCTTCCTACAAAATCTGCAATAGGTTGATATATGGGTGTTGGATTACTTGTTTCTTCTAAATTAAATTTTTCTCTAATAAAATTATTATGTCGTAATGGGTGAATATCTATAGTAGATTCTTGACGTGGTGGATCTCCTGGTTTCATACTATCACCTATTCTAGCCTCAAGAACTTCTTGACTTAATGGTGGAAGTTCATATTTAAAATACGGACTAATATAATAAACTTGTGGTACTAATTCTTGTCTACCTCGTTGTATACATTTTAATAACCATTCATTAAACTCCATATCCCTAGCGTGTCTTGCTAAATCATACTCTTCCCAAAACTTTTCATGACTTCTGTTATATGTCCACCACGAAACCATTCTACTATATGGGTTTCTTGAAAAACATATTTTCTTATGTAATAGTTTTTCTGGAAAATTATTACCCACCCACTTTAAAGCTGCATGTTGTGGTATATCATCATAAGCACTATTATCAAAATGTTTTAATAACATTCGTGCAATACTAGTTCCAGCATTCTTTGGAATGTGTATAAATATAAATTTTCTAAGATCGTTTATTACCATAATAAATAATCTAACTTTTTAAAATCTTCTTTATACCATTCGTTAATAATAGAAATACTTTCATCACAATACACATCCTCTACTTTAAATGTTTCTGATGATTTATTATTATGTGGTATTTTAATAATATCCATATCTAATTCTTTTGATACTTTGTTTATATCTTGTTCTAAATTCTCAAATCTAATTTGATAATCTGAATGTAATTTATTCTTATGTGTGTACCACCAAACTTGTGGTAACATTTCCCATTTAGATTTAAAGCTTCTATTATACCATTTGAGAAATTCTAAAAATGATTGTTGTGCATAATGAATTGCTCGCATTTGTGGGTGTCTATTATAATAGGTGGGAGTTCTATAATATGAATACCAAGATAATGCTCTTTCGTATGGATTACGAATTATAGTAATTACTTTATAATCATTTGATTCTGGAAAAGATGCGTAAAAAGACTTTAAGGGTGAGTGTGTATATTTCTTCTCATCTGTAAATGGTCTTTCCCATTCCACATCTCCATGTGTAGAATACAAAACACTTTTAAATGTAGTACCTGCGTTCTTTGGTATATGTATGAATACCAACTTACGTTTATGATTTACTAACACTAATTTTTTTCTGGTAGTTGTTCGTACCCGTCTGTGACTTTAAATGTTAATATCCATTTCATATCTTCACCCTCATCCCATTCTTCATAGTCTGCTAAAAAACAAGTATCGGTATTCATTCTATCCATTACTGGTTGAACTTGATCCTCAGTAGGACATATAATATAAATGTAATCTCCGGCAGTCTTAACCATCACTTCATTGTCTGGTCGATTGTAAACTACATTATCTTTCATCATCTCTAACTTTCCAACTCATCTAATACTCTTTCTTTAAATTCTATAATCCCATCTGCTAAATTCTTTTCCCAATCTTCGTGTGCCTGTTCATCAGCCCCATCAGTAATATATTTGAATGAGATAAACGGAACATTATAATGATAACAAACTTTAGCTAATGCATATGCTTCCATATCCACTACTTCACCATAATAGTTTGTTCTATCTTCTACAAAGTTATCACCACTACCACAGGTTGCTCTTCTACCAATAGGATTAAATTCTACATGGTCATAATCTAATATAATTGGTATATTATCTTCGAATGGTGTTTGTCCTCTCATAAATCCAAGTCCAGTAACATCCATATCTCGTTGTATGAACTTAGTACAATCTACTAATTGGCCTTTCTTAATCTTTCTACTTCCTGCCGTTCCATAATTGATTACAAGTTTTGGCATCTCTGGTAGATAATGTAAATGTGACCTATGTAATCTCTCGGTAAGTTGTCCTGTAGCATTTACTTTACCTACACCTGTATATAATACTTCCCATACAGGGTCATCTGAAAATGGCTCAAAATCATTTAGTTCTTCTTGTGTTTCTATTTCAAGTGCACATACAATTAATATGTCTTTACTATTCATACTTCTCCTAATATCTTAGTAGTAGAATAATCTCCTACTCTATCAAAATATTTTATTTCCTCTGGTATTTCTTTACCTATTATTACTTTACCTTTCCAATCTGAACCTACCACTATTATATTTGGTTTGTAATCCTCAATAGATTTATATAAGGTTTCAGTTGAATGAAACGAACATACAGAATCTACATACTTAATAGACTTGATTACTTCTATTCTATCTTGTAAAGTATTGTAAGGCCGTTTTTTTCCTTTGAATCTTTTAATCATTCCATCATCATCTAAACCTACCATAAGTTTATCTCCAAGAGATTTACCATATTTAAATAATTCTATATGGCCTCTATGTAAAATATCAAAACATCCATTAATCCAAACCTTAACCACTAACCCATATCCTTAAAGTGTTTAAATATATCTCTATGTACTGACTTATTAAATCCAATTATAACTATTATAGTTACTATCCAAAATATTATTTCTATACTATTCATATTTAATCACCGAGTGTATTGGAAGTCCACCTATACTAAAATCTTTCTCGTGTAAATATAATAAGTCAATCATCACCGCAATACCCTTTACCTTATATCCATTAGTGGCTAATAACTCATACGAAGCTTTTAATGTACCTCCTGTGGCCAATACATCATCTACTAATACTACCGACTTTGTAGATTCTTCTGTATTGGGTTGTACTTCTAAACTATCTTGTCCGTACTCTAAGAAATATCTTTTATGTGCTACGGGAGGTGGTAACTTACCTGGTTTTCTAATCATTAGTATTCCACCACCATGTACACAAGATAACCCTGATGCAATTAAAAATCCCCTACTCTCTACTCCAGCAAACATATCAACGGAGCGTATTTTCTCACTGGGGTGATAATCTTTTAACATATCAAATAAAGCTAACCTAAACATACTACCACTTCCTAATAGTGGACTAATATCTTTAAACGATATTCCTTCTACTGGAAAATCTGGAACTTCTGTAATGTACTTTTTATATTTATTTGAATTTTTCACCTAGCACCTCTCTAATGGCATTAGATACATTAACTGCCAAGTTTCTATTAAAAGATATTCCTTTTTTAGTTGGTTTGTATTCTCCTTCTTCATCCTCATACCAAACTCTAAGGTCTATTAATTTATGTTCTTTATATTCCTTTAACTGAATACGAATAACTTCACTTTTGTTTTTTCTTATTTCCTTCATTTTTCTTACCTTTAGATTTTTCTACTTTCTTATCTGGTTTACTAAATCCCTTTTTCTTGTAATCGGTAGCATAAAATCCACTACCTTTAAATACTGGTGGTGCTATATTAGAAATCTTACGTTTCATTTCTCGTTTTAATACAGATACTACTTTATCGTCAACCGTATGTTCTTTTATACACTCAGTGCATGTTGGTGCATCTTCATCCATCCCTTGTAACTGTTCTAATTCATATCCACAACCTGGACAATAATATTCATAAATAGGCATTCTAATAACCTCTACACTTTATCTAAGGCATTAGAAGTATTTAATATCACAATTGCTAAAGCTAGTAATAATGATATCCATATCTTTAAACTGGGTGCTTCATGTAAAAAAATACCAGTTAATAACCCAAATGTTATTGTGGCCATACCAAACCCTAATGGTCTGATTGCCCAATATTGTCCAAAGTGTTCATATGATAATCTTGTAGAATAATAAAATAAAAATGATATCGGAACACCACCTAATACTATCCACCAAGTTTCTTTAGCCCAGTCCCATTTGAATTGTGCATTCATATGTAACCAAGCTAAAACATTTCCTAAAAACGAAAATAGCAGAACTATAAATAGTTTATTGTTCGCTATGTATGACTTCCACAATTCGACTCTCCTTTACCTGTGTGAGTTCCCAATTATTTGGGTTTGAACTCATAACCTCGTTTATTTTTGATTCAACGTAACTTACACTATCGCCCTCAATCAAAAGTCTATCTCGAACTACTTTGACTTTGACACCATTCTTAACTGGGACCTCTAAGTCTATTTTAACATACGCTTCATAATATTTTGCCATTGTAACCTCTTCTTTGTTTTATTGTGTTTTAATATTCTTCTCCATATAAAGAATACTTTTTAATTGGTTCGGGTTTCTCTTTACCATCTTCCATATGAACTTCACCTTTACTAGCGTCCATATAAAATTGTGTTAGTCCAGTTTCCATAAATATTGCATTTAATCCATCTGTCAAACTTATGTAAATTTGATCATCATCCGAACCTACTTTAGTCCACCTATCTCCAGGTGGAACTCTCTGTAATATTAATTGTTTCATACTCCAAATACCTCTCTAAATGATTTCCACTTAACTTTATCTTTATTCTTTCTATCTTTTGCTCTATTGTGTGCTTCGTCTGCAGTTTTCGTTTTATGACAATTAGAACATAATGTTTGTAAGTTATCCATTCCCCAATATGAATAATCTAATTCTTCTACGGGTTTTCCTTTTTGTTCCACCAACGGGTTAATGTGGTCTACGTGCCATCTATGACTTAAACTATCACACCAAGCACACATTCCACTATCCCTTTTATAAACTATAGCTCTTGTTTCTTTTGTGCTATAAATAAACATATACTCATCAATACATTCTTTATGCCAATTTTTTCTTTCATTAATAGAACCATCTTCATTTACAATTATTTTATCACACCATCTACATTGACCTTTAACTTTAGTATAATAAGATTTAGGTTTTGGTGGTTGTCTGAAGTTACCATCCCAGACAGGTACTTCTTTCTTACCAAAAGTTTTCTTATGTCGTCTCGACCATCTTGTTAATGGCATATTTACGATACTCCTACTATAACACCTTGCTGTTCCAATTCGTCGTGTCCCATTTCCCACAACCCAGTTAATAACATATCTAATGTTTCATCATCCATCTTGTAAGCACTACCGTTGGTTATATCTTGACGGATATGTGCGAATAGTTCTTTATCTAATTCTTTAACTAATTCTTCCATTTCAAATGCGTTTTTGGGTTTGCTCATTAATCATTTCCCAACTCTTTCAAAAATATTTTAAATTCTTCTTCTCTATCTTTAAGTTTATCCGTTATAGCATTAATTACTATTTCTGCCTGACGAGTCATGTAAAACCCACCACAAAAAACTCCTATGAGAAAACTACAAAGTATAACTATATAATCCATTATTCTTTACACCCACAATCTGGTAAACAACCACATTCCATTAATTCTTTTTGCATATTATCCATTTCTTCTTTTGTTCTACCATCACCAAATTCTATATTGTATGGATATTCTTCTTCTTTGTTTCTTTTATTCACTTTACCAAATGCACTTATTCTACCCAAGTCTAATGCGTTATCTGCCCATTCCTTATCCATGTCTTTTCTATAATTCGGGACTGCTTTACTTTTCCACATTGATTTCAATCCTTCTTGCATATAATTTATCCAATTCTTTTTCATCCTACTGCTCCTTCTAAGCTTACAGCCAATAATGTATTTGCTTCTATTGCAAACTCCATTGGCAATTTGTTAAATACATCTCTACTGAATACACCAATCCTAAATCCCAAATGTTTTGTGGTATCTCTGGGTCATATATTGTCTTACAAACATTCTCTATTCTTTTTTCTAATGTCATTCTTTCATCATTCTAATGGCTTCTGCAAATCCCTTTAACCTTTGACTTGTTATGTGTCCATCTAATCCCATGTCATTTATTATGTCTTGTCCATCTAAATCTTTTATTGTAGATTTGGGTTCTCCATTAAATACACTCTCTAATAAATAAAGTAATCCACTCACTATAACCGAATCCGATACTGTATTGATTTGTATCGGGTCTTTGTTTTCCATTTTAATCCAAGCATAAGATGTACATCCATGAATAAAATTTTCTTCTGTTCTATCTTCTTCTGGATAATTCTCTTGAGATTCTTTACCTAAATCTACAAGATAATGTAATCCCATATTACCTACCTTTAAAGATTCTAAAGTATCTTTTATATCTTTAAATTTATCTGTTATCATGTAATAAATATAATATATAATCTTGTAAAATCATATTATTATATTATCCTACACCTTTCCAAGTTGCTCCCCTATCTGTATAAAAGTGATGACACTTCATATCATAATTATAATAAATTTCCTTATCTTTCTCAATCATATCATTCGCCCAATATCTATCTTCTTTACCAGCCCAATGTTCATCAAATGGATTCTCAGTTATTGTATCTCTTTTATAAAATGCAAATGCATTATGTAAAAAATATCTATCTTCCCACTTACAATAATAATTAACTGAAGATTTATCTTTAAAATTAGACCACATATATCTCTGACTTATTTTTTTACCATTCCATATTGGAATTTGTTTCCCCCATACTGCTACATAACCATTATCAAGTTTCTTTTTAATATCATTTTCAAAATCCATTTCAGTTATCTGACAATGTGCAGAAAGTAGTAAAATATAATCTCCTGTACAATGTTGTACTCCAAGATTCAATGCTCGTCCAGGAGTATAATCATTCTTTTTTATATCAATCTTTTTAATATTCAAATACTCAAACGTATTCACAACTCTAATAGAATTATCTGTAGATTCATTATCAACTATAATTATTTCAACATCATACCCAAAGTAATCATAGATAGATTGTATTGTATAACCAACATATCTTTCTTCATTTCTACATCTTACAACTACACTAACCATTAAATCTCCCTGTCATTATTTCTCTTGATTCTTTTTCACATTCTAAATAACCATTACCATGACTCTTATTAACTTCTTCTCTCAATTTAATATAATCTGATAACTCCTTTAGCTCGTGTGGTAAAATTGCAAACTTATTGTCTCTTCCTGGTAAATCGTGGTCTATTGTGAAATGTTTCTCTATAACTTCTATATCATATTCTAAAGCAACTTTACTCACTTCTACACCAGAAGTGTGGTCACTATAACCAACTCTACCATCACCTATCATTTTAAGTGAATTAATTCTCGGTAAATTAGCATTATGTGGTTCTAATGGATATGAAGAAACACAATGTAGTAACACTACATCAGAGTTTTTGATATGAGATATACTCTTTTCAATTTCATCTACTGTCTTAGTACCTGTGGAAATATAAATAGTCTTAAATAAGCCATCACAAACTTCAAGTAATTCTATATTAGTAGAATCAAAACTCGCTATCTTAACTTTATCTATTTTAAATGAACTTAATAATATAGCATCTTCTATTGAAAATACTGAAGTGAAGAATGGTATATCTAACTGATTAGAATATTCTATTAATTCTAAATGTTTATCGTGTGTTAACTCTGCCTTTTCATAAATCTCTCTACGACCATCTTCATCCCAAGGCCCATCTTTTAATCTTTCTACTGACCAAGTTTGAAACTTGACCATATCTGCACCATTTTCTTTTGATGCAAGGATCATTTCTTTCGCGAGAACCATATCTCCCATATGATTCCAACCTATCTCTGATATCAATTTAGTTGACATTTTATAACCTTATTTATTTAATTATGTTTTCTAAGTAATTTTAATCTGTATTCAAGTTTTTGTAATACCTTATACGCTAAACGTCTTGGTTTAGTATCTTTTTCTAACCACTTAAAGATTGGCCAGAAGAATTTAGGCCATCCTATATAGAAACTCCATAGTCTACGAATAGCTTCTACTTCTTTTGAATCTATTTGAGGCATATCTAAAAGACTTTTTGATGCATCAAATTTAGATATTCTAACCTCTTCCATATTAACAAAACCCTCTTTGTGTGCTAAATCACCAAGTGGTGTTCCTAAATATGGGAAGAATATATTAGCGTTTGTATGAGATGGTTTAGATACTCTACCTAATTCAATAGTTTCAAATATCATTTTCCTTGATTCATATGGTAAACCTATCATAGTTAATGCTGCACATCTTATTCCAGCACCCCTAATAGTTTTTACCGACTCACAGAACTTTTTATTTGTGTACTGTCTATTTAAAATATTTTTTCTGTAATGATAATTACCACACTCCATAGAAATAGTAACACTACTACAATTCATATTTCTTAAAAATTTAGCTTTAGGTGCGGTAACTGAGTTAGGATGACATTGCATAGTAAATGGTATATTAACTTCTTTTTTATACAATTCAGATAGTTTAGCAAAATCATCTTCTGGTCTCAATAACATATCTTCATCATAAAACTTAAAAAATTCTAAGTTATGTGTCATAGATAAATACTTTGCTTCTTCAACAAATCTTTCGGGAGTATAAGTTCTCCAACCTGTCCAACCTTCCATTCCAGCATATACTTTATTTAATTCTGCATTTGCACAATAACTACATCTTTTAGGACAACCTCTCATAGTTTGTACATCACCACTTCTTAATAATTGGCCTCTAAATGGTCTATAAAATTGTCTATCATCATAAAAATCAAGATGTAAAAATGGTAAATCATCTAAATTTACTAATGAATTACCAACAGTTTTTACTATTTCTCCTTCTTTATTTTTATACCAAATTGGAACAGCTGTCAATGCTGCTGGATCTTCCTTCTTCATAATATTATCTATTAAAGGAAGTATAACATCTTCACCCTCACCAACTACATTATAATCTACAACACCATAACTCATCGCATCATCTGCCTGTAATGTACTATGAATACCACCAGCGATAACAGGTATATCATAACCTTCACTCTTCATATAATCTAAAAACGTTCTTGTATAGTAGAACATATCTGACATAGCACTAGCACAAATAACATCTGGTTTAAATTTCTTTATCTTATCAATAAAGGCTTTCTTACCATCAATATTACCATCTCTAACTAAATTATATTTACTGTGATCTACAGTTTTAAACTGAGAAATCCTCTGAGAAACCTCAGTATCTAATTCAAATCCCAAATCAATAAATGTAGTATCAAATAAATCTACCTCGTGACCTGCCCGCTTACAAACTGCACTCAATAATGATGTATTGAGCGGTTGAGTGCCTGGTGAAGAAGCACCAATTAATGTAAATAATATCTTAGCTGACATTATATAAGTCCCTCATTTTAATTAATCCTTGAATCTGCAATTTTTAAATCTTCTTTTGTGTGAATGTTAGTACAGTCATCTAAAATTGTACCAACTCGTCTACTTACATTATCTTGTAAAACAAATTCAAATTTGACAACTCTAACTGAACCATTTCTTGTACCATCCGTACCAACTGTAACTAAATCATCGTACTTTTTAGTTATAAAATACTCTAATATTTCATCTAAACTCTTAGTTCTATCTGGATTGTCGGGTTGTAAACCAACAACGTGTGTGATACCTTTTTCATTAAATGACTTCATTACATCCACATAAACATCTACAGTATCTGCGTCTCCTAATAAATATAAGGGTCGGGCATGAATATGTACTCCAGGATAATTTTTCGTTATTAATTTTACCTCATCAGATTCAGTAGACACAACAATTTTACTAACATATTTTGATTGTTGTGCATATAAAATTGACCATTCTAATAAAGTTTTACCCCCAATTACAGATAAATTTTTATTACGTAGTCTTTTTGAATCCATTTTACATGGAATAATTGCTATTGATTTGCAATTCATATTTTTATCTCATTTAACATTGTATTATTATTTAAATATCTATTTAGATTCTCAGAAAACAATTTTTTTTGATTTTTCCAGTATTCATTAGAATATCCTGCGATATGTGGTGTTATAATAACATTATCTAAATCCCACAATTTAGAATCTTCTGATAATGGTTCTTTTTCAAATACATCAAGTCCAGCTCCACCTATCTCTGAATTAGATAATGCCTCTATTAAATCACTTTCTACTACTGATTTACCTCTACCTACATTTATAAAAAATGCAGTATCCTTCATTCTATTAAAAATACTTTTGTTAAAAATCTTATCAGTTTCTTTAGAATATGGTAATAAATTTACTACATAATCAAATTCAGAAACTATATTCGGAAGTTCTTTCAAAGTATATACATTTTTAACTTGTCTATTGATTCCACGAACTGTCATTCCAAGAGATTTACAAATCTTACTAAGTTTATCCCCAATATTTCCCATACCAACTATTAATATACTCTGTCCTATAACATCTTGAATCTTATTGAAATACTTTTCAAATTTATACCTATTAATAGTTTTAGATTTCAAACAATAATGTAATCCACGTGACAATGAAAACATAAACCCAAGTATAGTTGATATCACACCATTATCCATAACGTTTTTACTA
>ENA-OREN01005199-OREN01005199.1-marine-metagenome-genome-assembly--contig:-NODE-5199-length-10923-cov-2.915453_pt1 | contig 10923 bp, 13 predicted proteins | sample MGYA00248624_ERZ508555 | MGnify/ENA primary metagenome ERZ508555 (study PRJEB26222, sample SAMN06267773) | marine metagenome | isolation source: Saanich Inlet, British Columbia, Canada | place...
CTTTAAGATCTGGTCCAACTGAAACTTGATCACATTTTTTATTGACATGTATGTTATGCCAGGTAGTTTGTTCTAATGTACTGGAATCATATGAATCCGTTTTATCGGTTGCACCTGTTCTCTCTATCACAACAAAATCCTTTGCTTCAATTGTTATGTTAATACCTCTGTCAAATAAATCTGTGTCTGCATCAATACTTACAACCCTAGTCTTGGTCATCTGCTCATAGTACTTCCAATGGTCTTGTAATGGTGATGGAAGTCTTTTTACATCGTAACCGACATCAACAAAGTAACCTGATATATATGGTAAAGTATTATCAAATAATGGTAACATATCACGATACGTTGGACATGCTGTTTGTAGTTCATTTTGTATTAGAGTGAGACATGTCCTGGAAAGATTCACATTAATAAATTGATAATCCCTAAAAACAAGGTTGAGTTTTGTTCTTGCCTCTGTCAATTGTTCTAATAAATCATCCAATTGATCATTAAGTTCTATCTCTTTATTCTCTTGCTCTCTATGTGTTGTAAATCCTTGATTGTATAAATTCATTGCTGCATTGTAATTTTTTTCAGCGTTAGTAAACTGCCTAACCTGAATTTTGTAATCTAAAAAAGCAGCATCTTGTTCCAGTCTGTCATCATTGTTTCTTATAGTCATATCCTGTGCATGTCTATAGGTTCTTTCTGCAAACTCTAAATCATCTTCTGCATCCTCAAATTCTCTTTCTGCTGCAAATTTATCATTCTTTAATTCTGCTTCTTTAATATTCCATTGTTGTAAATCACTTTCGATTTCCATCAATTCTATCTGAGTCGTATCCAAATCAAGTCTTAATCGTTCTATTATTTTTGTCAATGATTCTTTATCTTCTGGGAGTTCATCCTCAACAAATGATATACCAAACTCATCCAATTTTGGTTCGATGTACTCATCATGTTCAGCAAAACCACTTACATAATCATGTGTTCCGTAAGCTAGTGGTAATAACCATTGTTGTGGTGGAGGTAAAAAGTCTTGCTCTTCCTCTGTGTACTTGTCACCCAAATCAGGTAGGTCTACAAACGGATCAAATTCTGCATACTCTGATATTGTTCCACCGTCTGCATATTCCCTTGTCCACTTAAAATCATAAATACAATACATATCCTCAAAGTCTATTGCCTCACACTCTGCAAATGAAAAACGTTCAGGTTCTACATAATTGGGATCCTCGAAGATTGGTGATATTGCAAATAATACAACTATTGCTGCCATTGCTCCTAAAATATAACCAGATGTTTTGGAAATCTTTATAGCATTCCATAAAATTATATTACCATTCTGATCCTTTCGTTTCCATTCTTTATGTTTCTTTGGCTGACCTTTATTTTCTTCCTTAATTTGTTTCTCTCGTGCCTTCTCCTTGTCTCTGTGATCCTGTCTATTGGCTGCCTCACGTCTTTGTTTTCTGTCTATTCGACGCTCTGCCTTTGACTGAGAATTACGATTTCCACCACCCATAATACTTTTGTTCAGAAATTACCCTATATAAAGTTAAAATTTATTTTGTTATTGGTATTATTTCCTTCATTAGACTATCTTTAACAGATGCTTTTGCTATCCAATGTTCTTTACAGTGAGTGTATGGACAGGAAACTAGGGTTTCACAAACACCACTTAATTCTTGGCATTTTCTATACATACCTGTGATGTTGGTTCCTTGTGGTGATATTTTTATAACCATTTCTATCTAAGACTCATATTTTTCACTATAAAGTTGTATTCATTTAAGAATGTTTTATCGTAATCAGCCTTCTCGACAGATCCTTTCACTCCCCAATTATCCACTTCATCATACTGATTTTCCAAGTACTTATTTCCTAATCCTAGCCATTGTATATTCTCTGGCAAAAATTCAGTTTTTGTTTGTAAAATTTGTGACATAAAGTTCTAGATAATCTAAGGTCTTAATAAACTTTTCTCTTAAAGTTAAATTAAATTTAAGTTTATATATTTGTGTTTTAAATGAATAGCATGTATCATTTTGTTAGATATCAATTACAAGAAATAATTAAATTAAAATCTGATAAACATTTCTACTTTGCATTATTACTTTCATTAAAGTTCATATTAATGTCTGCAACAATATCAGCATATCTTTATATCACATTGATGACCGATGTAAGTTGGGCAAAGAATATAAGTAATTATTACACAGTTATCTGGGCAGGCAGTGCAATCACTTTGTTTATACTTGTTGGTAAATATGTTATACAGTTTCATATGAAGGTGTTTGATGCTATTGATGAATACTTTAGAAAATTTATAGATTGGTACTCTATTCGTTACTGGAAAAAGAACAAGAAAGATTCTCCTATACTTTCTGGTATATCTAAAGTTAGTACAAAACTCTTTGGTTGGTATTATAAAATGCCACCAAAACGAAGGAAGATGTTATTATTTGCACTTATATTCTGTTATGGAACATACTTTATACTTATTAATTTTGTAGATGATCTTGCATTAGCAATTGATCATGCTTTTCCAGAACTTGATGATTCTTGATGTCTTTTAAAATTAGCCGATGATTTTGGTTTCTTTTTATATGAACGCATATATTTTTTCATATATTTTTTAATTTTATCTTTGTGATTTACATAATAATCTGATTGTTTCTTAAGTAATTTTTCTTTATTTTTTTGATAATATTCCTTCATGTATTTTGCATGTGCAGCCTTTACATCTGGTCGTTCATAATATCGTTTATTGTAATCCTTGTCTGTCAAAATCTATCTTCCCTTTCATCATCAAAGTCACGTTTCAACTGTTTCATTGTTAGATAATATTCCCTCAGTTTTGGATCATCTGATGAATCAACAACATCTTTCAATTCATCAAAGTCTATATCATCTACCTCATCCCTCATATCATTGTCAAGTGAAGCCATTGCTTTATCTGCTGACACAGATGGATTTGATGAACTCTCATGGAATGCTTTTACAAGTGTACTGAATACCTCTTTTTTGTGTGCATCAATACCTGCTGCAATTTCCTTCCAATCATCATCTGTTACTCCTGGGTATTTTTTCTCTCTGATGAACTGTAAGATGTGCATTCTGGTGTCTCTGGACACCTTTTTCATTTGGTCTGATACAACCATAACCACACTTGCAATTATAAAGTTTTCTCGATCAGAGAGTGGTTTTACCATGTAATTACTTGAAAAAAAGGTTATATATAAAGTTTAAATTTATTATGTTTTTGTAACTCAACTATGATAAAACTTTTATAGTTTAGGAAGTTTGAAAAGAAAAAAGTAAATGAAAATAGAAAAGTCTTTTTGTAGTTGGGTTACAAATCGTGCCTAAAAGCACTTTTATTTTGAGTTTATATACTAATATTTACGACTGGAGTGGAAATGGTGCACCGTACCTGATTTGAACAGGTGACCTTTCGATTATCAGTCGAATGCTCTACCAAACTGAGCTAACGGTGCGTTAAGCTAAATCTTTCGGAAATTCAAAGTGACTCGCGATCCACTGCACCACGGGAACAGTGACTGCGTTGCCACAGCACTTGTACCTTTGAGTGTCCGAGATACCCTCTGTCCAACCAGTTCTATGATATATCTGGACGTTCAATGAATTTTCGTTCGGTATTTCTTTTTGAATGTATCCAATTATGGCATGGATTGCAGACAAGTATGAGGTTACTTGGTTGTAATCTGAATTGTTTAAACTCGAATGGTTTTTTATGATGGACTTCGAAAGTTTTTTGAGTATGGTTAAATCTGTCTTTGCATCTTGTACATGTTGCATTATCTCTTTTCCAGACAAATTTACGCACATCTTTCCATTCTTTTGAAGTGTCAAATATTGCTCGTTCTGACGAGATTCCTCCTTTCCAGTTCCAATTATTTTCTCCAGTATTGTATTTATATCCGCAATCTGGGGAACAGAAAGGACGTGTTCTATATGATGGAGAGACAAATTTTGGTTTTCCACATTGTCTACAGATGACGATGACTTTTTTGTTTTGAATGACACTATTTTGTCGCCCACGCAAAATATATGCACAGTCAACTGAGCATGTTTGTTTATTTGTTGATCTTCTGAAGGAAAATGTTTTTCCACATATTTTACATTCTCTAGTAATTTGTCGTTTTCTACATTCCCAACAACATTTGGCAACTTGTGACATTGTTTTTCCACACCCACATGTCTGCTTTGATGTTCTAACGACCATATATTATTATGAATGTTAACGTTTATAAAGTTTTCTATTTCAGGAAATCCTTGAAGACGTTCACACTCTACTGGAGTTAGTTTTCTTATCTTTTTATCCTCTTTAATTCCAAAGTCAGTACCTGAAGTACCAAGAGTCCAAGATGCTTCTCTTTCTTGTATCCTTTGTTTCATGTTTGCATTTGTATTTGAAAAATATATCATCTCAGTAGGTTTATTCTCAATCATCACACCATGTCGATCCTGTGTAGTTACAGCAAATGCTGGTTCTCCATCTTCTTTAATTCTTCTACCAACCTGTCTGGTCTCGGCTCTATCTGGAGTTAGTACTGCTCTTACGAATTTATAGATCAATGTTCTGGCACCGTGATAATCATGTCCTTTAAAGTAATTGGCATCTAGACAAGTTGCACGTTCTACCTTACGTAAACCGTTTCTATCATTTACAACTGGTATAAATTCAGTATCTTGTTCTACAGGTTGTTTGATCTTTTTAACAGATTTGCTGTCGATTCTTCCGAGAGGGAATACTTGTCTGGTACGTTTTCCTCTAAGATGTCCGATAATGTAGACACGCTCCCTGTTCTGTGGGACATGATATTTGCTGTTATGCAGTTGGAACTCACAGTCATACCCCACTTCATCCAGACTATTGAGGATTGTTCCGAAAGTTCGTCCTTCGTCGTGAGATAATAACCCTTTGACATTTTCGATAAATATAATCGATGGCTGTTTTTCTTTCGCAATTCTAGCAACTTCAAAAAAGAGAGAACCTCTTGTATCTTTGAATCCCCCTCTTTTCCCAGCGATCGAGAAACTTTGACAAGGTGGTCCAGCACAAAGCACATCAAACTGTGGGAGTGCGACAGCCGACACTTGTGTGGCGTCATTGTGGATTGGGACTCCTGGAAAATGTTTAGTGTAGATTTGTCTTGCGTACTTGTCGATTTCACATGCTCCGACGATTTCGTGTCCGAGGTTTCGCATGGCGAGGTCAAAGCCACCAATTCCTGTAAACATTGTAAAGACTTTCATATATCAACATACTATAATAAAACACCGTCTATATAAAGTTTCCTTATTTTCTTTAAAGTATATTTCAAACTATATCCTTGATCCTTAGGATTAGAGAAACTTTATATATTAGGTAATTCTATACTATAATATGAATACCACAAGTATTACAAACAAACAGGCAGTCATTGGTGTCAACTCGACATATGAAACTGTATTGGTTATCGAAGGGATTATATTAAATAATCCTATGATGTCTGAACTTCAAGATGTAGCTAAACTTAATAAAACAAATTTATGTAAGATGGCATTGATGGAGTTTATGAGCAATCCAGTTTCTAGCCGTAAGTTAAAACGCCTATTTATTGCAGCAAACGACGATGAAAAATTCAGAGCAGTAATGCTTGGAGGTCAACTTAAATGACTTCCAAAGTAGTAGTTACTGATTCCTTCATTAGATGTCCCTGTTGCTCAAATCGCATAAACTTGGTTCATAACAAATCAGTTGGAGCAGTTTATGCAAGGGCTTGGACAAGTATCAATGTGCAATCTTTAGTATTCTTAGAGATGTGGGCACGTAGTGAAATTGGAGATAGTTATGTTACCAAACGTAACCTTCATAAAGCATTATTGCCACAGATCAAAACAGCAAAATTATCTGGTTATAAAAACCCGATTAACTTCGCTGCAAGAATATCAGAGATGGTTTCAGCAGGCACTGATTACAAAGGAGCATTAGTAGAGAAGATCCCAAGTGTTACCACAATTCAACGTGATATCATCAAGGGACCATTCTATAAATTACGAATGCCAAGAATTGCCAAGGTCCTCAAGAAAGGAGGCATATTAACCTAATGACACCAAAAACGGAAAAAGACAATCTCTGGAAAGATCTCAAACTACAATGGAGTTACCTCAAACGTGACTCTGGAGCAGATGAGGTCAAAAAAGGAGAAGCCAAAAAACGTATCAATGAAATTCAAGAAGCTTTGAAACTTGATAAAACTGATTGGAATACACCAAGATCTGGTCCACCAGGAAGTCACCTCACAAAAGCAGGTGCAAGTCCAAATCCTTCAGACAAAATTCTCATTGAGAAAGTCTTAGGCACTGTCTTAGATATGAAGAGAGTTATGAATGAAGAGTTCATGACAATCACACAAAAAATCAATTCTCTGGACGAGAAGATGAAATCATGTACATGTAATTGTACAATGGAGAAATCTTCTTGACCAGTTTTTTTTCTAAAAAATATTTAAATACAATGAACTCTTATAGAGTATGGAGTAAAGTTTTTGTCGGATAAATTAACACAAGAGATATATTTAAAACAAGGTATCAACATAGTTCCAATCGCAAAGGGAGATGGAAAGGCACTCAAGATGTCTGGTTGGGATCGTTATTGTAATGAAAAATATATAGAATCAATACCAACTGATCATGACTTTGCAGTGATGATGGGAAAGGCTTCTGGTAATTTAATCTGTTTAGACTTTGATAAATGTGATTCGCTAGATGTTCTTAATGATGTAATACCTGACTGCCTCAATAAGACATTGGTAGTTAGAAGTGGAAACGGTTATCATATTTACTTACGTACAACTGATATTGCCACCAAGGATGACGGTAAACCAATCGCAACAATATACCTACATAAAGAAATCAATGGCGTAAAATACAATTTAGAACTAAAAGCACATGGTAGTTACGTCATCGGAGCTTCTTCTGACCATTATGATAAGGATGACCAAGGTAAATATTATAAAACGGACAAAACCTATAGAGTGATATCAAACAGAACTGAAGTGCAAATATTATCTACAACACATTTAGAGTTATTTGCAATATTAAAAGAAAAAGAATGGTTAACAAAATCTGAGGTTAAGATCGGTGCTGACGGAACCTTTGTAGAAAAGGAATCAGTCATGGAAATAACCATGAGAAAATGGGGACACGGAGAGAGATACTCAAATGGATGGAGAGTTGCATTAACAAGATTCATGTCTGACTGGGATTATGATAAAGTATTGGCTGAAGCAAAAGAATTAAACCAAAGATGCTGTGATCCACCACACTCAGATAATGAAGTGGCCAGATGGGTCAATAATGCTATTCCAATTGCAGCAAAAAATAAGACAGATAAAGATTCACAATATTTTAAAAAAAATAAAGTTAGTAAAAATGCAAAGGGAGAAAAGGAAGATGAGATTGGTAATGTTGCAGATTTATTATTAGAAAAATATCACTTTAAAACTTACAAAGATACTGATGAATTATTGGTCTGGGATGGCAAGGTTTACAATGCACAACTGGCCGAGTCAATTGTAAAAGAGACATGTGAGACAGATATAGATGAATGTACTGCACATCAATGTTCTGAAGTTGTAGCAAAAATCAAAAGACGAAGTTATGTAGTGAGAGAATTATTCAACTATTATCCATGTGAAGAATGTAAGGGAGAGGGTATTGACAAGGATGAGAACATGTGTAATCTATGTAAAGGGAAAGGTAAGTTTAATATAGTAACTTTAGAGAACGGTATTTTAAATATTGATACATTAAATTTTATGGAACACAATCACCACAATCTCTCCACCTTCTACATTCCCATCACGTGGGACGACACCACCCCACTCCCAACAGAATCAGGTTTTGCAACAGTGGAAAGGTTACTGGGTGGAACAAAATTCTGGAAGTATATCACAGAGTGCTTTACCGTTAATGGTACATTCGATACAGAGTCACAAAAGAATGTTTACACAGCTTTGGAATCAATGGCTTTCATCCTCTTAAAAAACAATGCAATTACAAAATCAGTTATGTACATTGGTTCTGGTTCCAACGGAAAATCTTTACTCTTAGAGTATATCGACAAACTCTTTGGCAAGAAAAATATCACACATATTCCAATACAGGAAATCTCAGAGGGAGGTTTTGTTCTTTCAAGACTCGATGGTAAACTGGCAAATATCTTTGCAGATATCGAGAGTACAGAAATGAGAAAGTCAGGTAAACTGAAACAAATAATCGGTGGAGAGGGTATCGAAGTACAACAAAAGTATCAGGATCCATATACCATGTACTCTCGTGCCAAGTTTATATTTTCAGCCAATAGGTTTCCAAAGACCTACGATCAGACCGATGGTTTTTTCAGAAGATTCGTGGTTCTTCAGTGGAAGCGTAAATTTTTGGATGAGGAAAAAGATACACACCTCCTAGAAACACTTACCACCGATAAGCGAGAGATGGCAAAGGTATTTCAAGTACTTGTCAAACTTGCAAAAGATATTGACCATCAAGGAGACTTTACATTTACCAAACCAATAAACGAAGTGCGTGACACATGGAACGAATTGGCAGATCCAATACTAATGTTTATTCAAAAACGATTGATTGATTCAGGTGGATCCATCGCTACAAAGAAAGAGGTGTATGAAGATTATGTAAGGTTCTCCAGAAAACATGAGATGGTTCCTTTGCGTATCGGTGCCTTTGGTACAGAGTTCAGGAATTATTATGAGGAGGTTACTGTTCGAGACAAGGACACAAACAGTGTTAGCAAGTACTGGTGTGACTTTAAGATTAAACCAGAACCACGACAAGATGGCGCAATGGATAAACACCTTTGATCCCCCAACCTTGTGCAATACATCCAGAGGATAAAATAACAATCAAAACCAATAATTTGGTCTGTACATTATGCCATTATGTGGTGCAAGATTATAAAGTATTTAGAACTGATTCTGATCGTGAACCCTGATCTGAAGAAGTAAACTTTATATAGATAGTAATTGTTTAGTTTTATATGTGGGCATTATCATCTTGTGAAAGTTGTGGTCGGCCAATAGATCTTGGTTCCAGAACAAAACGCAGAAAGTATTGTGAGACTTGTAAAAAGATAAGACAAAAACAAGGTGTCCAGGCTTTTGTAAAAAGACAAAAACTTTTAGGTTAACCTTACCAAAAATTACCTTTATCAGAACAATCCAAATGTGCTCCACAATTTCCACATATCATATGACATGCTGTAAACACATTCATATCATAATCACATTTTGGACATCTGACACTCAAAGTTTTTTTCTCCTACCATATTTAATTGGGTTTAATCTATGTAATTCTTTATGACAATTTCTGCAAAGTATGCATCCATTGTTTTCATTTAATGCAAGTTTTATCTGGGTTCTTTTGTAAATTATATGATGTGCTTCAAGTTTTGATTTCTTTCCCTTGGCTCCACAATACACACATTTTTTTTCATCACGTTTCATTATTACTCCTTTCCATGCCATGATCATATACCTATAAACATCAGATGTTACCTCGAATGCATATGATTCCCTAGCATATCTTTTTTCAGCCGATCTTCTCTGAACTTCTGGGTTTAACTCATTATATTTTTTTATCTGTTTACTTCTTTTCTTTCTAAACTTATCATTTGTACTCCATTTTTCTCTCTCTTTTTTACATCTTACTTCTCTATCTTTATAATATCTTTTTTTCTCCTCATTGGCTAAATGTATCTTATTTTTTTGATAGTATGCATTATCATATTTACGTGCTGCCCCTGGATTTGATTTTCTCTTATCTCTTTGTCTCTTTAATATATCATCCCTTTTTTCATCATAACGTTTTTTCTCTCTTATTAAAATCTTTTTCTTATACTTTGGATACATCTTTTTTTGTCTTGCACGATGCCATTCTTTATTCTTGGCATAATCATGTTTTGCACAAAGACCGAATCTACTTTGGAATTTTTTGCAACCCCTCTTTGTACAGATGGATCTACTCAAATTTTGCTACCTTAATTTTCTTCCATGACTCAGGCACTTTTACATCCCAACAATCAATAAATTTATACTGTATATTAAGGTCATTATATATTGTTTTTTCTTCTTTGTCTAAAACCTTCATTTACAAGCATGCCCCCTTATACATGAATCACAAAATTCCAGTTTACATTTTTGACAATCTGCTAACATGCCTGGTCTATACCCTGCACCACAGTCGTCACACTGAATACCATTCATTGTTTACTCATTTTCACACATGTTAATAAACTTTTCAATGTTGTATCACCATATCTTAATAAACGTTCAACTGCCTGGTGGTGTGGCGAACATAGGTAAATAAAGCGCCTTGGGTTCTTGCGAATCAAAGGTGCTAGGTCCTTATAGTATTGCAGAGTGCCACTAGAGTTCTTGGGATAGTTGGAATGAACTACGTCGTTTATAATATATTTTTTGTGGTGGAATGTCATACCCTTTTTGGACTTTGGTTTCTTACATACAAAACATACCCCATCATAATACCTTTCGGCAAGCTCTAACTTTATTGCTTTAATTTCATCTTGTAATGTCAAAGTATTTTAAACCTCTAATTTTTTTTCTTTTTGTCTAAAGTCCTCTATTATGTTTTTCAACATAATGACCTCGTTTTGCAAATCTATAATATGCTGGGCAACATCTATGGTTCTTACGGCAGGGGAATGTGTTATAACTAATTCATTGATACCATCAAAACTTTTGAACTGATGTTTTGTGATCTCCATTGATCAATCACCCATGGTTATGATACATTCCTTGCTTGGCTTTTTTCTCTTCAGCACGTCTTTTGTTGTCATTGTTTATTCCCTTATACTTGAAGTATTTTGCATTGAGTGATTTCTTTGTAGGG
>ENA-OREN01005200-OREN01005200.1-marine-metagenome-genome-assembly--contig:-NODE-5200-length-10922-cov-6.239189_pt1 | contig 10922 bp, 9 predicted proteins | sample MGYA00248624_ERZ508555 | MGnify/ENA primary metagenome ERZ508555 (study PRJEB26222, sample SAMN06267773) | marine metagenome | isolation source: Saanich Inlet, British Columbia, Canada | place...
GTAGTTCCTCTTGAAGCAGGAATAGGAATTTTGCTATGGATCGGAATAGTAATAGTTGCTCAGGCATTTCAAGAGACGCCAAAGCATCATGCCATGGCAGTTGCCATGGGACTCTTCCCAGCTATTGCAGCATGGGGGTTGTTGATGGTAGAGGGCACACTCAGGTCAGCAGGAACCACTCTATTCATAATCGGGAAGGATGCTTTTTCCAATAATTTGGCAATTCACGGAATGATATCACTTGAAAGAGGGTTTATCTTTACGTCTATGATACTGGCTTCCATTTCCGTCTTCTTAATTGAGAAGAAATTTTTAATGGCGTGTATCTGGTCACTGGGAGCAGCATTTCTTTCTTTTGTAGGTATTATACACGCATATGAGCTAACACCCAACGGTGTTGTTAGTGTATTCGGATTTTGGGCAGCAAATGATTTTGCTATTGGTTATTGTTCCTTTGCCATATTATTCATTTCCATACATTTTTATATGCATGGAAATGAAGGAAGCTCAAATATTTAAAATTCTCAAACTTCTGTACCCAACTATTTTACAGGTATTATTTCAGCCCTTCGATTCAAAGAGCGCCCCTTAGGTGTATCATTATCTGCGATTGGTTGTGAATACCCAAGCCCTTTTGTCGTAATCCGTGACGGTTCTATACCCTTACCAGTCAGATAATCCTTAATTGCCTGAGCCCTCTTACCGGAAAGCTCTATGTTGTATTTTGCTGATCCGACATCATCAGTATGTCCTTCTATTCTTATATTCAAACTAGAATTTTTTTTCAAGATATCTTCTATATTATCCAGGTTTGAATTGAACTGTGGATTGACATTCCATTTTTTATAATCAAACTGCACGCCTTTGACAACCCAGCACCCCCTATTATCAACAATAGCACCTACCGGAGTATCTGGACACTCATCGACATTGTCAAAAGATCCATCACCATCACTATCCATCAGGGGAGGACATCCTGATTCATCTACTTCAACCCCTATCGGTGTATCAGGACATTTATCAAGGCTATCCGGAACACCATCTCTGTCACTGTCGGCATCAGTTGTAAGAAATACTTGCTTTACAAAATTTACCATATCTTCGTCAGATGCAATTGCATCAACCGATATTGAAAAACCACAACCCATTTCTCCGGCAAGTTCTTCCATAAACGATTTACCTTCAGGATTGTTTCCAACCCAAACCGTATAAAAGCAAGTCCAGTTCCCATAATTATTATCTATATCCCTGACTTTTGTAAGTGGATCTCCTTCCAGATACTCACCATCACTTATAAAAATCACAGCATTTGTACCTTCAATGGATCCGATAGTATCACCGGTTTCTCTGATGGCAAGCCCTGCAGGGCTGTTACCCTCAGCAAGGAAATTTATACTATTTAAGCTTTGCTCCAGGCCAGACCTGGAATAAGTTGTTCTTCCGTACACGGTCTCTGTCTGTTGCATCGGCATCTCAATTCCACGACCAAATGTTTGAAGGACACCATTAACGTCCATCGCTGGCATAGTGTTGTTCATATGACTAATAAAATCTTTAGCAACCGTAAGTTTAGAATCCTCCCCACCACTCTTACCGGCGTATGACACACTCATAGATGATGAAGCATCCAGTACAATGAAAAAGTTTTTAATTTTTGGTATATATTCCCCAATTTGAAACTCCTCCTCCAGACTCACGTGGTGTGGCAAAAATCTGGGCTGAAGTTGTAAACAACCTGCCAACATCGAAAGCAAAATCATTAAAGAAAAGGCGGGAAAAAGTTTTCTTTTCATAGTAAACCTCCAAAAATTTATTACTGAATCTTTCAGGTTAGAGAAAACAACCAAGATTATTAAAACGCGAAGATATCTCAAGGAACATAAAAAATCAAGTTAAAACAACTGATATTCGCTTATTATACCTTTATTTAGCGGATTTGCCCTGTGCCGTGGATGATGTATTTGTATGATGTAAGCTCTTTAAGGCCCATTGGGCCACGAGCATGGAGCTTGTCAGTACTGATGCCTATCTCCGCACCCATTCCAAATTCAAAGCCATCAGTGAAGCGTGTGGAAGCATTAACGTATACCGCAGCAGAGTCGACCTCAGCTGTAAATTTCTTCGCATTGGATTTGTCATCGGTTACTATAGTATCTGAATGCGAAGAACCATAAACAGAAATATGATCAATGGCATTATCGATGGAAGAAACAACTTTTACGGAAAGTATCTTTTCTAAATACTCTGCTGACCAGTCTTCTTCGGTAGCCTGTTTTATTTCAGGAATAATCTTGCGGGTTTTTTCGCACCCACGTAATTCTACACCAGAGTCCGTCATTCCCTTGTAAATATCAGGAAGGAATTTGCCAGATATCTTCTCGTGTACCAACATAGTCTCCATCGCATTGCAGGTACCCGGCCTCTGAAGTTTTGAATTCAGGCATACTTCTCTAGCCATATCCATATCAGCAAACTCATCCACATAAACATGGCAAACGCCTTTATAGTGTTTTATGACCGGAATAGTAGAATTTTCAACAACATTTCGTATCAAGCTCTCCCCTCCTCGCGGTATGACCAAGTCTGCATATTCATCCGACTTGAGAAGGTGGCCAACAGCCTCACGATCAGCAGTTTCAATGACCTGGATAGCATTTTTATCAAGACCAACCTTTTCGAGTGCCAGGCTTATTTGTCTGTATATGGCAATGTTAGAATATATTGACTCTTTACCGCCACGAAGTATTGTCGCGTTACCTGTTTTCAAACAAAGCGACGCAGCATCAGCCGTAACGTTTGGCCGTGATTCATAGATAATAATTATAACGCCTATAGGGACTCTGATCTTTTGAATATCTAGACCGTTTGGACGCACAATTTCTTCCATTAATTCTCCAACAGGATCGCTGAGATTTATTACCTCTCTTATGCCCTCCGCCATAGCCTCTATACGTTGCTCAGTCAGTCGTAATCTGTCTATCATGGCTGCAGATAATCCATTCTCCTCTGCAGCCCTCAAGTCTTTCTCGTTTTCCGCTATCAGCAGATCTTTACTGTTAATGAAATTGAGCGCCATTTGCTCCAGTGCAGCATTCTTTACTGACGTATCGGCAGTGGCCATCAGGCGTGATGCTTTTTTGGAATCTCTTACAATTTTATCTATATAAGATTTAACGTTCATATTTATAGGAAAACAATAAAAATAGAGTAGCTATCGCTATCAACCCCAACGGTACTTGCCACGGAAAAGGACCTTCGAATAAGAATGCTTCCAGACCACCAGATTTCATTAGTCTCCCGGCCTTGGCATCCTCTGGTTCTGAAATGTTGAATCTGTATTTTTTGTAAGTAGTTTCCCCTTCTTTAGTATATCCAAAATTATCCCTGGCTTCTCTCTCGACTTGTACCGGGTCATCTACAAGTGCTTTATTCTCTGCCTTGAGCCTTTCATTTTCTACTCTTAAAGAATTAACTTTTTCTGTAAGCACCTTCTGCGTTGCTTCAAGAGCCCTCCTCTCTTCCCTCTTTTGAGTAACGATAACAGAAAAGATAATTATTATTGAGGTTGCTATAGAAAAGGTAAAAAGGAAGCGCCTTAGCATAATTCTTTTATTTCAACAGATAGTTGGAAGCAAATATCTAACAATTGTTCAAGCCACAAGACAGGTAAGATTATTTCATCTTCAAAGAAGCAGCACCATAAACAGCATTATCTCCAAGTTCTTCCTCTATCCTTAATAATTGATTATATTTGCATATGCGGTCTGTTCTGGAAAGTGAGCCGGCCTTAATTTGCCCTGCATTGGTTGCTACTGCAACATCAGATATAATAGTATCTTCCGTCTCTCCGGAACGATGTGATATGACGGTAGTAAAACCATTTGATTTAGCCATCTCTATTGTTTGTATAGTTTCTGTAAGCGTACCAATCTGATTAAGTTTGATTAATATTGAATTAGTTATTCCCAGATCAATACCCTTCTTTAGCCTATCTATGTTCGTAACGAATAGATCGTCTCCGACTAGTTGCACCCTGTTGCCAAGTTTTTCAGTTAACGCCTTCCAGCCATCCCAATCATCCTCTGCCAAGCCATCTTCTACTGAATAAATGGGGTAGTTAGAAATCAAGTCATCATAGAATGAAATCATGCCTTCAATAGATTTCTCAGGGTCAGCTTCCGCCTGTAACACATATTTACCATCTTTATAAACTTCATTTGCAGCTGTGTCCAGAGCCAGCAATACATCCTTGCCTGGTTCATAACCCGCCTTGTTTATAGCTTCCATAATAGTTTCCAGGGCTTCTTCATTACATTTCAATTCCGGAGCAAAACCGCCTTCATCACCTACATTTGTATTATACCCCTTGGCGCTAAGGATCGTTTTTAAACTATGAAAGACTTCTGCGCCAATCCTTAACGCATCCTTAAAACAGTCAGCACCAACCGGCATGATCATAAATTCCTGAATGTCAAGGTTGTTATCAGCATGCTCTCCACCATTAATAATGTTCATCATGGGTACAGGTATAGTGTAATCATCACTGTTTCCAATATAACGATATAACGGTTTATTTAACATACTTGCAGCAGCTCTTGCTATTGCAATAGATACCCCCAGGATGGCATTAGCACCCAGGTTGCTTTTATTATCTGTACCATCCAGATCAATCATAAGTTTATCAATATTTTCCTGTTCGGATGGGTCTAAACCCTTTATCTTTGGGCCTATTATTGCAGTCACATTATTAAGGGCTTTGGTAACTCCTTTTCCGAGATATCGCTTCGAATCGCCATCTCTCAACTCACAGGCTTCGTGACGGCCTGTAGACGCACCAGACGGAACTGCCGCCCGACCAATTGTACCATCGTCCAGTATTATATCTACTTCAACCGTAGGATTACCCCTGGAATCGAGTATTTCCCTTGCAGCGGTTTTTTCTATCTTTGCCATGACTTGTCCCCTGTTAATTTTTAAGAATTTCTATTTAGTAGACTTATATCAAAAAGGAACAAAACCTGTCAATTACAAACTGACCTGTCAAGCCCGTGATATACGTTTTATGCATAATCCAATGAAATATATACAATTTTAATCAGAATTGTAAGGAAGAACTCATTGTAGTTACAAAGACTGGTAAAAGCTATGTTGTAGTGGAAGATGAAAAAATGTTCTACCTGCTAGACAGAAAAATCTCAGCATTGTATTAAAAAATTCAGTGTAAATCATCTTGACTTAATACACAAAACTTATAAACTACTGTATCGAAAAATGGTTAACGAAAGAAACGTATTTTAGGCTTGTTTGATAAAATTTTAATATAGAATCAGGAATGTGAAAAATGCTTATACTAACAAGAAGGTTAGGTGAGAGCATCATAATTGAAGATAATATCAAGATAACTGTTATTGATATTAATAAACAGCAAATCAAATTGGGAATTGATGCGCCAAGGCACATCACTATCAATAGAGAAGAAGTTGCTAAAAAAGTTGAAGACGAAAATAAATTAGCGTCTACTTCAACTACAATTAATATTGCAAAAAAATAATCTTACTTAATTTCATTTATCCAGGTACGAAAAACCGTATCTGTTATTTCTATAACTGCATTTCTTTTTGATGCTTTCTACTACTGAAGTCTTTCGACACCCAGGAAAACTGCCATTTTCAAGAATGCCCTGCCAAGAAACGTGCGCTTCATCTCAATCGCCTTGTAATTACAAACCTCATCACAGCAAAAACAGCCAATGCATTTATCCTCATCAACTATCACTTTACCATCCGGCGCCGACATTGCTTTAGCCGGACAATTCCTGATACATTCATAGCACCTTGTACAATTTGGTTCATACACTGTAGAAACACATGAGCAGCTATTATCAAACATTTTTGCAAGCAGGAAGTTTGGTATATAGTTGGACGCAAAATCCTGTGCTGAGCTGGAAGGCTTTTTAAAATCTGCAACTGCAACCTTACTGATTTCCTCACCTGAAACACTTATCTCATTCATATCCGCAGTGCCCAGTCCTCTTTCATGTGCATACTTGATTATAGGTACTTTCATCGGATCAAAGCCAATAATGGTACTGGCAACAGCATCCAACGCAACGCCATCATAACCGGCAATTATTAACCCTACCTTTCTAGGATCTCCGGCATTCGGACCGTTACCCTCCATCCCAATAACCGCATCCATTACAGTGATCTGCGGTTGTACCATCTCAAAAACATCAACCAATGCCTGAGCCATTGATCTGTTCTTAGGTGCCAGAAGATGCACATTCTTCTTTCCATTAGCAGGTATGGAACCAAACATATTCTTAATTGCACCTGTATATCTTGTAAGACCGTGTGTTTTCAATTTTGGAACATTCACAACAACATCTACTGATTTAACAGTCTTCGCTATCTTGAAATCCTTTAAGATCGCAGCATTCCGATTTGTTATGTCAATAGCTTCATCCTTATCAAAGTTAACTATGACTGCACCAGTGTCTTCTGCTATCTTATCTATTTGCGTAACTCTAAACGCTTTATCTGTAGAACCGGTCCTTAAGCTACCACAAGAATCTCCAATATAAACCTTGCACCCGTAATCATTCATAAATATGTCAACAAGCACCCTGATGACTGCAGGATGTGTATTAACCGCCCTCTCCGGCCCTAATGATGCTGAAAGAAGATTCAGCTTAAGTAACACCTTCATTCCAGGCCTTACAATGGTTTCAAGGTTACCTATCAAACTTAAACATCTTTTTACAGCCGCGCTGACTTTTTCCAATTCATAATTATCACAACGTGCAATTGAGACTGTTGTCATTTTTTATACCTTAAGAAACTATTAATATTTTGTTAAACGTTAAGACCAGAATTTTGGCGATCTTATTATCTTTGATTCTTTTATAGCTACTCAAATGAAGTACTACTGGTGTACGGAAATTCACACATTTTCATACTGAAATGTAGAGTGATTTCAGGCATGGGGTCTTGCAGCACACTCACTTGATTTCTCTTACCATTTCCTCTAGTGGTTTTCGAAATGTTGGTTCCGGAATGACTTCAGGGTAACCCAGTGGTGTTAAAATCAATGGTTCTAAATTATCAGGTATGTTTAATACCTCTCTTACTACATTTGGTTTGAAGGCAGCTATCCAACAGGTGCCAAGTCCTTCAGCAGAAGCAGCAAGTATCAGATGATCCATTGCGATTGCCACATCAACATCAACATAACCCTTCCCATCATTTCGTTTCCATGCATCTTGAGGCGATGCACATGCACATATGATTATAGGTGCTGTATAAAACCACTCCGGAGAATATGCATCTTTTAGTTTGTGCTTAACCTGGTCATTTTTAACTATGACAAGTGAAAATGGCTGTCTGTTGGCAGCAGTCGGTGCAAGTCGCGCAGCATTAATAATCCTATCCAGCTTATCGTCTTCCACTGGATCCTTTTTATACGCCCTTATGCTTCTTCTTGTTTTAATGGTTTCATATAAGTCCATTCTTAAATGCTCCTTATAATTCTTTTATTAATTTTTTGAAAATATCAACTTTACCGTTATTGCATGCATGGCTCCCCCCATCTTCCCTGCCTGGTGCTTAATGTCACGGCAATTCTATCAAATCTGAATTTCTTTGACAAGAAAATTGCATGTGATAAAATCGCTTCCATATTAGTTTAGTGAGAGCTTAGGTGGTAAAACATAAAGTCTGGCACGTGTAGGCATATAATCACACAACTTATTTAACAAAAAAAGAATAAAAATGCGAGTAATAGTAGCAAAAAAAGCTGGCTTTTGTATGGGTGTACGGAAGGCAATGGACAACGCATTGGATGCCGCTAATAAAGCTGGAAGCGATGATGGCGCTGTCTATACAGAAGGACCACTGATACACAATCCGCAGGTACTTGAAAAGCTGGAGAAGCAGGGGATCAGAGCTCTCAATGAAGACACGGACTTGTCAAAAAGTACTGTAGTTATCAGGGCTCATGGTATTACACCCAAAAGAAGACAAGAGCTGGAAGCATCAGGTGCTGAAATCAGCGACGCAACATGTCCTCGTGTAAAACGGGTACAATCAATTATTGAAGAAAATGCGAATGAAGGATATTCCACCATAATAGTGGGTGATGAAGGGCATGCCGAGGTAACAGGATTGCTTGGTTATACTGATGGCAAAGGTTATGTGGTCTCTTCTCCTGATGAAGTATCAAAATTGCCTGATATGGAAAAAATCTGTATTGTTGCCCAGACTACTCAGGATATGAATACTTTTGCATTAATAGCAGAGAAGCTAAAACAGCGATATAAAAACCACAAGGTGTTTGACACAATATGTAGTTCTACATCAAGACGACAGGAGGAAGTGATCAGCCTGAGCAAGGAAGTGGATGCAATGATTGTAGTTGGTGGAAGAGGTAGTGCAAATACAAACAGATTGGTTGAAATCTCTGAAAAGAAAGGTGTACCAGCATTCCTGGTTGAAACGGAACATGAACTAGATCTAAAGAGACTTGCGTATTATGGTGTCATTGGCGTAACAGCTGGAGCCTCAACTCCTAACTGGCTACTCGAGAGGGTTGTTGATAAAGTACAGAACTATAAAGGGGAAAAAATAAAAAAAATGCAATCGTTTACTGAAAAAGCGATTACAATACTAATAGGTAGTTTCATGTATATTGGAATTGGAGCAGCAAGTTTCAGTTACGCAAGCTCCGTCTTACTTGGCACTAATCCAAGGATTAAATTCTGTGCAATCGCAACTCTGTTTTTGTTTTCAATGTATGTTTTAAACTATTTTGCAAATAAAGAGGCTGCCGCCTTGAGTGAACCATCCAGGGCAAAATTGTACGAGAAGCATCAAGGAGTCTTCATTGTTCTGGGTATTGTAGCAGCTATCTTATCAACAATCTTGGCGTTTACGATTAACATAGATGTTTTTTTCTGCATTTTCTTTGCCTCTTTGTTCGGGATAGCGTACCGGGTTTCTATTGTCCCAAAGAAGTTTACCAGCATTGTCAGATATCGAAGCTTGGCACAAATCCCGGGTTCGAAAGAGATGTTTATAAGTATCGCCTGGGCTGTAAGTACTGGTTTAATTCCGTTTTTGGGATCTCCGGAATCCTCTTTATCATCGCTTCCTGTTGTATTAGCTTTTACTTTCAGCATGGTTTTTACAAGGACAGTTTTGCTTGATGTAAGGGACGTTCAAGGCGACAGAATAATTGGCAAGGAAACAATACCAATAGCAATTGGGAAAAACAATACTAAGGCAATTCTCGTTGTAATGTTAACATTACTGACAATACTATTAGTTATCAGCCCTATGAACGGCTGGACTTCCAGTTTTTCATATTATCTTCTTCCATGTGTTACGTATGCATGCGGGTATTTGTATCTCTATCACAAACGCCTTATACCCAGTGGGCTCACATGTGAAATTATTACCGATTTTAATTTTATTCTTGCGGGTATAATGGTCGCAATCTGGCATTTCTTTATAATCTGATTTATTTGAACTATCAAGGTCACCTATTATGAAATCAAAAATGAAGTCAGGAAAACTTTACAGCGTCGGTTTTAAGAAAAACACAAGAAGAAAAATGATTGCAGGCCTCCTTGTTGTTTTACCAGTCTTTGTTACTTATTTTGTAATAAGATTTTTATTTACCATGATTGGAGGGATTCTATCTCCGGTAGTTGTAAGAGCCGTCGGTGCTTTCGGGTTCTCTCCGAATGGCAAAATTGATGAATTTATTATCACTTCAGTCGCGTTTGTACTTACATTTTTAGCACTCTATTTTATAGGTGTGGTAGCAACGAATTTTCTAGGAAAGTTTGTCATTAGTCTTTTTGAAAAGATAGTGAATAACGTTCCTATCATAAAAAATGTATACACATCTTCAAAAAAACTGATTGAAATTATAAGTCTTCCAACTACACAATCTTTTAAACGCGTAGTTATAGTTGAATATCCGAGAGTCGGAATGAAGGCATTCGCATTTGTCACAGGTGGTTTAAAGACAAAAAGTGGAGTGGAATTATCCAGTATATTTATCCCAACAACACCTAATCCAACTTCAGGTTTCTTGATTTATCTTCCTGAGCAAGATATTGAAGAAACTGACCTGAGTATCGAAGAAGGCATGAAATTAATTGTGTCAGGTGGAATATTGGTACCGGACCGAATGGAAGTAAATACTGACAAACATACCGATTGAGAAGCTAAGGAAGTACAGAAACGCTATATATTTAGGATCCGCTATTTACACTACACACCTTGCTAATTTTTCTACATCAGTTGCATTTCTTTACGTACAACAACTATACCGCTATCAGTAATAGTAAAATGCCTTATATCTTCATCCCGGTTATAACCAATGTTCATATTGTCTGGGACATTTACTGATTTATCAATTATGGCTTTTCGAATCCTAACGTTTTGCCCTATTCTGACATCTTCCATTATAATTGAATCATAAATTTCTGTATTCGAACCCACTCTAATATCAGGTGACAAAATACATCCCTCTACCCTTGCACCACTGATTATGCATCCATCAGAAACAATAGAATTGAGGATCATGTCTGTTCTCTCACCCGGAAAATCTTTTTTATAAATAGTCTTAGCCGGGGGATATTGCGCTTTATAAGTACGGATTGGCCAATTTTTGTCATAAAGATCAAATTCAGGTGATATTTGCACAAGATCCATATTAGCCTCCCAGTAAGCATCCAGGGTTCCTATATCGCGCCAGTAGTTTAAGCCAGTCTTATTTTCATCTGTAAATGGATATGCGTATACCCTCTTAGAATGTATCATGTCAGGTATTATGTTCTTTCCAAAATCATGATTTGTATCCTGCTTGGCATCATCAATTATCGCTTTAACGAGCGTGTTGGTGTTAAACAAATA
>ENA-OREN01005205-OREN01005205.1-marine-metagenome-genome-assembly--contig:-NODE-5205-length-10910-cov-3.555340_pt1 | contig 10910 bp, 12 predicted proteins | sample MGYA00248624_ERZ508555 | MGnify/ENA primary metagenome ERZ508555 (study PRJEB26222, sample SAMN06267773) | marine metagenome | isolation source: Saanich Inlet, British Columbia, Canada | place...
CGCCAAATTTTATATTGGACTTCGTTAAATCCTCCACGCTTTGAGTTAAGCTATTGTGATTTTCTTTCCAAGTCGTTGTGGCTTGTATCAAATGCGTTTGCAGACTAGTTAATAAATCTGTAATTTTATTCTCTTCATTATCTAGACGGTCTTCTTTATTTTTTACTTCAAGCCTTCTAGTATTATCGATTTCATTTAAATTATCTTTAGCCTCTTGCAATTTATTAGCAGCTAATTGAGCAATATTATTAGTTATTTCATTTTTTAAACCCTCTCTATCTTTCTTTGATATGAAATAATGAATCGCCAAACCTACAATAAGCCCTATTGTAAATATAAAAATATTTATAAAATCTTCCACTGAAATCCCCTATTTATTTTTTCAAAAATGTACCTGATTATCCTTCATGCCCTCAAACAACCGTGAAATTTCACATTGCTTATCACCTTTTGGTCCAAAACCAGTTCTTGAGTGATCAGGACATTTATCCTCACTCAGGCATTGTTTTAATTGCATAATGGTATTCTCAACCCAAGAGGAATCACCATCATATTTAATTAATTGCACATCAAATTTCATATTTGCTTTATCGTTGTTTCTCTCCAACATTCCATTCTCAAAATGTTGATCGCCATTCACATAAACAAAGTATGAGGTATCAGAAACATCAAACCCATTATGACGCATAATCCATTGATAGATATCCATCTGTCTTTTATAAGCCTGCTTGTAATGGCCATTTAGTGTTATCAATTCAAGTGCTGTTTTTTCATCATTACGTTTTGAAGCTGTTGATTTATAGTCAACGATAAATAATTGATTGGTTTTTAAATCATGCCATACATCATCCAACCCACCTCCTATAATAAGGTTAGAAGATTCATAATAGGTTCTAAAACCCAATTGCAATGCTTTAGTCCATAATTCAAAATTATCATGCTTGAAAGGAACCAGATGGCCAAGGTTATGCCTTTCCATAAAGGGATGAGGTCTTTGTAACTCTCTGTATACATCAAAATCTTTTTTTAATAATGTATCTGTTGCTGTATTGAGTAAAAATCCTGGCATGCCTGGGAATTTAATACCTTTAACTCGGTTCATCCAAAAACAGGCAGGACAATTTAGAAAAGATTGAATTTGAGAACGACTTACTTCATAAGGTTCTGGATGATCAGGTTTAAAAGTGCCTCTATGTCTTGCCATAATAAACTTCCAATAAAAATCTCACTTTTGATGCTCTTTCATATTTCATAATTTAACTTATCACAGTAGTGTTAGTTATAAAAGGTGAGCCTTTTTCCATCTTGCTCAGGATGTTGAACTCGTTAGTGAGTTGGGGCAATGCTCTCCATTGAAGCCAATGGATCATTGGGATTGGGTATCAAAATACCATCGGCAATAAAGTGTCGAATTGTATCCCGATACCATTCAGCTAAATGCTGAACCATTCCTTGATTGATTAAGGACTGCATTGCATTAGTTGCTTCAGCTCTCATCCACCATTCACCCGCATCATCTTGGTATTGATATTCACCATCGATGAAGTCACTAACAATATTCAGAGCTTCTATGATTTCCATAGTTAACCTCCCATTGTTAAGGATTACTTTAATGTGGAGGTGACAGGCTTAATGCATTGATCGTCTATGGCTGTTTGAAAAAAAGAATGAATTCTAATGAGTTGATTCATATTTGTAAAGTAGTTATTATTACCATTGCCGATTTGGGGCGCTTGCGGGCATAAACAGCTAAAAGCCCCTCCATTTAAACAAGGAGGTATTATGGATATTTATATATCAAAAGACGACGAGAGATTACGTTTTAGAGTTAAAAAAACATCCCAAGTTAACAACTACTTTACAATTTCAATTGTAGATAATAAACCGCAACTCTACGGAGGATGGTCTAAAGGTGCTTTTGGGGGATCAATGAATCTAAGCAAAGTTAAACTCTGGTCATTATTTCTAAGAGAGTTAAAAAACGCAGTTATGAAAAATAAACTTAACTATTATAAATGAGATGCAAAATTGAAACAGATAGAACTATTTAGCATCTCCAATAAAGATATGAAATTGCTAAAAGAGATTGACGAATGCAAAAGGTTAATAGAAAGAATTATGTCTATGACACATAAAATCAATGAATTGAAAGCCTTTTCCCTCTATAGATTAAAAGAAATTGATACTTCTTCAACAGTTATAAATCTTCAAGATTTTACTGAAAAGAAGAAACATTCAAAAGATATAGAACAGCTTAATCAATGTCTTGATGAAAATTTTAGTTTTCTTATCGAGCTACAAGATTGGGTTAATGAAAATAGTTTTTATGCATCCAAGATTAACTTCTTTTACCTAAGACTAATTACAGAATCAAATAAAGTATCATCTCTTTAGTTGGAATTAACCCCACTCCTATAATTAATGCAAGAGCTAAAATTATAAGGCCATACTGAAATAATTCTAATTTATGTAAATCAAAAAATTCATGAGCTTTCTTAACTGCTAAAGCTAAATAAACTTTGTAATCTATATTGTTAAATCTAGCTTGACGTTGCTTTGGAACAAAAGGTACCAACTTGTATTTCATTTCAGGCGCCATTGAAAAAACTTCAGGCAGAATCAAAGTAACAGCTCCATCTGTAATCAATTGAAAAAATTCTCTTCTATTAGGCATATTAATTAAGATGCCGATTGAGAAATTCTATTGTTTTATCCCAGGAGTCCTCGGCTGCATTGGATTGATACGCACCTCCAGAAGCATTAGCGAAGGCATGTTTGGCTCCCTGATAAAAATGAATAGAAGCGTCTTTATTCAAATCTTTTAAATCTTGATCAAATTGTATGAACTGTTTGTGCAATCGATCCTTGGTTCCTACAAAGCCAATAATTGGCATTTCCAATGTTGCCAATCTTTCTTTATCTTCAATGAGGCTACCATAATATATGACAGTTGCATCAATATCCCTAGGCAACATCAAAGCACCCCTGAGAGACCACTTTCCACCTAAACACCAACCAATAATCCCAATTTTTTCAACCCCAACCTCATTTTTAAGGTAATCGTATGCTTGCTTGATATTATCAAGAGCTCTTTGTTCATTATTTGATAAATTAGTGCTTAACTGAAAAGCATCCTTTACTTTAGTTGCTGACTTTCCTTCATAAAGATCTACAGCTAATGAGCTATAGCCCAAGCCTGCGAGTTGTTCATTCATCAAATGAATATCTTCATTCAGACCCCACCATTCATGGATAACTATCAGGCCTGAGGTTGTTTTATCGTTTGGCTCACTAAAAAAACCTTTATGAGATTGTTCCTGACTTTGACCATAAATAACTTCGCTAGAGGTAACTTTAGCTAATGGATTACGAAGTGCGCCTTCACTAGTAATAGGTGCATCATGACGATGTTCTTCAAAATCACCCAAGTCAGTTTCAATAGACCAAGACCAGTTAGATATCAGAACTAGAACACAACATAAAAGATATTTTTTCATACTCCTAAGACTAACAAATAATTTTATATTGACAAATATTTACCACTATTTGATTGCAATTTTGAATGGATAATAGCGCCATATAATCAAAATAAATCAAGACATTATTCTTTTTTAAATTTCTATAAAGTTCTTAACTTTATTATTTTGATCTGAAAAAAATCCATTGACAGTATAAAAAATTATCTGCTATCCAATAAAAGGAAATTAATACTGAGGAATACATTATGAAAACAAAATGCAGAGTTAAACATTGCAGAGGTAACACTAAAAAATTAAACCACCTCTATATCTGTAAAATTTGTAAAGCTGCCTTTTTTCATGGCACTTATAAATACGGTCATAACGGATTAAAAGATTTTAATAATGATGAGGTATTGCGTGAAGAGTTACTAAAATCAAATATAAGGCCAACCAAAAATTGGCAATACTATGTCTATACAATTCAAGCATCTTGGTTGCCTGGAGATAAAAAGAAAACTCTTTATGTGGGTATGACGGGCAAGCATCCACATAGCAGGCTATTGGATCATATGACAAATAGAAAGAAGTTAGCTGCAAGAATCTTTAAACGTAAGAAAAATCGTAGGCAAGTAATCACTATGCTTGATTTTGAAGGTCCAATGAGTAAAAAAGAGGCAATTGCTAGAGAGAAATCACTTGCCTATGAACATAAAGATAACTACTTGGTTAAGGGAGGACATTAAAATGGCTGCAGATTTATACTTACCTTCTTTAGTAGAAGAATTACAAATAAAACTAAACACACACTTTGAAAATGCTCTAAAAGAGAAGGGTATGATCAAAGATAAGAATTCTAAGCATTACATACATGCAAATGAAAAAGTAAAAAACATCTACAAACAAATGTGGTCCGAATCTTGTCACTTTCATGATGCATATAATGAGAGCTCTCTGATGTGGTCACTTGGTCTTTCTTGGTGGAAGGATGTAATACCTATGTTAAATGACAAACATCACTTAACACCTGAAAAAGCACAGGAACTCATTAGATTAATTCATACATCAGAAATTGATCCAGAGATGCTAAATCAAAAATACAATTATGAATATTTTTTAGATAAGAAGAAAAAACTAATCAAGTTTCTTGATCAATCTATAGAATATGGGGAATCAATTGAATGTTCTATATAGAATATTAATGGACTAAGTCATCCAAAAATTCTGATGCAGGTTTAAGATCTGTTAATAAAAGATGATCCCTTACTCTTGTGTATACTTCAAAATTCTCAAAGTTATGTAACTCAACTGACTCACAACCTGTTTCCAAAATTCTGACTCGCACTGACTACGTAGCGAAGAGGCGTTGCGGATGTAAGAGCATTAAAGGGATAACAGGTAATGATGAGCAGCACCTCTTTGGTATTTATCGTAAAGATGGTATCAGTCTTCACATTCAGGATGTAAAAGTCCTCAATGGTATAGGAATGCCATTGTTTGAAGCGATCCTGTAGCTTAATGGTATCTCCTTTTTTCAATTGTCTGATGTACACTCCGTGACTATCACGGTGACTTGAGAGCACGGTTGCCCCTCCCTTACCGGGATGCTTGCTTTCCTCATGAAAGGCCGGCCCGAACGCAAGGGCTTGTCCCGATGTCCCGGAGAGTACTATTTGATCCACATTATGACGAGGTATCATTAAGCGCAAGACGGGGACGCCATCAAAACTTCTCCAGGGGCGTTGATCCTCTCCTGTCTTGATTGTTTTGTGCCAGGCATATTGCAAGAGCGGCTGGGCAACACGGGCCTTCAGTTCAATCTCAAAAACCTTAAAACCAAAGTATCCTCCTCCTATCAGCAGGATCGATGCTAGGAGAAGGATGGGGAATCTTTTCAAGCTATTCTTCTTTGTATTTTGAAAAGAAAAAAAGAGCCTAGGAAAAGAAGAATTGCTAGTAGGAGAAACAGATTCTTATTTGTTGCGGTTTTCACAAAATTTATATTAAGGGCTTTTGCCGTATTTAAGTCTAGCTTGTACAAGGCTTCCATTGGTCCTTGGTTCAATTGCTTATACTGTTGTTGCATCATGTTTATTTTTTTGACAATCTCCGGGTCCTCCCAGCCATGCGGGATGTTATGTGCAATCTGATGGCTTAACAAAGGACTGGATTGATCACGCGAGACAATGGGGTCAACAGCCACTAGGGATGTAAACTCAGTGATAAGATGATGTGTGAGACCAAGATCTCTCACCCATCGTTCGTATTGCATGGCATCCAAAAAGCCGATTGCTTTTTGAAAGGAGATGTACGCAACTTTTTCACGCGCCCATAGTTGATTGAGGTATTTACCTTTCTGGATTTGATCAGGTGCAACCGAAAATCTCCATGCTGTGGATCGCTTGTTTCCCCTAATAGTAAAGGGCTCGGTGAGATTTGCCATTTTTGCATCAGGAATTTTCAAGAAAAAGGTGATGGGCTCATCTGCCAGGATGTCCGGGAATTTTTTTGGTAGCATGTCGTGTTGTCGTGTCATCACAACCCTTAGATCTTCTAGTACGGGGCGATTAATCTTAAAGAGAAGTTCCTTGATTTTTTCTTTGATATTGCCATCGACATATAAATAACTTCCTCGCCCAGCTTTTGCAATTCCCTTGATGAGAAAAGAATTGGGGGCACTGCCTATCCCGATTACATGAAATCGCTTGTCCCCGATGTGCTCATGAACAGTGGCCATCATCTTAGTTTCATAATCAATGGCCCCGTCCGTCATCAGAACCACCTGTTGCTTCATCGATAAAGGAGGTTGCTCTACAATTGCTTCATAGACAGGAGGCAGCATGATAGTTCCACCAGTCGCTTCCATGTTACGAACAAATCTTAAGGCTTGTTGCTTAATGCTGTGGGTGGCAGGTTTCGGCGTTTTAAATAATTTATAATGATCATCATTAAAAGCGATGATGTTTATGTAATGATGTGCAGGCAGTTGATTGATAAAAGCAATCAGGGCTCGTTGCATTTGTCGTAGAGAGTTCCCGCTCATGCTGCCCGACACATCCGCGACAATTGTAATTGCTGTTTTCTCCATCACGGTGAGATCTTGCTGTTCAATTTGCGGATTAATCAAACCGTAGAGATAAAGATCTCTACCGATATCCTCTCCGTAAATTTCTATGTAAGGTTCTGGTGACTTGATTGGCGAGAAGTTCAAAACAAAATCTCTTGTTGAGGGCGTTTCGCCCTCAACAAGAGTGATCTGATGATGCGAGGAGGAAACACTATCAACAGATACGGTGTGAAAGGTACTTTCGGGAATTGTAATGTCAAAGCCGGTATTCAAGTCAATTGAAATGGAATAAGGATTAATCGTAAAATCTGGACTCCTATTAATCGAGGAGTGTATCTCAGGATTCAATTCTGTGACTTCTGATGTAACATCACCTTCTTGGACTTTTTTTGAATGCGTGTAGCGATGATTAATGACGGTTGGGATTCTTAAACTGTAAGAATCATTTTTTAATGTCAAGACGTCATGGTAACGGATCTCTATAATGATTAGTTCACCTGGAGCAATGTTAGCGACCTTTGTCTTAAAAATATTGGTTCTGCTCGAGCTCACAAGGGATGCTTTTTGCCCGCTTTTCTTGGCTTTTTCATAGGTTTTTTCCTCTTCCACTTTCTCCTGAATTATACCTTCAATAAAACGGTCACCAATTTTCATTCGAAGAAAATCAACCGCTGATTTATCGGGAAGTGGGAATAAATAGATTGCCTCCATCCAGGTATTCGTTGGATTAATAAAGTATTGCTTCATGGTTGTTGTAGTCAGCAAACCTTGCACATGTACATGAATATCTGTCTTCAAGGTTGGCGCCGCAAAGATTTCTTTTTCTTCTTTAAGGTTATCGGCTTCAACAAAAAATAAACCATAAGGTCGGTTGATGTTCGGTTGAAAGGTTTGATCAATTTTTGATTGAAGAGAGTTGGCTTGTAACGAAAAGGAAATAAAAATAGATGTACATATAAGGCAGTGGATCAGTATGTTTAAAGTTTTTTTTGGCACAGCTTCGCTCTCCTAAATAAATATAGACGTATATATTTGATATATATTGTTTTTTTGGATTATTTGGAAATCTGTCTAGATCAGAAAGGCATTTAATCTATTATTTAGAATACTCTTATTTAATATAAAAAACAAGCACTTACGTGAATTAGTTAATGTTTTATTTTTTTTCTTTATAAATCAATAACTTATGATTTATAAATCCCTATTGTTAAGGGCTTTTATCAAGAATTTGACTCTCATCAAAGGTTCTTCCTAGCCTTAGGGCAACGTATGACCATAGGGTAGCAATGAAACCTCCGACTATTGCTATACCTCCTAAACCTAACCCCATCACTTGAGTAAGACCAGTAAAAGACCAGGCCCAGAAAATATCTCCTCCACGATAAATCACGACATCAATAACACTTTTTGCTTTGAATCTTGATTCACGATCCACCAGTGTAAATAACATTTCACGGGCTGGTTTGGTAATGGAGTATTCCCCTGCTCTTCTGATAATCTGCAATCCAACGACTGCCCAAAGTATAGGTGAGAGAGCCAGAAGAAACAGCAATCCTGCAATGATGATAGGTACTAAAGGTAGAGTGACTTTAAGACCAAATTTTGTCGCCAAACGACTGGTACCAAACATACCTGTAATCACCGCTAATACATTCACTGCTAAATCAATTCCAGCCCAAATTTGAGTTCGGCTGTCTGGGTCAACATCAATAAGTATATTTTTGATCTCAAAGTAAACAAATGTGGAAATCCCTGTATAGATAAAAATAAACAAACCAATACCCAATAGGATAGGCTTGAGAGCAAATTCTTTAAACCCAGCTAATATTCCACTGCCTATGGCTTGTTCGTTATATTCAGCTGCAGACGTATTGGCAAGTTCCGTTTCTTTGATTTTTTGCAAGTATAGAACTATGAATATAGGCACTAATAACATTGTTGCTGATATGAGAATCAATTCATTGGAACCGACTTTTTCAGCTAGAAAAAAAGAAACAGCTGGCCCGAATATAGCCCCTAAACTACTGCCTGATGCTATAAAACCAAACAGTCGTCTGGATTGTTCCTGCTTATAGGTATCCGCCATAAAACTCCAAAAAACAGAAATATTAAGTAAGCTAAAAACACTCACCCAAACGTAGAATATTTGATTGATTAAATTAAGGTCTGGAAAAGCATTAGTAAAAAAGTACAGCAGATAAAAAGTAGCTGCGAAAAATCCATAAACACCTGGAACTAAATTTTTGAATTTAACTTTTGAACAAACGTATCCATAAATTGACACTACTAAAAAACTAATGAGAAATGTTAGAGTCCAAATCGTACTGAGTTCGACATCACTCCAGTTACTTGCCATGGCATCACGCACAGGCCTAATGATGTAATAACTAGCCAATATAGTAAAAATAAAAGAAAAAGAGACGAGCACAGCTTTGACTTCATTGGCTTCTATCTTGGTTGCTTTATTCAGTAGCCTTAAAATAAATCCTGAATTCATAAGTAATTATTCCTATCGATTTTTAATGTTGAGCTAATACTTCTAATGCATCGAGTGTACCATTTTTAACAAACTCTAAAAATGCTCCGCCTCCGGTTGATACATAACTAATCGAATCACTAATGCCATATTTTTCAATCACAGCGACAGTATCACCACCACCAACAATTTTATACCCAGAGTTGGCTGCTATCGCCTTGGCAATTTCTGCAGTGCCTTGACTGAATTGTTCAATTTCAAATACACCCACGGGTCCATTCCATATAATGGTTCGTGCTGAGGCAATCAATTCATTATAAGCATTAGTGGTCTCAGGTCCGATGTCTAAAATCAAATCGTCCTCTTCCACTTGATCCATTGATTTTGTTAAAGCTGTCGCTTCGTTTGAAAATTCCTTAGCTACCACTACATCGGTTGGCAAAGGGATATAAACCTGATCCAACTTTAATATTCTTTTAGCCGCTTCAATCATTTCAGTTTCTATCAAAGAATTACCCACCGAGTTTCCATTAGCTAGAAGGAACGTGTTGGCAATGCCGCCACCGACAATAATTGAATCACAACTATTAGCCAAAGATTCAATGACTCCTAATTTGGATGAAACTTTAGCTCCACCAATAATTGCCACCAAGGGTTTCTCGGGAGCACTCATCGCTTTTTTTAAGGATTCGATTTCACCTGATAATAATGGACCGGCGCATGCTTTATTTGAAAAGTTTATAGCGCCATAAGTGCTTGCGTGTTTGCGATGTGAGGCACCAAAAGCATCCATCACATAAACATCGCATAGTGAGGCAATGCATTTTGCAAATGCTTCATCATTGCTCTTCTCACCTTTATGATAACGCGTGTTCTCACAGAGAACGATATTGCCATTATCCGGTATGAACTCGGTCCAGTTGGAGGCAAAATCAATGTCTTGATTGATGAGTTCGCCCAATCTCTTTGCAACCGGTTGCAAAGAAAACTGAGTATCGATGTTATCTGGATCTGGTCTCCCCAGATGTGAGAGCACTATCACTTTAGCACCCTTATTTTGAGCAGCGAGGATCGTGGGTATCGATGCCTTAATTCTGGCATCACTTGTAATTTCTCCATGTTCAATGGGGACATTAAGATCCAATCGGATCATGGTTTTTTTACCCTTGAGATCCAGGTCCATCATTTGAGGAATATTCATTTTAATTCCTCCAAAGAATGCTTAACTCGCGTTGATTAAAGCCAAGGTTGTATCCAACATTCGGTTTGAAAAACCCCATTCGTTATCGTACCAAGAGCAGACTTTTACCAAGGTTCCTTCTTGTACCTTCGTCAATGTCGCATCGTATGTAGAGGAGGCTGGATTGTGATTAAAATCGATGGAAACTAAAGGTCCATCGCTGTAATCCAAGACGCCTTTTAAAGCACCTGAGGAGGCTTCTTTGATCACTGAATTGATTTCATCTATTGAGGTAGGTCTTGAGGCAATAAAACTCAAATCTACTAAGGAAACATTAATCGTAGGAACACGTACTGAAAAACCATCGAGCTTACCTGCCAGCTCGGGCAATACCAGTCCTACTGCTGCTGCAGCTCCAGTTTTAGTGGGTATCATAGATTGTGTTGCTGAACGTGCTCTTCTGAGATCAGAATGATAAACATCGGTGAGCACTTGATCGTTTGTGTAACTATGAATGGTATTCATAATACCGCTTTCCACACCAATAGATTCATGCAGAGGTTTCACTAAAGGAGCCAGACAATTGGTTGTACAAGACGCATTAGAAATAATCTCATGATCACTCGAGAGTGATTGATGATTAACCCCGTATACAATGGTGGCATCAATGTCGGTTCCTGCTGGAGCGGATATCACTACTTTTTTAGCACCCGCTTTAAGATGTTTACT
>ENA-OREN01005206-OREN01005206.1-marine-metagenome-genome-assembly--contig:-NODE-5206-length-10910-cov-3.124527_pt1 | contig 10910 bp, 14 predicted proteins | sample MGYA00248624_ERZ508555 | MGnify/ENA primary metagenome ERZ508555 (study PRJEB26222, sample SAMN06267773) | marine metagenome | isolation source: Saanich Inlet, British Columbia, Canada | place...
TTGCCTGGAAGGAAGTTGGTGGATGGGGTCTTTATGGTATTTTACAATAATATGTGGATGACTGTTGATAAATACAAAAAGCAACGTGAAAATCATAGTCGACCATCACCATTGTACCCCGGACTACCAAAAACTACTAGCGGTAAAAAAGATGCACAAACTTTAGTTTCCAATCTTGGCACCCGTCCTGCTCGAGCTTCCAAACCATTTTCGGTACAAGTACACGTACCCGTAACTCGGGATATATTACCGGCCACACGAGAGGCAGCGGTATCAGCAGGAGAAACAAAAACAGCAGCCTTTGGGCGGAGATCATCTAACCCCCCAGTGCCAGTCCAATCAACCTCATTGGAATATCCAGACTCAACAAAATTGCATAATTATTTAAGCGGCTATAGTGATATGGATAAAATCATTTCCAGAAAAGAAGGAGGGAGAAAAACCCGGCGTAAAAAAAAGCACCGAAGAAAAACCAAAAGAAAACGAAAAAAGAGAAAAAGAAGAACCAGAAAAAAGAGAGGAAGAGGTATAGGGTTATCTAGACCAGCAAAAGTAGCAGCTATTGGAGCACTAACTCTAGGATCAGGTGTAGCAACTGTAAGTCCCACTGCCAAACAAACCTACCAAGAAATAATGCGAGCACCGTGTAATGCCCCATTTAGACAAATGGTATTGCCACATCACCCCGATAAAGGAGGAAATATAGACGACTTTAGCTTTGTCGAAAGTGCAAGACAATCAAGGAAAAAATCTTGTGGTAATGCTAGACGTGCCACTCCAACCCCAAAAAAAGAAAAAGCCCCACCAGGCAAGTCAGGAAAAAGATGGAGACGGGAGCAGAATGAACAAAGACGACAAGCCAAAGAAGAAGCTAGAAAACAATCAGAACGACAAGAAGAAGCTGATAGAAAAACGGGACAACAAAAACCCTCAGACACAACTGATTATGGAGATATGGCAAGAAAAATAGGAGCAACAGCTGCTGTGCTTGGCGGTTTAGAATATGTGAGAAGAAGACCAGGATATGGTCCTAATAATCCACGTCCACGGCGTTCATTGACACCGCCTAGAAGATAAAATTGAAATTAGAATAATATATAAAAATTATATTATTCAACTATAATCTAAGATGAGTGTCTCCAGTTGCTTTACTTTTCCTCTGCGTTTTGCCGAGCAAGTCAAATTGAATAATCTTTCCCAGTGTAATTGTTGTCTTAGACATCAAATCAACAAACCTTCTGAACTTAAACCATGGGTAGAACTTCACTCAACTCACAACCGGGATAATCCTTGCCAATGTGACTGCCGTCATAGAGCACGGTGGATTTGCCGAGAGATGTGTGGCAATTCGCTAGTTGCGGCACATGTTGGAGTTGTCGAGGAGCCCACAGACTTCGATAGTGTCATGGATCGTTTGGAAAAGAATGGCACTATATCATCTACGGAGCGAGAGTCTTTTGTAAAATTAATGATGGACCAAAACGAAGTGGCGCAAGCAGCATATGAAGTCTTTGAGCTGGACAATGACGAGGAAGAGATGGTAGATACTCTTCGTCGGATTAACAAACCGATTGATTCGGAATACTACGTTCCCGTCCTCCCATTTGTCTTAGTGAACGTTTCCCACGGAATAGGCACCGGGGTCACCAGTGGTAGTGGCTTCGCGTCAAGTTCCTCTGACGAGGAAGCTGAGGAGGAGAAGGGTGGTGGTGGCTTCGCGTCAAGTTCCTCTGACGAAGAAGCTGAGGAGTACTGTGGAGGTGAATCCAAAACAGAATGGTAAATTAAATAATTCTCATAATCTTTTCTTGTTGAATACGCATTGGATTAACCATAATCATAGATTTTGCTGTTGGTATTATTCTATTTTTATTATGCCTTTCTCTCCAGAAAGGAAAACAAAGATACCTGAAACAACAGAAGAATATACCACATCCAATAAAACCCAATAGTATAAACCACATGATTTGATGTTCGAGCAACTGGTGCATATAATACTATTACTATACTAATTTCTTGTAAGTATATTTCTATAACTATATAACAGAAGTTCAGACTAGTGTATTTGCATCACATACACATTTTTTTTCTATGAGTGGAGGAACTGGTCCTTTATCGATACATCTAATTTCTTCCATATTTAATACTACCGTTTGTAAATAATTTGCTCTTTTAACATACACATCTATTTTTTTCGCCATTTGAAAACGTTCACCGGCATTATTTATATATTTCATATAAACCATCAATTGATCAATGCCTTTATTATATAGTACCAATGCTTCAGAAAAATCGTGGTCGTGGTCTTTTTCAGTAGCACGAGTTATATTTCTGATAGCTTTTGCTATTAAAGATTTATTATTCTCTCCAAGAGACTTCATGATAGGGTTAATTTGGGAGAACTCAATCTCTTCCTTTGTTAATTTTATAGGTTTTGACGCGCTCTTATTTGTAATATAATTTTTAATAGGATTCGGCTTGTATTTTATATACCAACCAGAAGCCAATATACAACCTATAAATATAAATACAATAGAGACAGACACAGCCAATGCGGCTCCAACATCCTTCCCACCATTAATTTCTTCTCTTCTATTTTCAATATTGTTTGCATTTTTAATAATATATTGATTCAATACATATCCTGTCTCATTCCCACCATAAGTATTATTCAGACTACCAGAAATATTACCAATACTAGAAGTATTACCAAACCCGCTACTATTAGTCTTCAAAATAATATCAGTTGTATTACCATATGTTGTAACATTATCTACCCCGGTTGTATTACACTCTATACAAAGCACCGGTTTGCTGGAGTTTTCTCGAGCACGACATAAAAAATGATTCGATGTAATATGACAAAACATATTATTTGAATATGTGAAATAAGCTCCTATACCCATTATACTACCAAATATACAACAAGTAGTACATATTACAAAAGCCCATATCTTAACTCTATAATTTTCTCCTTCATACTCGTCCATTTAATCAAAATAAGTTTTTATATTCAAGTAATTTCTACTAATAATTTAAATTACAAAAATGTTTTAGATTATTATATTCTACCTTACACTTCTCTTAACAATACAGCATGTGCTCCAACTTTGCCTTTTCCTTTGCAATTCTTAATTGATTATTTTCATTTTTTAATTTTTCATTTTCTTCAGCCAAACTTTCAAATAAAACTTCCTCGGCTTTGGTATATAAATCAAATTTTTCCATTATCTTATATGCCGCGACTAAAGATTCTTCTAAGATTTTAACCTTATTTCTAAGAGCAGCATTTTCATTTTGCAAAATAAAATCTGTCCTTGGTAGTTGTCTTCCCCTCTTATTTTCCATTTTGTTTTTTAAATTAGAAAATAAGTAATTAATTAGATTCAATTTAATTATAAACCCAATAAGTTAATGTGGCATATTATGATCCGAAAATACATACATAGGTGGTGCAGTAGGAGTTATCATAGGAGGGGCTGATGGCGAGACATGATATAAATTTCTGCTATAATTAGTTCGTCGTTTTCTCCGGTGCCATCTATTTACATTTCTTCTACCCTTGAGCATATTTAAAAATTTTCTATTGGCCTGTCGTGAGGTAATATGCTTCGTTTTTGAACCAGTTTTAAATTTCTGTCGCCAGTTATTAATAATAGACCTTATTTTTTCTAATCTCTCCATTATGATAATAATATAGAGCAAAAGATTTAAATAAAAACCTCGTTTATATAAAATGTTTCCTCAACTACCCAAAGAATTAGAGCAATTAATATTTGAGTTTGATAGCACAAGACGAAGTTTTTACTTATATCCTATAATACAAAATCCACTATATCTTTTTGAATTAGAATTCGTGACTCCTTATTGGCAGATAATACCGGCTTGTTTGAACCTCAGCAATCCTTGTTCCTTGGAAAGTGAATCTCGTCGCGGATACGATAAATTATATAGCAAACAAGCATCTAATTTAATAGATTTTCACCATGATACATTTTCACAAAGAACAACTGATTTGATAAAAATCTTTTTATTTGACACGAAAGGTCAAGGATACTGGAGAGTTTTTAAAAATATACGAGATTATACACCTATGTATAAAAAATTAGCCGACGATCAAGAAACATTTATAAAGGAAAAAATGGGTTATAAAAATATAGGACCAATCAATCGTGTATATACCCTTGGATTAAAAGTTAATTAATAAAATTGAATATTAAAATTATTTTCTTATAACATAGAAATAGTATTACAATGAATCAACCAGAACAAAAAGAGCCAGAACAAATAGGTGGAGGAGAGGAAAAAAATCAAGTGCCCTTATTGACCGTTGCCGAATATTTCCACGACCAGCACGCTTCAAACTTGACGGTCGATTGGGAGCACAATCCTATCCCATGTTGCAAAAAAAAGTTTGATGAAAAGAAAGAGTTATTGAGTACCAATCTTGACACAATTAAAAAAATAACTAAATTGCGTAATGAAAATACAAAAATAGAGGAGCTAATTAAAAAATATTTAATAGAGCTTGGCAGAGAGAGAGACAAAATTAATAAGGAGAGAGAGGAGTTCACAAAAGAACAAGAAGACCAAAAAGAACAATATGAGGATTGTAATAGACGATTAGATATGCGAGTTTCTGCAATAGAAAATGCAATTCGAGATTGTAGTGAAGATAAAATGGTGAGTCTAAATATCGGAGGTGAAGTATTCCTAACTTTAAAATCGACTATAAGTAATGTTAGTCCGTTCTTTGCTTGCTTGTTTTCGGACGATTGGGGAGATACGAACCGCAAAACAATTCGTGATAAGGACGGTAATATCTTTATAGACCGCTCGCCTCTTTATTTCCAATATATATTAGATTGGTCAAGGAATGGGGCAGATCCACAAGAATTAATAGACATTGTACAAGCAATACCTGGTCACACGGAATGGGCAGACCAAACAGGTTTAAGTTCAAAACTTTCCCTTAAAACATTTATGAAAACACTGGAATATTATGGTATTGATCATGAATTTTGCAACTTTGATCCAGAACTGGTCATAGGTAATAAATTAGATATCTATTGGCGCGGAGATAAATGTACATATAAAGGAATTATTAAAGAGTTATATTTTGACAAAGAAGAGGAAGGCTTCATTATCATTATAAAGTATGAAGATAATCATGTTTGGAAATATAAAGTTAAGCAACTTGCCAAAACAACTGGCCCATATAGTCACATACCGTTGTCCACCAAAAAAAAATCATCAAAAAAAACTAAATGGTGGCATTACGGAGAAGATAAGGGCGGAATAAAAATTATCTCCTTGAACCCCCGTCCTTCTTGTTCGTGCTCGAGTTATGACCCTAACCCAGTTACTGGGGATAATGTTACCCAAACAGTTGTTTAGATATAAAAAAATTTCAAAAAAAATTTCAAATTTTTTCTTCATCAATTACTACGAACTGTCCCCACTCTTCCTCAGAATCACCATCACTAATATCATCAAATTTTTCATACCAACTCATAACATAAGTGACAATACTAGAAAACCAGTCTGTAAATCCAAACATTATATTAAACTTATTTATTATTAATAATAATAATAAATTAAAATCAATTTTTCTACAGTATACATAAATGCATATCGAAGGAAAGGATTTACCGCAAGGAAGATACTTATTTCAGCGTTATCTAACACAGAATGGAGAGAAAGTTAAAGTAAACACATATAAAATAGAAAGAACAACTGAGGGTTATGAATTTTATGATAGTGAAACAAAAATAGAAGATGAACTTCGCAGAATAGAATTAAAAAAGAATAAACTAGCACTAATATGGACAAAGGGTTCTCGATTAGGATTATTATATTCAATAGAAATTCCCGAAGAAACCATCGCTTCTGAAAAAAGTTAATTTATAATATATTTAAAAATAAGACTTTATTATTAAATATAATGAGCAATAGTACGTGGACCTTTGTTACTAATATGTTTTTCGCCGCTACTGGTGCAGCTTCGGCAAATTTACTTGCCAATGTAGCCTGTCGTAACAGACAGGGTGCTATAGATTGGCGAGATCTAGCAATTCTAACATCCATAGGCGCAACACTTGGTGTACATTATGCAAAAACAGGTAGACCTTTTTTCTTATCAAATCAATAGGCCAATTGGTAGGCATTATGGTCATCGCAAACGCATTCACCACGATATCCTACTAAATATTTTCCTCGACGACCATCACCACATATACAACTATCGGGTTCACCACCTTCTGGCGTCTGCACGCAAAATTCTCTGCTGTAACCTTGTGCTCTACAAGCTTGATACGTGGGTATAAAGAAGTCTAATTCGTTAATACCGGAGTAGCCTTCTTTTGTGGACATTGCATTTTTAATTCCATATAATACAGCTAAAGCGATTAAGAAAGCTCCAACACAACACAATACAGTATTCATATACATAAATATGAATATTATAATTAGGATAATGAAATATCTAATCTTCAAGTAACACATCCAAACTATTTTCCAACCTGGGTGGTAATAATTTTTTAATTCTATCATAAATAATGGTTTCGTTCTTTAATAAATCTTTTGCCATCACCACCACCAATTTTTTGTGTTTCTTTAAAACAGAAAAAGTAAACTCTTCTATTTCATCAACCATAACTCTACATTGTGAAAACACAGAGTCTGCAATATTCTCTCCAATAACTCCCATATATTGTGGATTAAGTGGACCAATTTCTTTACTCATTCCCCAACTAGTATTATATAACCTGACAAAGTTGGATATCTTTTCAATGTCATCCGCAGCACCAGTAGATACATCTCCATAAATAAGTTTTTCTGCAACTCTACCACCCAATAGCACGCTAATTTGCGCTAATATAGCTTTACTTGTATGTAATTTTTTATTTGCAGGTTTGGGTTGTGAGAATCCCAAAGCAGCTTCTCCGCGTGGAATAATGCTGACTTTCACAGGAGGTTCTGAGTCTTTCAATATATATCCCATAAGAGCGTGTCCTGCTTCGTGATAAGAAACGCGTTCTTTTTCTTCATCGCTCATCATTCGCTCGCGTTTTTCCCTACCAATCATAACTTCATCTATTGCAATTTGAATATCACTATCCGTTAATCCAACTTCTTCTTGTCCGCGTTGAATAGCATTTATTTTCGACTGATTAGCAATATTGGCGATATCTGCACCAGTCATTCCAGCTGTTCTTTCGGATAAAGTTGCATATGACAATCCTTCAGGTAATTTAATATCTCCAAGATACATTTCAAACATAGATTTTCTTTCTGAAAAATTGGGTGGGTCGAAATATATTTTTTTATCGAACCGACCAGAGCGCAATAAAGCAGGGTCGAGATATTTAACTAGGTTAGTTGCTGCAAAAACCATAATATTATCACACATGTCAAATCCATCCATTTCTACCAACAACTGATTCAAAGTAGAGGCTCTTTCCGAGTTTCTCTCCAAATTTCTTTTGCTACCCACGGCATCTAATTCATCGATAAAAATAATACATCTCTTCTCTTTTTTCGCCTTTTTAAATAAATCACGAACACGTCGAGCACCAACCCCAACATACATTTCCACAAATGAACTTCCGGCTTCACTTATAATGGGAATATCTAGTGTTTGGGCCATTTTTTTCACCAATAATGTTTTACCAGTACCAGGTGGTCCAGCAAGTAATATACCTTTAGGTAATTTAACTTCCCAATCAGAGTATTTTTTTTTATTATTAATAAAATCCATATAATATTTAATTTCTTCTTTCACGCCTTCTAATCCCACAACTTCGTCTAGTGGTGTAGAACCAAATTTCTTTTTAGTTTCTTCTTTCCATTTACGAACTTTTCTTGTAATTTTTCCAAAGGAATTATTAGAATGCGTATCAAATATCTTAATAAGAATCCAAAATATAACCAAATAAAATAAAACATTAGTCTCAGATTCCGGTGGTGGAGGTGGGGGTGGAGATGTACTGTTTCCAAAAAATCCAAACATCTTTTTTAATATTATATACAATGATGCGTTAAAACCATTTTAATATATAATTTTCTCTCCAAATATATATATATTATGGCAAATATAGAAATGAAAACTATGTCTGAACAAATTCCAGCATTAACACAAACTCAAAGAGACGCATTAGAACCATTGGAAGATTCGATAGGTTATTTAGGTGCAACGCGAGAAACATTAGAAGGACTAAGAAAGAAACATTCTATGAAGCATTTCGAAAATGATACTAACCCACGTACAGGCGACGGATTTTTCAAACGAGGAACAGAACAGTATCACCGCACCAAAGCCAAGTTCATGAGAGATGGTAGAAATATGCATGTTGCCGCCAATGCAGGCGTTCCAGTAGCAGCTATAGCCAAGGCTCACGAAGCTATAGCAAATAGAATAAATGCAGTGAAAGAGGCTCATATAGCTCTTTCAAGAACCCATCCAACATTAGCATGGAAAGACGGAAAACTAGGGCAAAAAAACAGAAAATATAAAACTCCTTCTGGTGACACACGATCCTTGGGAAACTATCATGGTAAAAAAGTTACAGAAGATGGAATACCGAAAACATTCAAAAAAGGGGGAAGAAAAAGAACACGCAAAACCCGAAGACGCAAACACAAAAGGAAAACCAAAAGGAAAACCCGCAAAAGGAAAACCAAAAAACACAGACGCAAACACAAAAGGAAAACCCGTAAAAGAAAAACTAGAAAGCACCGTCGTTAATTATGTTTTATGAATTAAACTATAATTAATACTAGATAAAAAAATTGAATTAATAATTTATCTTATAGATAAAACCATTCCCAACCTTCTTTACCAATTCTCGAAATGTCTACCCCAATCAATAAGAAACTATCCTGCTTAGGTGCTGTCAAGCGGCGCAAAGACAATCAGGCTCGTCCTGCTATACCATCCATTGCAATCGTACAGTCAACGCGTGATCGTAGTGGCTCTATGGCTAGCTTCCAAAGATCGGCGGCACAATCATTGTATACTTCAATCCTTGATCACAAACAAAATTCAAAAGATAATAATGTAAAAATTACATACTCGCTTACTACATTTGACGACAGGGTTGACCATCCATTCCACAATGTGGACATCCACGATGTAGACCTATCGGAAGATGAAGCAGTAAATCTCGTTGCGCCGCGTGGTCTAACACGATTGTATGCTACAGCAATTGAAGATCTTGCTCGACTCCGCAAAACAGTCAAAAAAATAAAATCCGAAAATCCCAACGCAACCGTTAAAGGTATATTTGAACTGCATACAGATGGACATGACAATGAATCGCGGCCATTAACATCAGCCGATTTGAATGCAGCCGTTACAGCAGCACGAACGGAAGGCATTGTCTGCATTTATGCAGGAGCTAATCAAGATGCAATCACAACCGGAACAAGTTATGGATTTAGTGCAGATTTGTCACTGACAACAGATAGCACACCAACACGAGGCGGCGAAGGATTGCGCATGTGTTCACAAGCAGTAATGCGCGCCTGCTCTGGTATGCCACCAGCATTTACTCAATTAGAACGTAATGTCAGTGCTCCTGCATCAAGCATTAACCAAACTGCATTGTCTCCTCCTTTGCCAAACACAATGCCCTCTGGTGCTGCACTATTAGTCACAAGTCCTTCCTCGTTTCCTGCAGTTACTACGCAGCCAACTCAAAATATCCTAACGCGACCTGGCTTTCAATATCATAATTACCAAAATACTTCAATACCTCCGCCCCAACCACTTACGCGCCAAACAAATCAGCGTATCGTTTAATCATTATATTAACAATTCAACTTTATAAAATCTTTAATTCATAAAATTTTTATTACAAACTTTCTATATCACTAAAAACACAAATTAAAGGCCAGTGATCGGAAGTATCTTCTAAAATATCATCAACAACAATATCAATATTACAATAGCTGTCACACATTGGGAGAATGTAATCAAGAATTCGATTACTATCATGAGTTCTTGTATAGTTATTTTTATTACATCGCAAATAGACATCTGCTGAATGATGATTAAGATCTCCTAGCAAAATAAAATTAGTACCAAAAGGGGAACTATCTTGTGCCACACGCATTTGTTGTGCAGAGATTACTTCATTGCCGGATTGCAAATGTGTTGCGGCAAAGTTTTTATCTCCTACGGAAAAATATAAAATACCTTTCGAGGCAAACGAATCAGGAAATTCATAAGGAAGCAATGGTTCAAATTTTACATATTGGATGGGCTGATTAGATAAGACTAGTAAACCAGAATTCTCTCCAAATAGATATTTACTTTTCATACATCCAGTAATAGAAAAAGGATATTTTTTGAGTATCTCTTTATTATACAAAATTCGCTCCAGTGAAGAGATTTCAAATACTTCTTGCAAACATATTACATCACAATCACTTTTTTTAATATATTCCAAAATGTTATTTAATTTTGCAGAATTTGAATACCAAAATAATTCTTGAATATTCCAAGACAGTATTTTTTTAATTTTCCGATTGAGCAAAGTAACATTTAGAGGATTAAAAATAGAACGGGAAATACCATTATGTAAATATACTTTTTTAAGAGTTTGATTACAACACAGAATATTATAGACTTTTCTAAGAGCCATTATATTATAATGCCGAATTATTATTAAATTGAAAAATAAATTTAAAACAATAAATAAGTATATTATTTACTAATGTCAAGCAGTATTACAAAAGAAACTCAAACAAGTGTTGAGAAGCAAGTTAAGGAGCCATCCAAGGAGCAAGCCAAGGATCTGAACAGGGAGCAAGCCGAGGAACCAGTCTGTGGTATTTGTTATATAGCTCTGGATAACAAAAATACAGTAATTACTACCTGTGATCATGCATATTGTACAACTTGTTTC
>ENA-OREN01005208-OREN01005208.1-marine-metagenome-genome-assembly--contig:-NODE-5208-length-10897-cov-2.622366_pt1 | contig 10897 bp, 9 predicted proteins | sample MGYA00248624_ERZ508555 | MGnify/ENA primary metagenome ERZ508555 (study PRJEB26222, sample SAMN06267773) | marine metagenome | isolation source: Saanich Inlet, British Columbia, Canada | place...
CTGTTGAATCCAGAGGTTGTGGTGGTAGTCGGTGGAGTCACGAGGGCCGGGGACCATCTGTTCGTCCCGCTCCGGTCGGAAGTCAGGCGGCGTGCGTTCGCCTCCGCGGTTGCTGCCTGCAGGATTCTGCCGGGCGAGCTCCCCGAGACAGCCGGAGTCGTTGGCGCTGCGGGCGTCTTCGTCGCGGAAGGGATGGCCTCCGGGTGACCGGTAGGACCCTAGGTGTGTTGGGCACACTTGTCTGGGATCGGATCGTGGACCGTGACGGGCGGACCGAGCCGGTAGAAGAATGGGGTGGGATCGGGTATGCGCTCGCCGCGCTCAGTGCATCTCTACCGGAAGGTTGGAGGATTCTGCCGATCATGAAGGTGGGGCGTGACTTGTCCGAAGAGGCGTACCGTTTTCTCGGCGAGATTTCCGGAGTCGACGACTCGGCGGTTGTGATCGTGCCCGAGGCCAACAATCGCGTCGAGCTTCGATACGAAAGCGAGGGCATGCGCGTAGAGCGGTTGACGGGAGGGGTCCCACCGTGGAGTTGGCCGGAACTCGCACACGCCGTAGGTGCGTGCGACGCGCTCTATGTCAATTTCATCTCGGGATTCGAGATGAATCTCGAAACGGCCCAGGCTCTACGCGTCGGGTACAAGAAGCCCACGTACACGGATCTACACTCGCTGTTTCTCCACATGAGCAGGCATGGAGTCAGAACTCCGCAGACGTTGGACGCCTGGGAGGCGTGGCTGGGCTGCTTCGATGCAGTGCAGATGAATGAAGCTGAGTTCGAGCTTTTGGGCGCAGGGGGCGATCCTTGGAGTCTCGCTTCTTCCGCGCTCGGGCCGGACCTTAAGCTTCTCACCGTCACGCTGGGGCCGCGCGGGGCAGCGTACCTTACGAGTTCGGACTTCGAGTCGGATCCCTGGAAGTGGCGCCCCGATACGAGACTTGCTGTATCGACGGGGGCCCACAGTGGCAGGGTCGGGCTCCTAGATCTGCCCAGGACCGGAGACCCCACGGGTTGCGGCGACGTCTGGGGGGCGACGACCTTCGCACGACTTCTAGCGGGTGACACCTTAGATAACGCTATGGCTCGGGCGAACCGGTTAGCCGGCCGAAATGTCGAGCATCGCGGCGCGCGAAGCCTCTATCGACACCTGACCGGCCGGCTCTCACATGTGGAGGAAGGCGCTTGAACGTCCTTTCAGTTCCCGCATCACTGGACCATCAAACGGTGGACCAACTGCTCGATTCCGCAGTTAGAGCTCCGGAAGAGCGGACCATGTTCGATGCTCGACACCTCCGTTGGGTAGACCCCAACGGTATGGTGGCGCTCCTGACCGCAGGCAGCATAGCTCGAGATCGGCAAGGGGTGATGCCCCACTTGGAACTCCCAGAAAGCTCCGATGTCATCGGATATCTGGGCCGAATGGGCTTCTTTCAGGAAGCCGAGAAGATCTTCGAGTTCGATGGCCGGGCCTCTCGCCGTGCAGGTGGCCCATCGGATGTGCTACTTGAGATCACGCCTATTCAGGCCAACCATAACGTGCACGAAGTCGTCGATCGGGTTCAGAGCCGGGCGGGTACAGTCCTCGCCACCAAGCTGGGATATCCTGCCTCCTCTGTCGTCCAATTCTCGGTGATCCTCTCCGAGGTGTGTCAGAACATTCTCGAGCATGCCGAGTCGCCAGGATGGGTCGCGGCGCAGGCGTATAACTGGGCTCGTCGCCTGGGGCGCTTCGTCGTCGTGATCTCCGTCATGGATCTGGGTCGTGGCTTCCGCGGCTCACTCATGGACGAACACTCTGCGCGGTACGGTGATCGGTGGGGTGACGCGACGGCGCTTGAAGCCGCGTTTCTCCACGGGCTGACTCGTTTCCCAGATTCGGGGAGAGGGCAAGGCATCCAACAGATCCGCCGCCAAGTCCAAAGGTGGAACGGTGCGATCACGATCCGAAGTGGAACGGCCCGAATCGGACAGGTGCCGGAGTGGGACGACACGCCACCGCTCGTGGACGGTTTGGCTCCGTGTCCCGGCTCCCAGATCAGTATCATTCTCCCGGCCAAGGTATGACGGAGCTTCCCTTGGATCCGATCGCGATCGATGTCGGTTCGCTCGTCAAACGCACGGTGACGTCCCTCTACTCGCACTTGGTGACGCGCCCCACGGGGCGGGCGGTCCGCATGGCCATCGAAAACCAACTGGCCGGCGTGGGTGAGCGATCACTTTCGATGATCGACCTGTCGGAGGTGACGATTCTCGACTTCTCATGCGCGGATGAGGTCGTGGCCAAGCTTCTCCAGCGTTACCTCGAAGCAGATGCACACGAGGCGTTCTTCGTGTTCTGTGGTGTACACGAGCCGCACCGAGACCAGATTCAGGTCGTTCTTGAGCGCCAGAACCTCGCGGCCGTTGCAGAGACCGGAAAGGGTTCGTTTGAGCTGTTGGGCGTGCCTGGCGACCACGAGCGGGAGGCGTGGAACCGACTCGATGAACAGGGGATGGTCGGGTCTGATGAGGTCCTGAGCATGTACCCGGAGCAATGCGAGCGAGATGCTCTTGACCGGATCGTCGAGCGACGGTTGGCGTTCCGAAGCCCTATCTCCGGACGGTACCACGCGTTGAGCCGACTTGTGCAGCACCTGCTGTAGCCGAACGCCTAGGGAGGAATAATGTCCGATCGAGAGTACGAACAGCACCGTCCTGCCACCGTGTCCATTCACGGTGCCGGACACTCTCACAGCCCTGGTGATCCGGTCGTCCCCCCGATCGTTCAGAGCGCGACGTTCCATTGGGCGACGCCCGATGACGGGGAACTCCTCTATAGCCGATACGGAAATAACCCGAATCAGCTCCAAGTGAGCGCGAAGATCGCCGCGCTCGAAGGCACAGAAGCGGCGGTGGCCCTTGGAAGTGGTATGGGCGCGACTGCGATGGCGTTTCTAGCGCTCACCGAAGCGGGGGACCACATCGTAGCGTCGTCGTACCTGTACGGCGCAACCTTGTCCTTGCTGAGAGATGAAATGCCGCGGAGAGGCGTGCCTGTCACCTTCGTCGATCCCGATGAAGAGGGCGCCTTTGCAGCTGCGATCCGTCCCAACACCAAGCTTGTTCACATCGAAGTTCCAACGAACCCGTCGTTGCGCGTATTCGATCCGCGTCCGATCGCGGATGTAGCCCATGGTGCCGGCGCGCTGTTGACGTGTGACGCGACGTTCGGGTCGCCGGTCAACTTCCGCGCCGCTGACTTTGGCGTAGACGTCGTAATCCAAAGTGCCACCAAGTACCTGGGCGGCCACTCGGATCTCATCGCAGGCTCTGCAGCGGGGAGTGCTGAGGTTATTCATGAGATTACGCGAATGTCCCGGCTCTACGGGCCTTCTCTCGACGCAAATACAGCGTGGCTTTTGGACCGTGGTATCCGCTCTCTCGATGTGAGGATGGATCGCCACAACAACAACGCCGCTGCGCTGGCGGAGTGGTTCGAGGCTCGACCGGAGGTGGCCGCTGCGATCTATCCGGGATTGGTGTCACACCCGGACCATGCGCTTGCCTCGGAGTTGATGTCCGGATTCGGCGGTATGGTGAGCATCGTCTTAAGCGGGGGAGGGGATGCTGCCGATCGCTTCATCGGAGCTCTGCAACTCGCGATGGCCGCCCCCAGTCTCGGAGGTGTGGAGACGCTTGTCTCTCAGCCGCGATACACGTCGCACACGGCGTTGTCCCTCGAGGCTCGGGAGGAGTTGGGAGTCCCGGACGGGTTCGTCCGAATCAGTGTCGGCATTGAAGACGTGGGCGACCTAATGAATGACTTCAGTCGTGGGCTTCAGGCAGCCGAGGTGTCATAAAAAACGAGCGGCCTGACGCTTCCCGCGCCAGACCGCTCGTTGGTTGCTGCAACTCCGTAGAGCCTACTCGCCGTCCATGAACGGGTAGGTGTAGTCCTTAGCCGGGACGAAGGTCTCTTTGATCGACCTTGCACTGACCCAACGCATCAGGTTGAGCATGGACCCCGCCTTGTCGTTCGTTCCCGACGCTCGCGCACCGCCGAACGGCTGCTGGCCCACAACGGCACCGGTGGGACGGTCATTCAGGTAGAAGTTGCCGGCAGCGTTCCGCAGAGCATCCGTGGCTTCGCGGAGCACACGCCTGTCCCGCGCGAAGACCGCGCCGGTGAGTGCGTAGGGTGACGTGCTGTCGACGAGCTTCAACGTCTCCGCCCAATCATCATCGTCGTACACGAAGATCGTCATGACCGGGCCGAAGATCTCGTCGCACATGGAGATATAATCAGAAGACTTCGCGACGATGATCGTCGGCTCAACGTACCATCCCTCTGAATCGTCACATCCGCCACCGACCACAACATCGGCGTCCTCAGAAGCCTCAGCGTTGTCGATGTACTCTTTGATCTTGTCGAACGCCTTCTGGTCGATCACCGCGGACACAAAGTTCGTGAAGTCACGTGGATCTCCCATGGTCAGCGAGCTGGTCTCTTCGACCAGTGGAGCTTCGAGCTTCTCCCACATGCTTGCCGGGATATACGCCCGAGAAGCCGCGCTGCATTTCTGCCCCTGGTATTCGAAGGAGCCGCGCACGATTGCGGTCTTTACCGCTTCCCAGTCTGAGTCCGGGTGTGCAATGATGAAGTCCTTGCCGCCGGTTTCGCCCACGATGCGTGGGTACGAGCGGTAGGTGTCCATGTTGTCGCCGATCTTCTTCCAGAAGCCATTGAAGACCCCGGTAGAACCCGTGAAGTGGACGCCGGCGAACTCACGGTGGGTGAGAAGCTTCTCGGTGATGGAAACCGCGTCGCCGGAAATAAAGTTGATGACGCCAGGAGGTAGTCCCGCTTCCTCAAAGAGCTTCATCACATAGTAGTTCGCCAACACCGCGGAGCGTGCCGGCTTCCATACTACGGCGTTCCCCATCATGGCGGGTGTGCCCGAGAGGTTCGCCCCGATCGCCGTGAAGTTGAACGGAGAGATCGCGTAAACGAAGCCCTCTAAAGCACGGTATTCAGATCGATTCCACACGCCCGACTCGGAGATCGGTTGGGTGGAGTAAATGCGCTCAGCAAAATGCGCGCCGAACCTGAAGAAGTCGATGATCTCACAAGCAGCGTCGATCTCTGCCTGATGCGCGGTCTTACTTTGGCCGAGCATCGTCGACGCGTTCAGCACCTGTCTCCAGGGACCCGCAAGAAGATCTGCAGCCTTCAAAAAAATGGCGGCCCGGTCTTCCCAACGCATGGAAGACCATTCGTCTTGCATTGCGATCGCTGAGTCGACTGCTCGCTGAGTTTCCTCAGGGCCAGCCTTGTGAGCCCTCGCGATCACGTGGCCGTGTGAGTGGGGCATCACCACATCGAAGGTGTCGCCGGTGCGAACCTCTTCCCCGTTAATGATGAGCGGAACGTCCACAACCAGGTTGGACTGCCGCTCGAGTTCAGCCTTGAGAGCAGCTCGTTCGGGAGTGCCTGGAGCGTACGTCAGAACCGGTTCGTTGACCGGCGGCGGGATGGCGGGTGTGCCGTTCATATAGCGGGTGGGGTGGCGGGTGAACGGATACGGGCTGGCGAAAAAAAGGGCGGAGGAACTACATCGTTCTCCCGCCCCCTGAACTCGGCTGCTAGGGCCGGGTCACCCGAAGAATGTCACCTTGCTCAGACCCTCACGCAACTGCTGCCAACCGCTCTTCTGGACGGTTCCTGTTGGCGTGTATGTCTCGTAGTACTGGAGGTAATAACTCTCGTCCGGATTGGCTGCAGTGACCTCGTTGAGGACTGCCCCAAAGATTCGGACGCCAAGGCGTCGGAGCTGATCGATGGATCGCTGGGCGGCCCGTTGTTCGGTCTCTCCTGAGCGGAGAACGATTACTGCCCCGTCCGTGTGCACCGAGAGAATCGCGGCGTCCGTGACTGCGAGGAGCGGCGGGGAGTCGATCACCACGAAGTCGTAACGCCCTTCGAACTCCTCGATGACCCTTACCATCGCCTTCGAGTTGAGAAGTTCGGATGGGTTTGGCGGAAAGACCCCTGAGGGCAAGAAGTCTAGATTCGGAAAAACGTTAGGGCGCACGGTTTCTCGTGGCTCCGCATCTCCGATAAGCAAGTTTGTCAGTCCCGGTTCCCTCAGGAGGTCGAGTGTTCGGTGCAGAGATGGGCGGCGCAGATCGGAGTCGATAAGCAGGACTCTGTGTCCCTGTTGGGCGAGCATCACTGCGAAGTTCACAGCGGTGGTCGACTTACCCTCGGACGGTCCCGGGCTTGAGAAGAGGACCGTCTTGGTTGGGCGCTTATCTGAATCTGGACTCACATACATCAAGTTCATGCGCAGGTTGCGATACGCTTCGGAGGCCGGATCCAGCGGGTCCATCGCGACGATCAGAGGGATCCCGCGGCCTTCCAATTGACTCGCGTCACTCGTCGCGTTTGAGAGCCTATGTAGCTGCGGAATCACCCCGAGCACCGGGATGCCGAGCAGCGACTCGACATCAGAGCTGGTTCGCACTGTCCGATCTAGGTACTCAAGGAAGAAGGCCGCACCAACGCCCAAGATGATCCCGAGAAGTCCACCCAAGGGGATGTTCAAGCGGCTGCTGCCCCCGAGAGGGTGGGCGGCCGTGGCCGGATCAATGATCTCAATGTAGGGCGCGGCGGCGGCCTCTGCGATCCGAGTCTGGTACAGCTGTCGTTGAATCATCTGGTACGCCGACGCGTCCATCGCCCGTTGAGCCTCCAATGCCGAAAGCTGCCCCTCCAACGCCGGGAGGAGAGCCTGCTCATCCAGGATGTCCTGTTCCTGAGCTTCGAGCCCGGCCAACTGGTTTGTCACGACTCCGAGGCTGGCAGTCGCAGCGCTCTGGAGTTGCGTTCCCATCTGGACCAGGCTTGACTGCACGGACTGTACCTGAGGGTGACCCTTCGAAAGTCGTTGCTGCTCGACCAGTTCGCGGAATACTTCCTGCTCCGCCTGGATACGCTGGATCACGATGTGAACTTGGTTGTTCGTACCCTCCGGCAGTTCTGCCAGGGTACCCGTAAGGTTGGCTTGTTCGATTCCGCCGCCGGCGATCATGTCCACCAACCCGCTGAGCACCTGACGCTGATATCTGAACAACTCGATATCGTCGTAGATCCTTTGGGAGCGAGCGACGAGCTGCTGCTGCCTTAAACTTAGCGACGAGAACGCCTGTGTCGTTTTAAAGACGCGGATGGCCTCCTGCGAGGTTTTCATCTGCGCGTCCGCGCTGTCGAGCTGAGACTGAATGAAGCGTCGATCTTGGCGAGCCACGGAGCGGACGGACTCGGCGCCCCGTTCCCGCAGGACTTTGCCGCCCATGTTCAGAATCAACGGCGCGAGGTGTTGGTCAGCATGGACGAGGCCGATGTCCACGATATTTGTCTCACTGCGCGCTTCGGAAGAAAACCCGATCTCCACCGCCACCGAGTGAGCGGGTTCGATGCGGAGGCCCCAAAGGCGCTGGTCGGTATCCTCATCCAGTCGTTGCGGCACGAAACGCATGAAGCCGGCATCAAGAGTGGTGCCGACGGGCGCCTCTACAAGAAGCTCTCCATCGGAGTTCCTGAGCTGAGCATTCAACCCTTCCGCGTCGTACCAAAGCTCGAAGAGTCCGTCCGGAGCCTCCGAATCGACCCAGATGTTCCGAGCGAGATCGGACCGGACTCCGTAGTCGTCGCGTACGAGTCTAAGCCCTAAAGAGTCCACAATCGCCTGCAGCACTGGACCCGACGACAGCACCTGGACTTCGGAAACGATCGGGTCGACGAAGAGGTTCATTCCGCCTAGAGTGCTGTTCACGAGCCCTGCCTGCTGGTCTTCGGGGTCGTTCACCTGAAGGGCCATCGAGGCGGAGTAGAACGTCTCCTGCTGCGAGATCGCCCAAATGGACGATGCAGCGGTCACCGTGAAGATGATCATGACGAGCCCCAGGCGGCGCGCCACGACGGACCAATAATCGGCCAGATGTGGGGTGCTGCCAAAGCTATCCGGATCCGGGTCGATGTGCGGATATTGGATGGGTTCGGTTGTCATCAGTTCATGAGGGGTTTGTGGGCTCCGATTCTGCCGCTGCTAGCAATGCTTGTGCCGTCGGCACCAGATATTGCCATCAACCGCATCACCATTCCGATAATTCGACAAAAAAATCAGCATGATTGATCGATAAATCAATGATCATGTAGATCTGAACCACTGAGCTTCCGCGGGATTCCGGTTGACCCCAGAGACCCGTAGAGGGTACACTTTGCTTGGTTTGACGCCATTTTTGACCGCCGGCAGGCCAGGCGGACGGCGCGATCTGTCTGTGTTTACGGAGTCCTCGCGGGTAGGAGCTCGGCGACGTCAGGTCGATGAATAATCAAATGTTTACGAGAAGAGCATATGGCTGCTTCTCGCTCACTGAGCGGTGTTTGAGCCGTTCACGTTAATGAGAATTAGCAATGACTGCTGACGAGTTACGTCGCTCGGTGATGGCCGCTTTGGCCAAGATCAAGCACCCGACCAAGGAACGCGACCTAGTCGCGAGCGGTCAGGTGCAAAACCTCACCGCCGAAGATTCGGGTGTCGTACGCTTCCAGTTCATTTTAGGGGGAGACGACCCAAGTGACCTTTTGAAGCAAGCCCGTGCGGCCGCCGAAGGCGTCGAGGGCGTCTCAGAAGTGAAGGTGAACGTGCAGCTGCCGCAGATGACACCTTCCGGTGGCGGCGGACGCCAGGGGGGGCTCCAGCCGGGGTCCGTGCCGGCACCGACTCCTCGTCCAGGGGTCCTGACCGGCGTTCGCCAGATCATTGCGGTGAGTTCAGGAAAGGGTGGAGTAGGGAAGTCGATGGTAGCAGCAAACCTCGCCGCAGCGTTTGCTCAGTCCGGACGGTCCGTTGGCCTTCTCGACGCCGATATCTACGGGCCGAACATCCCGCTGATGTTTGGTGTGCAGCGACGCCCCAGTGTGACGGGCGACAAGGGACAAGAGCTTATTGAGCCGCTCGAGTCTCACGGGGTGAAGCTGATGAGCCTGGGTTTCCTGCTGGACAAAGAACAACCCGCCATCATGCGTGGACCGCTCATTTCAGGCATCCTGAAGCAGTTTCTCGAGCAAGTCGATTGGGGCGACCTCGATATGATGGTTGTGGACATGCCGCCGGGAACCGGTGACGCGCAGCTGTCGCTCGTTCAGACCATCGATCTCGACGGCGCTGTGATGGTGACTACTCCGCAGGAAGTCTCTACCGGGGACGTACGGCGCGGTGTGAAGATGTTCGAGAGAGTGAACACCCGCGTGTTGGGGGTCGTCGAGAACATGAGCGGCATGGCGTGTCCGCATTGTGACGAGATCGTCGACGTCTTCGGCTCTGGGGGTGGTGAGAGCCTGGCGAAGGAAATGAAGCTCGCCTTCTTGGGACGAGTGCCGCTGGATCCGGCTGTGCGCAAGGCAGGTGATGAGGGTGTGCCCACCGTCGTCTCGGCACCGGACTCTGGTGCAGCCGCGGCATTGATTGCGGTGATGAAGGCGGTAGAAGAACGCCTCGCGGTCCTAGTCTAGGACCCGAGACGTTCAGCGTAGTTCGTACAAAAAGGTAGGGTGGAGTCTATTCGCCTTCGAGCCACTTTCTGTCTGCGGCTGACAACGAATCGCCACCTCTCACTTTCTCGAACACCTTTACCATGATCCAACCAATCAGGAGTACTGGCGCGACCTGGAAGAGTAGGAACGCGGCCAGGCCGAACGTCAACGAAAAGACGGTCCCTACGATTGACAGCACGATCCCGGCCACGATCAGCGTGACCAAGCCGACTGCGAAGAAAGTCAAAAGTGTGCCGATCATGATGTTCTCCTCAGGTGCACTAGCGGACCCACACAACCTTGACGCTGCCGAAGGCCGCGTCCAGGTCGATCGTGATTTTCTTGTCAGCGTCGTCCCAATCGAGCGAGTAATAGGCGTCACCGCGCTTCACCATCCCCTCGGAATCGAGGGATGTGAAGAAGCTTTTTTTGCGAAGCCGGACTCCGAGACCTTCAGGGAACCGAAGCTCCAACGTTCCAAGGCCCATGTCGATCGATACCGCGGCGTCCTGCTCCCAACGACCGCTGAAGCCTAGGGTAAGATCACCGACGCCAGCGGTCACTTCAATTCGTTCGGCGTTCAGGTTCCCGAGGTTGCGCGCGGTGAATTCCGCGGCGCCCGCTTCGAAGCTGGCGGTGCGCATTGCCGCGATGTTTGGCTCGGACATGTCGACGGTGGACTCAGATGCGCCCGTCCGAAGAGCGAGTGCGGTGAGTGCCAGTCCCCCGAGATCCAAATCGGCGCGCACGGCCCCGAAGTTCAACTCGAGGTCCATCGGGATTCCGCGAGCAAGCTCGAGGTCCAGCTGCCCGGTGTTGCCACCCTTGCCGATGTTCCACCGTCGTCCGATGGACGCCACACCCAGTTCGAGGCGATCGCCGCTGAAGTCGGCGATGGGCTCGAAGCGGCCCTCGTCGTAGCGGAGGTTCATTCGATAGAGAACGCCGCCGTCCGTGGAGGTGACATTGAAGCGTCCCACTCCGTAATCGACGATGACCCGCACCTCGTCATTGTCCTCGATTTGACGGGACATCGTCACCGTCCGCCAATCCTGTGCCGACGCAGATGTTGATGCCACCAGCACAGCGGTCACCGCTGCAACAAGTGCCTTACGCATCGTTCCCCCCCTCCTCATTCGTCCCATTGTCGGTCTTGACCACAGGGTCGATATCCACATCCACGTCCATTGCCGCTTCCCATGCTGCGTCCGATTCCATTGGGTCGTTCCACTCACGCCGACGTCCTGCCCGTGTCAGGATCACAGCTCCAAAGCCGACCTGAACCGCCATGAACGTCACGATGCTGCCCGCGATCA
>ENA-OREN01005211-OREN01005211.1-marine-metagenome-genome-assembly--contig:-NODE-5211-length-10892-cov-6.184743_pt1 | contig 10892 bp, 8 predicted proteins | sample MGYA00248624_ERZ508555 | MGnify/ENA primary metagenome ERZ508555 (study PRJEB26222, sample SAMN06267773) | marine metagenome | isolation source: Saanich Inlet, British Columbia, Canada | place...
TGGCATTCAATCCGGTATCAAGCAATGTCACTTTCCAGGGCTCACTAGAATTGTTATGCACTTCCATATCACCATTTGACATATTGATTGTTACATCACTTTGATGCAAAAAATAATTAGCAAAATACTCTTTAATGTAGTAACCTTTATAACCTAATAAAATAACAAACTCATTAATCCCATAGTGGGAATAAGTTTTCATAATATGCCACAAAATAGGCTTTCCGCCAATCTCAACCATAGGCTTTGGCTTGATATCCGTTTCTTCACTAAGGCGCGTCCCAAAACCGCCTGCAAGTATTAATGCTTTCATATTTTGATTAGTTTAATTCAAATGCTCTAACAATATTTTCTTCTGTTGGCTCTATAAAGAAATTTTCCATATACCAATAAGCTATTTTCTGAACTTTGTCTGGATTGTTTTTTTTATACTTTAAAAGATTATTATAGTGCTTTTTAGCATCTTGCTCATTAAAAGCAATATCCCAAATCTCTCCTTTTCCATAACTTGTCAAAGGATTAGTCAGACTGCTCTCACTAGCAATTATAACTGTAGAAACCCCGTAAGCTAACACTTCCAGCGCTGTACCTGAGAAGGATGGAGTAAAGACTATATCCACCCCTTGAAGTGCCTCATACAAATCACCATAAATATAATTCCAATTATATTTTTTATGTTCGTGAAACTGCTTCTCATTTGTAGTAGGGTGTATTTTAATGCTTAAATTCTCCAAAAAACTAACATTTTTTAAAATGTTCAACCCTTCATTAATGTCATACCCCATCAATGCCAAAGGTTTTGCATTCTTCTTAGTATTATCTGTATATTTAAATAAACCGCTATACCTTAAAGATACGCCTTTTCTAAAAATATGCCTCTTGCTATTGCTATAATTGTGCCTTCCATTCAATAGTGTTTGATGAGGTGTAATTTTAAGATCAACATCTACATCAGTAATATGCATACTAATATATGCTTGATATCCTACCAAAAATTCACACCCATAAATCACTATATTTTTACTTGATTCTTTTATTGCTTTATTAAAAGATTTTTCAAGATTCTGAAATTCTTGCCAGCTAATAATTTTTGATCCATCTGCTATCTTTTTAACCACTTTTTTTCCAACTAAATATCTAACATACGCTATAAAAGATGTACCAGACAAAACATTAAACAGCTCGTAGTTAAAGTATGTATCCAATTCATGCTTATTATTTTGTATTAACCTAAATTGTTTGAACGGATACTTTACAATAAAAATAAATATCTTAAATATATCCACTATATTTAAAAGTTCATACTCATATACAAACACATTACTCGTGTCTTGATTTGTGACATTAAATAGAGTAATTAGTTTGAAAGGGTTTTTACTAACCCCATACAATCTAGGCAAGAAGATATAATTTTTATTATGTCTTTCCAGCACATCATACAATCCACCAAAATAATTCTCTTTAAAGTTATTGTCTTTAATAATGTTATCTACTAGAAAAAAAACATCTATCAAAAAGTTTTTTTGACTCCAATCTACTTCACTTTTTTTTCCAAAAATCTTAAATATTGCACACTCAATAGAATACAAAATAAATCTTAAAATATTTTTTAAATAAAATACAGTTATTTGCTTTACTATAAATATTTTTGTTAGCTCATTTGACTTCAGTTCAGAGGTGTATTTTTTTACTAAATCGCTATTTGGATTCTTGGATAGAGCTAAATTTTCTATATTCTCTATATCTAAATATGCGGTCTTCTTTATATTGTCAATATATTCAGAAATATGCCTTAGTTTAGTAATTACCCCTGTGTCCACTTGACTATTTTCTCTATTATGAATTTTTAGATGCAATGCATTGCATATGGCTACTCACTTTCAAGTCAACAATAAGTTGCTGTAAAAGGGCTTTATTACCCTCATTTAATGAAGTTACATCTTTAAATACACCGCTCGACTCACTTGAACATTTAGTAACCATGTCAACATCAAGCCTTCCTGGCGTTAATACACTATCAATTGAAAAGCCATTTGAAATTAAAAAATGACTTATATTTGTTGTGCTAAAAGCATTGAGATGCATAGGAGGAAATATGGCGTGCCAAATACCTTGTATCATTGTAACCTATAGCCTGATTATCAAATCCATTAATATTTGGAGTGGTAAACATCATTTTTCCGCCATCAATCAACATATCATATATTGACTTAACAAAATCCTTAGGATTTATCAGATGCTCTACTAATTCAAAATGTACAACAATATCATATTCATTATGGCGCTCTTTTGAAATATTTTCTGCCAATCCATAGAATAGATTTAATTTACTGTCTACTGAATTACTTACTGCAGCCTTATCAATATCCACACCTGATAATTCAAATAAAATCTGCGGAAAGTTCTGCTCACAACACTGTCTTAACTTTGATAGAAATGCACCATTATTACAGCCAATTTCTAAAATTTTAATTACCTTCTTATGCTTTATATCATTGATAATATCAGTGATATAAACAAGCCTATCATCATTAATAAAATCATCATTATCGTATCTTTTCCTGATAACATTTGATAGCTGTCTATTGCACAAACAATTCTCATAATAATCAGACAATGCATTAATATTGGGTACGGGATTTACAAAAACCGAAGAACAGTGATTGCATTTATCAATGCCATACATATCATGAAACTTATCTATTGATTCACACTTACTACTGTCACATACTGGGCAATTTCTCCTTTTGAAATTCTCACTATATTTCTCGTATATATGAGTAGCATCTTTAATTCTTTGCTCAAAAATTTTTTTCGCCTCTACTTCTGAACGATTGTCCGAAAAATCATAATATTTATATTTCATTTATCTTGTTCACTTTAGTTGTTTTACTCCACTCAATAAACCTGCTTAATCCATCATCCAGATTTATAAAATCATCAATTTTGAAATCTTTTTTTAATTTAGAGTTATCTAGATAGATACCAAAAATATCACCAGGGGTATTGCCTTTATGCACTGCTTTCTTGTCACAATCCCCCCACTTTAACAGCAATTTATCTGTCAGGTCTCCTACTGTTGTTTTTACTCCTGTACTTAGATTGTATGTTTCTCCAATAAATCCTGCAACTCCCGTTACTAAACACTTCATATCAACTCCTTGTAATTCTCTATATATTTTTTTGATACACCAACCAAATTATCATTATTAAATCCATAAAAATTCAAATTATTCGTCTTTGCTGCTTCATAGTCATTAATACTATCACCAATTAAAATTGTCTCGCTTTCCATGTATTTATTGATTACCAATACATCTTCCACCAATTTATTCTTGTGTGTTGGCGACCCATTAATGGACTGAAAAAAACTATCAATTCCTAACTCCTTACATAAATACTTCAATTCTTTCTCATCAGATCCTGAAACAATATGCAAATTATATTTCTTATAATTCTCTTTAATAAATTTCAATGTATCAGCTATTAAATACCTTTTATCAACCAATTCCGTCTTCATAATCTTAGAAAAATTATCTGCATAATTGGTAATTTTTTCTTCTAATATCTCTTGCTTAAGTAATTTGTTATAAAAATATTTAATCTTCACATAGCGAGATAAACCACCATTTTGATTATGATATTCTAATAACTTGTTTACCAAATTATCATCAAAGTCTTCAAAAATTTTCTTAAAACCATAATCTCTGATTGGCATACTATCTAAAATGACACCATCAAAATCAAATAAAATATTTTTTATCATTATGGCAGATTGTTTTTCTTTAAAAAATCTTCAACTTTTTTAATGTCCTCTGGCACATCAACTGCAATAGAATCTACTGTTGTTTCCAACATTTTAACCGGATAACCTAAATCTAAAAACCTCAGCAATTCAATATCTTCAAACTGTTCATTATGAGACTTATCCCTATTAGAAAAAACCTCTAAAGCTTTTTTAGTAAAACCATAAATACAGACTTGCTTATTATAAATAGCCTCATTAGTTGATTTATTAAAAGGAATAGGGTGCCTTGACATATACATAAGTTCATCATTTTGATTAACAACTACTTTAATAATTGTATTGGAATCAACCTCATCTTTACTTATTATTTTTTTGTATAGATTATAAACAGCGTAAGATTGGCTATTCTTCTTGTAATCATCCACTATTTGGTTAATAGAATGGTAATCAATGATAGGCTCATCACCTTGAATATTAATATACAAGTCATAATGTTCTTTTTGAGCCACCTCAGCAAGACGATCTGTTCCTGTTAAATGCTTATCACTTGTCATCACAACTGGAATATTCTCTTTCTCGCAATATTTTTTAATTTTTAGGTCGTCTGTAGCAACAACTAATTTGTCCAATAACTTTGATTTTTTAACTCGATCATAAGTGCGTTTAATCATTGGAATATTATTAATTAAACACAAAGGCTTTCCTTGAAAACGACTTGAATTATATCTTGCAGGGATGACGCCTAAAATTCTCAAAGGAATGCTCTTCCCATAAACAGAAGGCGTTATTAACTCAATATTAATGTAGTCTTTTAAATGCAACAAAGAGTATTTAATAGCTTCATTTAACTCTTTGAATAAACCTTCGTTTACAATAACACTGGTTTCATCATAAGCATAATTATTTTTACCGACCTCATAGCCATCTAACCCGGCTATTTCCACATCTTCAACTTTATTCGAAATCAGATAATTTATCATTAATATCGCAACATTTGTTATAAAGGATTCTCCAATGTGAGCAATATCTTTTAACTCGATCACTATGTCTACTTCTTTACAAGAAATATTAGTGGTAACAACCTGCTTTCCTAATGGTATCTTATTTTTAAATTCATCAAACCTTTGCTGGTTTGAAAAAAAATAACAATCACATTCAAATTTAGGCTTATGATTTAAAGCAATAACAAAATAATTACCGCTTTCTATTTTTTGTTTTATTTTTTCTAAATTATCATTAATCGAATTACCGGAAGCAATTAATAATATTTTTTTACCGTCTGGAATATTAAACTTTCCTTTGGGTTCGGATTTATTTGTTAATAGGAAATCTTGATATAATTGATTAACAACCGTCTCATCAAAAACATTCCTAAGCCCCAATGGGATCTTTTCTAGAATCTTGCGAATATCTGCAATATGATTAGTTTTCTTATTCACTAAATAGGAGGCATAATTAGGGTGACAATCCAAAGATGCAGACAAATATTGCGCAGGTGTAAAACCCCAAGAGTTTCGTTTAAAATAAAAAATCAATATTTCATCAATGACTTCTAATAAAGGAATAACCTTGTACTCTTTATTATTATTTTTATTTAGATAATCACAAATCAACTCAGTATTTAAATTACCAGCCCCTCGACCCATTCCATAAATACTGCTATCTAAAATCACCTCTCTATCAATATTACTAGTACATAAATCAATCGCATTTGAAAATGCTAACTGCATATTGTTATGCGAGTGGTAACCTAATTTAACATTCTCATCTAAATTATCGTTTGCTAAATTAATATACTTTTGAAACTCGCCTAAAGTCATAGAGCCAAAACTATCCACAACATATAAAGCGTACACTTTCAATGCATTTGCTTTCTTTATAAGGGTGGTAAATTCATTATCATCGTAGTTTTTAGTCACCATCGGTTGAAAAAATAGTTGATAACCCAAGGCAATAATTATTTCAGCAACCAATGCCGCTTCATCAATATCTTTTTGATGAAAAGCCAGCCTAATGCCGTCAACTCTTGTTTTTGACTTGTGTGGTAATTTATCTACATCAAAGGCAAACAAGTCAATCATTACAACCAATTGAGCAGTTAAATCTAATTCACCGATAGCGACATCAACAGATTTCAAAGAGTCAAATAAGGTTGAATTCACATTCATGCCTTTCTTATCATTCAAATAACCCAGTTCAATAATATCCACATTAGACTGATTTAATGATTTTGTAATTTTACTAATCTGCACATGAGAAAACTCCCAGCCATTAACATAGCCGCCATCTCTAAGTGTGCAATCTAGAACGCGTACACTAATACCCATCAAAGATCCTTTTCATTTTCATTTTCATTTTCATTTAATAATCTCGCTTTTTTTTAGATGTCACTCTGTTTCTGAATTATCAACTACTCTGTTTAATTCGTTAATCCATAAATCAATAGCATCAGTCGATGTCCGACAATATTGATCACAGAAAATACTAATCGTCTTTTGTCTATCTGAATCATTCCACCACGATTCAACATCATCGTAGATATTGCCAACTGCCGTTGCAGCGGCCTCTGGAGAATCAAAAAGTATCCCACTTTTTCTTAACATATCAAAATAATATTTGGCTTCAGGTAATAATTGATTATCTTTTGGATTCCAAAATAAAATTGTTGGCTTGTTAGCTACTAACGCCTCTGCGAATGTAGTGGAGAGATGATCACACACATATAGACGATGCTCCTCTATGCTCTTTAAGAATGTATTATTCCAAGAGTCCAATTTTAAATTTGGAATATGCTCTTTCAACCTTTGTACAAAATTCCAGCCAAAGTCTCGGTAATGAGGTCTAACACACAACAATGACAACAGGTCCTTAGGCAAAGCCTCAGAAAATCTTTTAGTCCATTGCATATAATCATTAAAGGCAGATGGCAGTATAAAAGGTTTAATTAAATACCTTGGATAAGAAGTTGTAGCCAGCAGAATACCAACTTTTGAATTTTTTGCACCTATCTTTTTCCTTCCCATTAATTTAACTGAAGGCATTGGTATTACTTCAGCAAAACAATTTTCTCTTTTCCAGCCCCAAGAATAGTAATAATCCACAATTTTAATTTCATGATCTAGAGCCTCCATGTCCGAGATAATCCCATACTCTCCTCCATGTTGGGTGCCCAACAAGATGGTCCCATTTTCAGCAAGTTCTGCAGACCAACACTTAAAAACCTCATCGAAATACCAAGCATTCGCACTAAATATCACCTTGACAACATTCGGATATCTATTTTTTCCAATTTCACGAATTGATTGATAATCCTCAACGAAGCATTTAGGTAAATCTGAAAACAACATACTAGCTAAACATTTTGAAAAATCATCATCTTTATATGAAAAATTTTTAAAAATTTCGCGCATACTAGCATCATACTGACAACTTTTAAGATCTATATTATCAGAACCTCTCTCAAATATATATTTTCCAAAAGAACTCATCAAAAGACGAAACTCTACCTTTCTTGAAAAATAACTATTATTGAAGAATACTAGTGATGATGGGAAAAAACTCAAAGAAATAAAACGACACAAAGATGTGTATTTACTTGCCAAGCTACGCCTAAAAGACCATTTTTCTGGCTTCCCGTAACAGGAACTGGACTTTGTTTTAAAATTTTTACTTGGAAATTTCTTTCCAAGAAAAAGAAATATCTTGGAGTATATTTGTAAATTATACAAATCTTCACCCGTTGCAGTTTGAAAAGAAGAAGTATCAAGGTGCACTACGAATGAATTTTCAGAAAGTGTAATAGTAGATAAATCCGGATACTCTTCCAAAGCATTGGTAATATACACAAACCTATCATAAATTACCGCTATATAATTTCGCAACCATGGCCCAACTACAATGCGCCAATAACGTAAGCTATAATTTGTTTGGTGTGTAGCATTTAACGCTTCCACAATAGATGGAAGTATTTTCTCGTAGAAATCGTCAATATAAACATAGGCATTATGTGCATCATTCTCACCTTGAAAAGGGCTATCCATAAGACGACAATCAAGCTTCTCTATAAACGATTTCCTGTTATAAAGCTGACACCATCTCCCTAAAAATAATATTGACTTGGTAGTGTCCCAACAACTTTCTATAGCTGTTGTTGCCAAAAAATATTTATTCATGCGGCCTAATTAGAGACGATCATATTTTTCTAGCAACAATCCACATATTAGATGATAATCCATGTGTTATTAAAAAATCTTGGAAAATCGCTCCTAGGGAGTCCCATTCATTAACTAATATTTTCTGCAAGAAGGGCTGATCTGAAATATCTAACTCACCTGATAAAACTTTATTTCTTACTAAATCAGCATCAAGCACTCCAGGTGTAAGAACCTCTAAAACCTCTAAATCGTAATTTTCCATTAAAATCGCTAATGACTTTGGATTGAAATAATTCAAATGCTCGTGATCAACTGTATCGCTCAATACACCTAAAGTTTCAATATCAAAACCCATACCATTTGGGCAGGTTAGCATAAGAATTCCTCCCGGATTTAACAGTTCTGCTGCTGTTTTAACGAAATAAGATGGTTCAAATAGATGCTCAATAACTTCAAAAGACACAACCACATCAAACAAATCATCATTAAATTGAATTTTTTCGATCGTTTCTTCTATAACTTCAAGACCTGCCTCTCTACATTTTTCAGCTAAGTCAGGTGTTGGCTCAACAGCAACAATTCGATTAAAAATATTACGTGATTTTACTTCTGAACAGAAAGTGCCATAGCCAGAACCGATTTCTAAAAGTGAGTCTGTTTTGATTTTATATTTGGCACAAAGTTCTATTAATTTTTCAACGCGTGGAACAAATATTTTCTCCCGTCTCGTTTTTTCTGTAGCAGTAAATACAAAATCACTCCAGTAGGCGTAATTAGAGGAAGATTTATAGAACCAGTCTAGTACATCTGAAGTGGGGCGAGGGTTTACATAAAAAGTTTTACAATCTTCACATTCTACATATTTCATCCCATTCTTTGTAAACTTATATTTGTGCTTATCTTTGTTACATGCTGGGCATTTAACAAATACAAATTCTTCACACTTGGACAACATCCTACCAACATCCACCAGTGCGTAGATTTTTTGTTTTTCCATTAATTTTGCAGGTCTAATTGACTCTTCTGTTAAATTTTTCATTGCTCTCTCTTAACTTTCATATTTTTTCTGTTGTTGTGTAGAAAGATAGGACTTTCCATATGATTTCGACTTGCCCAATATGTCATCCTTCCACCACAAGCCATCTTTAATATGCCAAACTCGATCATCTCTAAAAGAGTCAGCAATTTCATCAAACTCTTGTTCGGACATACCAACATATGTTAACCATCTTTCCAAATCATTTGGTTTTACGTGGTCCATATTTCTTATAATTTTCACGCCTTCATCTCTACTCATGACACCATCACGTATATCCTTGCACACATGATCAGTAGCCCTTCCGTAACCAAATTTAACAAATTTCATATAATCATGAATACCATTTTCATGCATATCATCTAAATTTGATATTTTTCTATATGTCCTATCAAACTCTTCTGAATTTTCTTTAAATCCATACTGCTTAGCGATGTTGGCATTATTATTTCCACTCCATTTGATATAATTAGCAATGAACACCCCTCTAATACCAATATTTTTAATATCTTCGTCACTAGGAAATTTAAATCCTAGGAGCTCATTTTCCTTGATTTTGTCTCTATCATGATGACCTAAGAAATCATTCCAATCATAACCTCTAAGGCAATGCTCCAATCTATACCTTTGAGTAAACTCGACATAATCATTGTATGAATGCATTCCACCTATATCCATAAAACCATGCTCGCCATATATTACTAACGGTATCTTCTTTTCAGCAGCAACAATGAAAGGATAAGTGAATATTCCACTATGCCCATGCCAGTTCATATCACCCATCATTTGAAAACCAATCCTGTTCATACGCTTCAGCAGATCTATACTGGGTGTAAAAAATACATGGTCACATCCAAATGCTTCTCTCATATTGTGAAGATTCTCGTATCCTGTTTTAGTCCAATTATTCGCATTATAAGTCACCAAAAGAGGGTTCATATTAAATACATTCTTAACCATATGAACCTGAAAATAACTATCCTTACCACCACTTACTGGAATTATGCAATCATAATTAGAATGGTCTTGATTCTTGTATTGATCTAACAAACTATGAAACTGCTTTTTTCTTCTACCCCAATCAATATCATCCTTTTGATTTGCAGTATTACAACCACTACACACTCCATTTTCATCAAACTCCACTGGAATTGCCGAAGAGGATGGCATTACACATTTTTTACAAAATTTTATTTTATTTTTCATTTTATTTTATTTTATTTTATTTTTTAGATTAAAAAACTCCATATTCTTTTCTAATATCTATATTAGCCTGTTCAAGTGATTTTTTTGCATGGTAATAACTATGCTCTTTAAAATGAAATATATTGCCTGCAGCAACTGCTGAAGGATCTGACTCTTCAAAGCATTCAACAAAATCATAATAATCTCCAGCACCACCTAACGCTATAACAGGAATATTGACCATATCTACTATCATGCTAATGGTTTTTAGGTCATAACCAGTGGATTTTCCATCTCTCGAAATGTCATTTAATAAAATTTCACCTATTCCTTGTTTTTCCAAAATACTACACCATTGCTCGACTGTATATTTTGATTTACTCCTACCATGTTCAAAATAAACAAAATTATCTTTATAATCCACACAAGCAACTAATGCCTGCGAACCAAAAATTTCGACTGCTTGGGTTAGTAATAAATCGTCAAAAAACATGCCTGAATTTAGTACGACTTTATCTGCCCCCATTTGTAGCACCCTTTGAATATCATCAGTTGTTCTAATCCCTCCTCCAAATGCAAGGGGAACAAATATATTTTTAGAAATTTCACTTAATAAATCTAACTTACTATTGGATGTCTTTATCTTGTGATCATCTCGACGATTATCATATTTATTTGATTCTGAAATATCAATATAAATTATCTCATCAACAGCCCAATCACTAAATCTTTTTACTTGATTTATTGGGTTGCCAATAATCTGATGAAT
>ENA-OREN01005213-OREN01005213.1-marine-metagenome-genome-assembly--contig:-NODE-5213-length-10888-cov-6.037647_pt1 | contig 10888 bp, 12 predicted proteins | sample MGYA00248624_ERZ508555 | MGnify/ENA primary metagenome ERZ508555 (study PRJEB26222, sample SAMN06267773) | marine metagenome | isolation source: Saanich Inlet, British Columbia, Canada | place...
TCGAACTTCGGGTAATCCCATGCCGCCTCCCGCAGATACTGGGTCCGAAACTCGCCGAGAATCTCCAACAGATCCTCCGCTTGGCGGTGGGACAACGTGACATCATTCTTGGATGGGTTGTGGGCGTCGCCAGCGGTCGGTGTTGGTAGCAAGGTCATCTCTCTCGGTCAGGAGGCGTGCCTGCATTTGTTTGGTCCAAACACACTGGCTTACTCCTCATAATGTGTCTCCTTCTTCGATATCATACCTTGCTCCCCCAGCAAGATTGGGATGCCCGCCAATGGCTACTGCCTTGGGGGGTGTGATAGAGCAGCCATGCTGCAACGGCAACATCTGATACCGGATGCGATATGGGAAAGCCCCCGTACCCCGCCTTCTGGGATCTCTCTTCCCAGAATTTGGGAAGATGTTGGAACCATCCGGTCGCCCCGGACAACGGGTTTACTTTGTCCGTGTGCCAGTCAGTCGGCTTTGCTGATGATTCACAGAAAGCCACCTTGACAGCCCACTCACGGTCGGCTGCATTGAAATGTGAGTCGATCAGATCGGCCAACGTCGGCTGTAGCGCCTCGTACTCTTTGTCAGGTAAATGGCATGGCCGGGTTACGAGGCCGCACCTAGGATTGGTCACCTTGGTTGCTGCCTGTGCATCTGTGAACCGGTCAAAGTCGGAGGCGACAGTTGTAGTCGCTGGGGCAGCCTGCATGGCCACCTCGTCAATCAGTTCACCTGCAAGAGCACCCGCAAGCCACACTGCCAGTGCCAGCAACATGCTGAACATTGCTCGTATCACTGCTTGTCTCCTTCGCTCCGCTCTTTCTTCTTGCGCCGGAAATGCTCAAGGTCGATTACAACGTGCAGTTCTTGCTCACTCGGGTGGGGCAAACTTTTTGCATCCTCGCCCCGCTTCTTCGCTAAATACTCATCTATGTAAACAACGCAAAAAAGTGGACAGGACGGGGGACATGTATCTGCCTCCCTATCCTGTCCACAAGCACTACACCGCACAGGAGAGTGCATCCTGTACAAGACGCACCAGCCCTCGCTTGATGTACTTCACCATGTCATTGACTGAAGAACACACCACCCCATTGTGGTGCCGGTGCCACCTAACCTTGGCGAGATCGTCACGGTATGTGGCGGTCTGCTCGGCCCAGTGATCGTTGTTCATCCATGATGGCTTATCAAACAGAAATATGAGGTTAGTACTAACCCCCATCTGATTGATCTCACTAACAAGGCCAGCACAAGCCTCCTCGTTAAACCACTGTCCATCCGTAATGGAGAACAGCAACTTGTAGCGCCTGTCCGTTTTACCGAACAGTCTGACCGCTCTTTCCAGAGCACCTTGTGGCTCAGTGGAACTGATTGTCGGGAACAAATTAACATTGTTCCCCGCCACCTGATCCCGGCTGTACAGAACCGATGATCCGGTTGAGTAACCGATCACGGTGCACGGAATCTCCAGTTTGTCGCACGCCGACTTGATGATCCACATGGCCTCAGAAGATGAGTTCATGCACCTACTCATTGATGACGACTGATCGAGAAGGATTACCACCTCGATTGAAGTTGCGTCATCACCTGAGTCCGACCATGCGTCGAATACGTCAAGGTCAATCCCTTGACCGGACATGAACGCCGGAATATTGATCCGGCCACTGTCCACCCTTTTGAGCCATGTAGGCTCTGCGTCACTACGCAACTGCTGAAGTGCAGTTGTGATGTGCCGCCGGGCGACAACCGCATGGCTACTCGGAGCAACTGACTCCCGTGCAGCATGTTGGCGGCTCACATCCCTATCGTGAGTCTCATCTTCATGGTCCTTCATTGAACGAAGGGTGTCGATGATGTCTGCCTGAGTTTCCACCTTGGCTTGCGCTACGATGGACTCTGCCTTGTCAAGGACATTCTTGATGGCATCAGATACTGAGTCAGTGCCAGCACCACTGGTGCCATCACTGTTGGTGCCATCACTGTTGGTGTCATCGGCGGTGTCACCGTCATCAGAGTTGCCTTCTTCGTCGTCTGATGCACTTGTGTCATCATGCTGACTTGAGTCCGGCTTGCTCTGATCCTCTTCGGCATCTTCCCGGTCACGGACTGCATCACGGGCCTCCCGCTGATCGGAAGGGCTGCCTGCCTTACTCTCACGATGATGCTCATGCCCCTTTGAGATTGCTGGGGCCATATCATCCAGAGTCTGCCCTGCGTCCTCGCACTGCTTATTGAGCCAGTTTGCAAACGCTTCAATGAGTTCCACGGCACGGGTGCCATCCTGTGGAAATACCAACAGGCGGTACTCATCAATCAGGGCATCAACCCACACTGCTGTGTCCTCGTCAAACTCTGCGACAAAAAGATCCCGCATTGCTGCACGAAGATCCGCTGGCAGGTACCGACGACCATGCGTAAGCACATGGGTCGTTGCTGCCGACTTTCTGGCAGGCTCGTATGGACTTGCTGCTGCCTTTTCGGCTTGGCTAACGATGAACTCACCGACTGCCAAGGTGAAAAACTTGGCTGCCGGTAGCCACCGTCCAGTGAACAGTGTCTCAATCCTCTGATCCTCAAGGATATTGAAGCAGTGCATGATTGAGTCGCCACTACGGCAACTAGCATCATATTCCTTCTTCAACTTGCGAATCTGAGGTATTGGCTTATGTCCCACACGAGGTGTGAACAGGATATGAGCAAGTTCGTGATAGTTCACTCCCTTGAAGGAGGTCAGCACATCTGAAGCCTTCAACATGTTGTTGCTCTTCACCGCTCGGCGAATAGCAGTATCAAACTTCTCCTGATTGATCCAGACACTCTCGCCGTCTGTCCAACCCGGTGGGGTCGCTGTGCTGCCTGACCTACCGAACGTCCACTGGCTGCTGCCGAACTTGATCGGAGCATTACGTCCAGCGACGATGGCGTTCACTTTTGAGAACACCGCTGCAAATGCTGCCCTTTTACAGGCCATGGCCCGCCGTAATTCCTTCTCCTCCTTATTGGGGGTGTAAAGGAGTTCCGGCGCATGTACTGAATGCTCCCTGCTTATTGTCTTGCGATACTTAGCCAATTGCTTCACCTCCCTTCACTGCCTCAGTTGCCGCTGTGTCTGAATCCTCGGGGCAAACTTCCCCCTCATCCTCATCCTCACCGAACAACTCCCGATAGATGTTCTCTGACTCCAACGTCAGAACTTCCTTGACAACCGGCTGCTCCTCAATGGTGAAGGCAGCGATGAAATTGCCAATTGCAAAGTCAAACCCCAACGCATCGTTGTGGCTGAACTCTTCAAACTCCAGCAGCATGTTGGTGCTGATAGGAGTCGTAATATCACCCACCTCAAACCGTAGGCGCAAAGAATCAGCGAAGTCCAGCAGCGCAGTGCTGCCCAACAACTCCTCTTCTACTTCCCTGAGATATGGGAAGTGCACCTTGAGTGAAAACCGGTTCTTGAATGCCTCGTTGAGTGGGCGTGTGCCCTGATAGCCAGCGTTGTACGCTGCCACCACCTGTGTGGTTTCGTGAGCCGACACTTCGGTGGGGAACGTGGAGCCGGTTGCCTCGGGGATCGTGATTGTCCTACGACGATCCAGCAATCCATGTAGGAACGCTGCGATCTTCGGTGGGAGCATGTTGACCTCATCCAAGTAGATGATGCCACCATGCTGGACAATCTTCACAAGATCCCCCGGCACATAGTCGAAGGTGCCATCGGGCTGCGGGGTCCACCCACCAATAAAGGTGCGAGGCTCCGCTGCGCCGTTGCATGGCACGGTGACTACAGGCAGTTTGGCACGGGCCGCTGCTGCAAAGACCAGTGAGGTCTTAGCAGAGCCAGTCGGTCCTTCGATAAGGACATTGTGATGGAGGGCACGGGCCTCATCAATCAGGTCAAGGTCAGTAACCCCATTGATTTTCCGTGACACATAGTCCTCGATGAAAAAGTCATCGGGGATCAAATGCACCAAGGGGTGCGTTGCCACCGAGTTGGTGGACTTTATAGCGTTAGTCATATAGCTCCCTTTCAATTGTTGGTATTTCAAGTGCCCGGAGTGGGCAATCGTCCCCGTCCTGAACATGAATCAGGATGGCAGGCGGTCCTGCTCGGGGTGCTTCAACATGGTCAGCCGTAGACGATCTCGCCAAACAGAGCCATCTGTATGAGATGGTCAGCACTGTCGGCATCCAGTCGGTCCTCCCACGGGTCAGAAGCTCGGCCTTCAGTAACAATGAAGCAAGCAGCAGCAGCCGCATCTTTGGCGAACTGGCTGTTGGGCGAGTTGGTCTCTGCTTTGGCCAGAGCCTCGAACCCCCTCTTGATCGTAGTGACATTGATCGTGTGGGCATCACCCTCAAGATCCAAGATCCGGGCTGACCAGTTCGGGCAGTCCCATGAGTATGCAGTGACATCCGCCCAGTAGTTGATGCCGCCTTCCATCGCTGTGACGAAGGTGTCGTGGTGGACGTTGCTCATGCTGTTCATTGTTTCCTCTCTGAGTGCCCGACTTTCGGGCTAGTCGTGAGTGCCGGGGGATCGAACCCCAGTGGCATAAGCCAACCGCCGTCCCACATAGTGAGTCGGTCACTCGTTGTGCGTCGGTGTTACGAGGTTCCACGCCTAGAACCTTTCGCCCTCGTCGGGCCACCATAATTTTGTCTTGCCTCACTTCAGGGCTATCCACCCCGGCGTGTCGGATACGTTCCGATCACTCTCTACCTACGCATTCCGCTGGCCTTGCCTGAACAACTTGTGACCGACACGACTGCTGCACTGCGGGGGTGCTACCACCTCCCGTAAGCCTGTAAAAGCGGCCCTTCGTCTAATCGGGATAAGTGGTAAGTCATCGGTCTCAAGTTGATCGGGGTCTAGCGACGGACTCAGTAGAGATCGTGCTTTTACCGTGAGACTCAATTCATAAGGTGATCCGCAGTTGCCTCGGGGGTCAGGTGGCATAGCCCGTGAATATCGCTGGCTAGCAGACCCTCGCCTTCCCGGCGCTTCCGCATCTCTCCTGTTTGTCAAAGACCAATCCACCTCTGGAGCCGGTTCCCGTGGGCTACCTCCCACGGTTCCACTTCCCGTTCTCGACAATCACCCGGTTCAACTTCCTCGCCCTACCCTTGCGGGTGGGACTCGAACTTTGCCGGGGCCGATACTTGCTCGGCGGTTCCGTTCCGTTGGGCGTATCTCCCATTCGGGCCGGTTCCGGTGGCTCGGGTTCCCCTTTCCTGTGGGCCACCTCCCCTTTGGGGTGACCGGGAAACCACCTCTAATTTAGCACGTATCTGTCCCTGATTGCAAACCACTCGGTAAGTTATGTGGTCAATACGACCACTATCCGTGACATTTATTCCATGGCAATAGTCGGGTAGTTTGAGCACCTCTTGGGCTTCTAAGATCACTGAGATTCCCTGTCATAGTGGGTCACACGGTCGGTCTAACCCTTCGCTTGATGACACGGCTACGGTTGCCCACCCCAAATGAAAACGTCAGGAGGACTGACATGAAACTACGGATCAGGCGCAAGGTGCCGGACCCGGTTACCGCACATCACCCAACATGGTCACATCGACCCTTTGAGGTGGGGTGCAGTGTCCAATGGAGGCGTGCCACCGACAATCGTTGGAGCAAGCCAACCGAGGTGCGTTCAATAGTCAGAGAGGGCAGGCGTACCTGCTTCAATGTCTACAGCAGCCCACCGGGATGGATCACTCGCCCATTCACAAAAAACCTAATCCGCCACACTCCAAAAAGGCGGATCAAGTGATGGCTCACCGGGGCAAACTTTTGGCCACTAAAGCCACAGTAATGTTGGGTGATTATGTCTGGTAAAGATGAGGTACTTTTCATCTCAGCAGTACTCCGACAAGGCGACGTTTTAACTCCAATGGGAGCAGGGGTTACCAAGAACTGGTTTCACTCACATTCTGATGAATGGAATTGGATAGAGACCTACGTCAAGAGACATAGAAAACCACCCTCTAAAACACTCTTTAGAGACAGATTCAGTGACTTCACTATTCTGAAGGCTGATGATGTTGATTACTGCTTAGGTCAACTTAAAGACTCTCATCTTAGATTCTCTCTAATTCAATCAGTTGATGGTGTTCTTGAGAGACTAAAAGATCAAGATGATCCTAATGATGTATTAGAGACTGTCTATAGAGAAATAGCAACTATTCAGTTAGATGCTCATGGTGGTCAGAATGAATCAGAGATAGTAACTGATTGGGAAGATACCTTTACTGAAGTTGCTAGAAGATATGAGAAGGCTAAGGAAAGAGGGATTGCAGGTGTTGCTACTGGATTCACTACCCTTGATCTTCTTACTGGTGGTCCTCAACCCGGTGACTATTGGATAGTGGCAGCAAGGCTGGGGCAGGGTAAGACATGGACCCTTATCCGCATGGCCGTTGCAGCCCTATACGCTGACAGCACCGTCTTGTACTGTGCACTGGAACAATCACGGGCACAGATTGCTATGAGGTGCCACTCTTTCCTATCTGGCAAGTATTCCAAGCAGGTGTTTAAGACACTTGACCTGATGCATGGCAAGGACTTTGATCTGGTGGCCTACCGCCAGTTCTTGCAGGAACTCAAAGATAAGTTGGATGGCAGGTTCATCGTGAACGACACATCCAGAGGTCGGGTAAGTCCCTCTTCTATCGCAGCCCAGATAGAGCGCAACAGGCCGGACATTGTGTTCATCGACTACCTGACTCTCATCAACAGTGGTGGAGATGACTGGCGGGCCATGGCTGACCTCAGTGGAGAGATCAAGGGGTTAGCGATGCGATATGAAGTCCCAATTGTCGCAGCAGCCCAGATCAACCGCATGGCGATTGGCAACGACCTGCCCGGTGCTGAACACCTAGCGGCCTCTGATGCCATTGGTCAGGATGCCGATTGCGTCATCACGATGAGGCAGATGTCCCAGCGGGTCATCAAGATGAAGTTGGCCAAATTCAGACACGGCATGGATGGGCAAATCTGGTTCAATGAGTTCGCTCCCAACTCAGGAAGGTTTGAGGAGGTCAGTGGGGACAACGCACAGGATTTGATTGATGAGGACCGGTCCAATGCAGACTGAGGCGTTCATCAACTCCTCTCTGACGGTACGGCATCGCTCAGGTGACGAGTGGCAGTGTCTGTGCCCTTTCCATGGTGACACCAACCCGTCGTTCAGTGTCAATGTCCGGCTAGGGGTGTACATCTGCTTTGCCTGTGGTGCAAAGGGCACCATGGGTGATCTGGCCCAGCACATCGGCATGGACGCTCCCGACAGGGTGAATGATGAGGGTAGTGAGATAGCACGACTTCGTGCGCTGGCTGAGAAGTGCAGGGCTGCCCCTGATACTGAACGCATCCTGCCAGACAATTACCTTGATCGGTTCAGACACGAACACCTGTACTGGGAGGAGCGTGGTTTCTCCCCCGAAATACAGGAGCGGTTTGAGTTGGGCTACGACCCGATCAGAGATCATGGTGTAATCCCGATCAGGAACTATGCAGGGAAACTCATCGGTGTCATACGCCGCCAACTAGCACGGGATGCCTACCCACGCTACCTGTATCCACGAGGCTTCAAGATCAGTCAGTACCTGTTCGGTGCTCACTTGGCGAGGGCACACGACAGGTTGGCGATAGTTGAGGGATCGCTTGACTGTGTGGCTTGCTGGGATGCGGGGATTCCCGCTGTGGCACTACTGGGGTCAAGGCTGTCTAACCGGCAACATGACCTGCTCAGGAAGATCAGCCCGGACTTCATGGTGGTGATGACCGATCGTGATGAAGCAGGGCGTAAGGCTGCCAAGGAACTGGACACATTATTCGCCAGCCGAATAATGGTGCCTGAGTATCAGGCAGGGTGGGTGGGGAAAGACCCAGCGGATCTGACTCTCTCACAACGGCGGGAGATGTTTGACTCTGCACTGGCAAAGTAGGCTATGCTGCTCATACCGCTAATAGCGGTTGAATGAACCTCCTTCATTTGGGTCGGAAGGGCCGGGGGCATTAGTCCCCGGTCTTTCCAATTCCCGAAAGGGGTTACTTGGTGGTCGTCTGGAAGTACTCCGGTCTGAACAGCCGTGCCCATGTGTGTGGACCGATGATGCCGTCCACGGTAAGTCTTTGCCACCGCTGGAAGCCTTTGACTGCCCTCTTGGTCTTACGCCCGAAGATGCCATCGGGGTAGCCAGCGTCAAACCCCACATGCCCTAGTTGTATCTGGGCTGTCTTGACCACCACGCCTCTTGAGCCTTTTCTGAGTGCCCGGTTGGTAATGGTTGCACCCAACTCATCTATCGCTTCCCGCAATGTCTTGAGATCGGGCTTAGAAAGAGGCTTGGTATCGGCCCGTGCTTCTTTGAAGGCGGTGGGCTTGAACCATGAATGAACGCTACGGGGCTGATGATGCCACCACTCACGATCCTTGATGGTGGCAACGATGCCGTATGACTCTGCTATCTCGTTGATCTTGTCATTGCTGAGACTCTTGGGATCAAGATTTGAGAAGTCCACCGCATAGCAGTAGCCGTCCTTCTGTTCTTGATGGAGGCTGCCCACAAAGAAGCCTCCCGGCCTCTTCCAGTCTGGGTTGGCTGCAAGGTTGTAGCCCCGCTTGCCAGCCCTGTAGCCGTTGTAGAGGCGCTTCTGGGTGGCATACGACCTTCCGGCACTACTCACGGACACACGGCCCTTGATACGGGGATCTGTGAAGAAGTGCTCAAGCCTGATCTTGAATCTGGGATGAAGAAGGTCGAGGTGGACCCGTTTGTTGGTGGTAGGTATCATCCCGCAACTCTACCGGGGTCACGGGGAAAGAACATTGACCCCTATTGACTCAAGAGCCGCTTCCATGACTTCCACGGTGTCTGCCAAGTCCCGTAGTTGATCCGACACCGGGGTCAGGTTTGCTGGGGTTGGCTGAGAGGTGTCTGAGAGGTCGTCTAAGCGGTACTCGTCAAGATCGGCTGCCATGTTAGCCGGGGACTTCCTCCAGCCTCCCCAGTAGCCATTCAGCCACGCTGTGGTGACCTGTGTCCCCGCACCCACCCGTATCGGATGAGATACCCACTCCCCTACGTCAAGCCTGCACTTGACAAGTCCAGCATCAAGGTCGGCCTCTACTTCTACCAGCACATGGTTTCTGCCCACCGGGATAGTCCCACAAGGGATGGAGTCTCCCCAGAGGCGTTTCTGATCAGCGTGGTAAATGTACATACCCAGTGGCAACTGGCCTTGCTTGGTCTTGCCGAACCACAGTCGGAATGAGAAGCCATCTGGCGATGGTCGTCTGTTGCCGTGGCCCAGCACACGACCCTTCGCATCGGCCCACCGCAGATCGGCAAAGCCCGGTAACTTGCCCGTGGAGTTGCTGTCCCAGTTGGATGCCACCCTGAGCCAGTACGACATCCGCACACGGCGAGTACCGGGAACGGCCTGTCTCAGATCCACCCCGTAATGGCTTCCCTTGCGGAAAAGAATCCTTAGCCCAGTCTCACCCTCATGGCTGGTCTTGGTGGAATATGAATTCCACGACTTGCCCGTCCACAGGTCTTGCCAGTTGCCCTCAAATCTCTCATGGACAAGGGCAGCCATATCAGGAGCAGCCCGACGTTTCTCCACACAACGGGCACACCGAACATGCACCGGCACGCTGCATTGGGACTCCACACATATTGCAGATGGTAGCGGCCCTCCCAACTGAACACACTGATGGCTGGGGGTCGTGAAGAGATTGCGAGGTAGTCACTGGCTGGCACCTGACTGGCTTGTGGGGTTTGTAGGGGAGGTCACCCTACCGGATGGTGCACTTGCCTATACCGCATCATTCCGCTAATCCCACCTATCAGGCCAATGCCCCGAACACCAGCCACTCATCCGTGGCGATCTTCACGCAACCAGCCGTCGCATACTGGCCGTCAATCGCCAACGCAGCATCCTTAGACCGCAAAGTCACACCAGCGCCAGCAGCCACCGTCACCGCACCAGCCCCCATAGCCGCCACAATAATTTGTGCACCAACACCGAAAGCAACAGAAGAATTGGGAGGCACTGTTACTGTCGTAGCAGATGCACTGTTCATCCGAATGAGTTGGCCTGCATCGGTCAAGATAAGCGTTCTTGCCGTTGTCGTGTCCTCCAGCGTAGACAAATCGGGGTCTAGCGCAAGTTCCACTGATCCGCTGGTGCCTCCCCCCGTCAACCCTGACCCAGCCGTGATCGCAGTGATGTCTCCCAGCACCACGATGTCGGAAACCAGTGCCTTCTTGGTGCTGTTATCGGTTACATCCTCAATGGTGATGTAGTCAGTTTGAACCGCTGTGACGGAAGAGAGTTCACTTACGTCTAGTGCAATTGACAGCGCCCCTGTTGATCCCCCTCCTGAAAGCCCAACCCCGGCGGTGACCGATTCAATATCGCCGGTAGAGACCTGATCTACCCGCTGGCTAATGCGTGACATGCCTAGCCTCCGAAGTAGGTGATGTGAATGGTGGAATCGGTGGCGACCCTGATGAATTTCACATCATCAACATCATCACCATAGAGTTCAATGATGCTGTAGGGGTTCAGGTAGTGGCCTACGCTGGCTGTAGGAGTACCCCACCTGACCCTGACTGCCCCGGCTCCGTTTGTCACCATGGCTGATGCCGTACCAAACGGTACGGTCAGTGCAACGGCGGTGGAGGAAACGGTCAAGGACTGATCACTAAGCCCCTCGCCTCGTTCTGCTTGTGTTTTGCTAACACTCATGGTTCACCTCTAAACAGATAATGTTACCAGTAGCGACTATTCGGTTGCTCACGGTGGATGCGGCGATCAGCCCTGTGCCCGTCCTCATTTACGATCCTTCATGTTCTCCTCGTTTCTGGTCGGCCCGCAACCCCG
>ENA-OREN01005214-OREN01005214.1-marine-metagenome-genome-assembly--contig:-NODE-5214-length-10887-cov-5.147086_pt1 | contig 10887 bp, 8 predicted proteins | sample MGYA00248624_ERZ508555 | MGnify/ENA primary metagenome ERZ508555 (study PRJEB26222, sample SAMN06267773) | marine metagenome | isolation source: Saanich Inlet, British Columbia, Canada | place...
TTGGGATGTTTTTCTTTCTTTCCAAGTAAGAATCTCGGCGGAATGGGTGACGGTGGAATGGTGACATGCAACAGCAAAGAACTTGAAGAATTAGTTCATATGCTGAGGATCCATGGCGGCAGACCGAAGAATTATCATGCTGCCTTAGGTATTAATGGAAGATTGGATACAATACAGGCATCCATCCTAATCAAAAAACTCGGACATCTGGACGATTGGTGTGATAAACGAAGGCAAAAAGCTTCGTATTATACAGAAAAATTGAAAGAGCTTGATTTAGTAACGCCAAAGGTAATGAGCTTCAACAAGCACGCCTTCCATCTATACGTGATCAGAGTAAAAGAGAGGGACGGGCTTATGGAGCACTTAAAAGCGAATAATATAGGTTGTGCCGTGTATTATCCGGTCCCCCAACATTTACAAGAATGCCTGGCAGATCTTGGTCACAAAGAAGGTGACATGCCGGAAACGGAAATGGCGGCAAAGGAGACACTGGCACTTCCCGTTTTTCCGGAAATAACAGAGGAAGAACAGGATTATGTTATAGAATCAGTCAAAGATTTTTTCAGTTCATGATAATTGAACATTTTAGTTTTATTTCTCTTTATGCTTTTCATGCACATCGATATTAACCACGCACAAAATGAAAAGTTACTTTAGTAAAATTTCTTGTTAGGTTTTGTATGCGATCATTTATATCTACCATATTCATCATATTACTAATTATCCTCTGCAATAGAAACATGGCAGAGGGGGCACACATAAAAAAGGATGTTTCTCATTATCCCATACACATAGGTGCAGACGCGATTTCGACCTGGCAGAATAATGAAATTAGAGTCTTCGAGGCTAGTGGTAATGTAGAAATAGATCAAGGTGAAATCAGAATTGTTACAGATAATGTAATAATCTGGTTTAAAGAGATCAAAACAGGACAACTCGTTGAAGGAAATATCGAGATTTATTGTAATGGCAATATAACCATCTTCCAGGAAGAGAGTATTCAAGATTATGAAGAAACATACCTGGCGCTAGTTACTACTGCCGGGATCTCTGTTAGCCCTACACGTGAACTTGATCAAGTAAAAAGTTTTGAAGATGAACAAAGGTCTGAATTATACGTACAAGCGGAGAAGTTCAAGGCGATAGAGAATGGCGAACCATATAAAGATGACGTTACTACGGGGACTACTGCTTCAGGAGATATGGTAGATATATTAGCAGACGATATCGATACCTGGCTGGAAAATGACGTTCGTGTAATCGTTGCAATAGGAAATGTCAGGATTAAGAAGGGCGAAGAGACACTAAATGCAGATAACGTAATCTTATATTTTGATCAAGAAAAGGATGAAAACGGAAAGTCGCCAAAACAGATATATAAAGAAGTATACGCTGAGGGTAATGTAACACTGACACGTAAAGATGATTTAATAATAGCAGAAAAAATATTTGAAAACATTAAGGATGAGAAAGGGCTTTTCGTTAAGAGCACGATTAGCAGTGTTCTGAAGCCTCCTGTAGTCAGAACGGAATTGCCCGTTTTTATAAAAGGTGATGAAATAAAGAACACAAAAGGAAATTATGAAATAAAAGACGGAGATTTTTCCCTTTGTAGCTACGGACATCCTCATTACCGTTTTGAACATTCAAAATTAAGAGTTATTAAAACTGAGGAAAAATCAATTATAACCGCAAAAAAAAATGTGTTTAAGATTGGTAATTTCCCCGTAATGTATATTCCCTATTTGAACTTTAATTTGAAAAGGAGTCCACAACGACTCCAGGAATGGAATACCGGAAGCACTTCGAGATTTGGGAGATTTGCGACAACCGATTGGGACGTATACGGTTTTGGCTTTGGTGAAAATATGAGCGACTGGAGCGATTTGACATTTAGCGCAGATTTTTTTGATTTAAGAGGGCCGGCAGCAGGACTAGATTTTCAATACGAAAAACCCAATTCTCGTGGATACGCCAGCACATATTATATAAATGATGATGAAGAATTAGACATTAATGATGTTCCTATTGATTCCAATAACAGAGGGCATTTTTTATGGCGACATAGACAAAAGTTCGATAATAAATGGATAGCAGATATTGAAATATCACATGTTAGTGACAGAAGTTACTTCAGAGAATATTTCCAACAGGAATTTAAATTGGAAGAAGACAGGAATACTCTGCTTTATTTAAAAAAACTCTCTGACAACAAGGGAATTACATTCCTGGCTGAACATCAATTACGGACTTACGATACTTTGGTAGATTCAGTAAGACTTAGTAGAAAAAACGAATCATTTCCCGAATTGAAATACAGAGTTATTGGAGAACCTTTACGTAATGGTAAACTAAATTTCACCTCTGAAACTGAGGTGGCATATCAAAACAGGGTGTTTGACAGAATTACTCCTTTAAAAGCTGAAACTAACTTTCTTGGTCGTGGAGAGTTGCTGACCGCGGAAAGAGTTTTTGACAGGGCACCAGCGAGGCTTGATCCGGAAGAAACTGTCAGGTTTGATACATACAATATGCTCAACGCTCCATTCCGCATGATGGGTCAAAGATTTAATCCATTCATAGGAATTCGATTAACCGGTTATAGTGAGAGTGTGCGGATAGACCCTGTTACCTTACGTAATGAAGGCAATGGTACTCCACGAGGAAGAGTGGCAATACCTATTGGCATTAATACCAGTAGAACACTCTCACGGACATACAGTATATATAATAAATTCTTTAATATAAATAGGCTAAGACATGTCATGGTACCCGAATTACTTATTAATCTTACACCGGTAGTCACCCAGGATCCGGAAGACTTAAATCAGTTTGATGGAGTAGATGCAATTGATACCTATAAATCAGTCAAACTTGGTCTGCGTAATAGACTCCAGACTAAACGAGGAGAACCAGGAAAAGAGAAAACTGTAGACGTTGTTGATTTAGACACCGAATTTAATTTCTTCCCCGGAGACGCAGGTCTTAATAGAAAACGGGATGACTATATAGGATTGTACTTAAAGGTAAGATTAACCGATAACCTTTCTATCCTTTCTGAAGGAAATGAGTTTAATCTTAGGAAAGGAGGTGTTGATATTTTCAATCTTGGTATTCTATACGCAAATTCACCTAAATATCGTTTCTCAATTGAAAACAGGTATGTTGATAATACCAGTTCAACGGTCCTCTTCGCATCAACGGTAGCATTAAATGAAAAATGGAGTGTAAACTTTACCGAGCAATTTGCTTTCAGGACCGAAGAAAAAGATGCCATAGGTCGAGGTACTGAATTTGAAAACCAGAGCTTATATAGCTCTGCTTCTATCTCAAGATATTTCCATGATTGGGTCGCCACGATGAGCATAAGTCAAATTGGTACCAGAGACGATGATAATGTTGTTACGTTTAATATTCTACCGCGTGGCCTAGGAGCCGCAACTAACCGTGTCAGATCTTTGGGTACTATAGTTCCGCAACAACAGCAGCAATAGATAAACCTTTTATTCCTCTTAATACCTGTCATGAAAAAAGCAGTTTACCCTGGCACTTTCGACCCTGTTACCTATGGCCATCTTGATGTAATCAAACGTGGCAGTAAAATTTTTGATGAGCTTATTGTCGCAATTGGTCACAACCCATTTAAAAAAACCGTATTCACCGTTGAAGAACGAATGGATATGCTCTCAAAAAACACCAGTGAGATCCAGAATACCAGGATAGATTGTTTTGAAGGAATGTTAACTGACTACATGAAGGAGATGCAAACTAATATAATACTGAGAGGTATAAGGACGGTATCAGATTTTGAGTATGAATTTCAAAGGGCACTTACAAATCGTGTATTAAAAACGGATATAGAAACTGTTTTCATAATGACGAGCCAGGAATACTCATTTTTAAATTCCAGTCTCATTAAAGAGATCGTAAGCCTTGGAGGTGATATCTCTAAATTTGTACCTTCTGATGTCGAAAAACTACTCCGTCGAAATTTGCAAAATCCCCAGACACTTCAAACATAACTCCTCAGTTGCAAAATCTATCCAACGAGCATAGTGGGCTTCCACACAAAACCTAAAGCTCTACATCATGTATGAGTAGTTTAACATTTACATGGATTGAAGATAAGCCCCTGAAAATAGTTTCGATAGTATGAACAAGGTGATTATTGTGGTGATTCCCGGCATGACAAGTAAGAGTTCAAGTGGAATATGTTATTCTTCATAAATTCTTAACTCTTTTTTGCTGTTTCTTCCCGGGAGAAATGTTGTAAACATACAGAAGGAAGGAGAACAGTTATTAGATAACTATTTGAGTTGGCAGAGACTCTGCCTTCACTAATTTTCTTCAATTCCCAAAAGATCTGAAACCTTAGTTATATGCGCGTAAGGCCCACCGTCATTAATTTCCGACTTATAGAAATTGTAGTGCCTGCCATGTTTCATTAATGCAGTAGACATACCAAGCCTCTTTCCCACTTCTATTTCATCTTTAATCTTATCACCAACGCAAAGAACCTGTTCCGGCTCTAGATCGTATTTAGTTAAAATTGCCTTGAAACACTTCTCCTTTCCTCGCGGATTTTCTGTTATGACTATTTCGTCAAATGATCTTTCAAGGCCCAGGGTTTTTATCTTCTTTTCCTGCATTTCTCTATTGCCAAAGGTAACGAGGAATAGCTTATAGCCAATTCTTTTTAGTTCGTTAATTGAATCCATTGCATCAGAAAATAACATAGCGCCATCAACCTCCAGAGTATTAATGGTATTAGCAATTTCTTTACAGAACTCTTCTGATAGATTGTATAAGTCGGCAATTTCTTGTGAAATGTCCGCTTTTGGACCAAGACGGGCCTCAAGCTCTAATTGTAATTTTAACGCCTCAGCTTCGGAGCATTTGATCGCCTTTGATATAATTTTTGCAGCAAGTTTTTTACTTTTTAAAACAAGCGTTCCGCTGCAATCATATAGGGTATCGTCCAGGTCGAATATGATTGCTTTAACCTGAGCAGATATCAGAGAAATGGGTTTGGACATATATGTGTTTTACTTATTTTAACTGCGTGAAAGTACTAGTTTTGCAAAAATTCTACAGATAGAATCTGCCAGTTTCTCTGGATCGTGCCTTATCAGGTCTTGTTTTTCCCACAAGATTCTTTTTTTATCAAGATTTTCAATCAAATCGGTAACCTCTACCGCTACATTATTATTTTCTAAATCTTCATCAAGGGTGACAATGTCAGCACCCTCTTTTCTATATTTTTCAATTATTTCCTTACGAGGAAAATTGTTGTTTACAAGCACATAATCCAAAACTCCCTCGCCAAGATACCTTGTAATTGCCTTAATGTGCTCGGATGCGGTATAATTATCTGTTTGTCCAGGCTGTGTAACGATATTGCAGAGATAAATTTTTACTGCTTTTGTGTTTTGTAATGCTTCTTTAATTCCACCAACAAGAAGATTGCAGATAATACTTGTGTAAAGACTTCCCGGGCCAATTACGATTACATCTGCTTTTTCAATTTCACTGATTGCATCTGGTGGACATTCAACATCATTTGATTTCAGAAAGAGCCTTTCTATAGGGGGCTTCTTGAGTGCACGTACGTTTAATTCTTCTTCTACGATAGAACCATCCTTTAATTCAGCACAAATGTGAGTACTTGCAAGTGTGGAAGGCAGGACCTTGCCTTTGATCGCCAGTATCTTACTTGCTTTTTTTATTGCCTGTTCGAAACTGCCAGTTATATCTGTTAAAGCAGCCATCAATAGATTGCCAAGGCTCATTCCATTAAGTGATCCTTTATTAAATCGGTATTGAAAAAGCTGGTATAAATCTTCTTCCTGTTCCTCTGTTTCTGAAAGTGCGACCAGACAGTTTCTTACATCTCCGGGAGGTAATATACCGTATTCTTCTCTTATAACGCCTGAACTTCTACCGGAGTCTGTAACCGTCACAATTGCCGTTAGATCTTCGCTGTATGTTTTTAAGCCTTCAAGCGCGATTGGGAGACCCGTGCCACCACCAAAGGCTAATATTTTCAAATTGTTATGTGTTTTCCCAATATCTTTTAATTTGAGCAAAGTCGGTAACTGGAAAAATCGTTTTATCTTATAATCGGGCTTGTTTGAACTATCATAAGCAGTTTCTTCCTTAAACCGTCCATGTAACATCTGGACTGTTATCATCCCCTTAGCTTTCGCAATTCTCAGTTCTTCCCTTACCCGATCTCCAACGACAGTAACATCCTGTGGGCTTAATGAATACTTTCTGACAATTGCCTCAAAGCAATCTTCCATTAATAGCCCAACTTCCTGGTCATTAATTATTATTTCATCAAAGTACGGTTTCAGATTTAGCAACTCTATCTTTTTATGCTGTCTTTCGTGGATTCCTGTTGTCAGCAAGAACAGCTTATATTTTTCCTGTGATAATTTTTTTAACGTTGGTACAACATCCGGAAAGAGTTGTATATTTGACACTTCATCACTGTTGTAAGTCTTCAGGACAGTGCGGACAAATTCATGGTCTTTTTTGAATTTAGTTGCTATTTCATTGAAGACAGGATAATAAGGGCCATGCTTCTCTGAAATATCTTTTTGCATTAAATAGGCTTCTTCTTCTGTGCATGGCAACCCCGCATTAACCATTGCTTTTGCAGCACGTTTTCGGGATGCTTCAAGCAACGAGCCTGTGCAATCATATAGCGTATCATCAAGATCGAAAATTATTGCTTTCATAGTTTCCATTTATAAGAAGGACTACCATTAGAGGTAGATGTAAATTACGGTAAAAGGTTAAACTTGCATATTTAATTTTGGAACATAAAGTTACCTGGTTTACTTATTTACTCTGTTTTTAAGTTTCTAATTTCGGGGGAAAGCCCAACCTTGCTGCCAACCTTAATTCCATTTTTCCTGAACCAACCTTGCTCCATTTCAAGAGCATATTTCACTTTCTCTTTTGATGTGTGACTCATTAAACTGTAAGGAGTCATAGAATCTATCTGTGTAATTACTTCTTTAGAATTTATAAAGGCAATCGAAAGAGGAATTTTTGTATTTTTCATCCAAAATGATAGATTCTTCTCATGCGGAAATATAAACAACATTCCGTGATCATTGTCTAGTTTATCCCGAAACATCAAGCCTATTGTACGGCCTTTTTGAGTAAAAGCAACTTCTGCACGAGATATCTTGTCGTTTATTTTTATTTCGTATGTGTTTTTGTTTGATACAGGGGAATGAGTGGAGCAACTAAGAAATGCGGGAAGCAAGGTTACAAGAAGGATGATATAAAAATAAATGCTTCTCACGATGCGGAATGACGAATCCATAAGGTAGTTATTTTACGGGATTTCTGAATCTGGCAACCGGGTTGACTATGGCAAGTCCACGGTAATATGTGACAACCCCATTTACAATTTCTGTTATTATTTTATTAAAAGAGGTCCTTTGTCTTGCCCTTTCCAGTTTTACTACCGGTCCCTTCTCATCAGTTATGGGTATCATATCGACATTGCCAAAATCCATTTTTAACATATTGATCATCCCACCATCACCTTCCATTTGCTTGACAATAGCAGCTGAAGGTAACGTGGCAATGTAGGAAAGCGGATAGGTATAGTCTCTATAACTGTCTTTTTGTATATATGCTTCACCTTCAACGGCCAATGTACCCAGATATTCTCGAACGGTATTCAACTTTGTTTCATTAACATCTTCTTCTTTAACTTTTGTAGTTTTTTCCCTGAAAGGGTTGATACTTCCTGTTATAACTGTTTTGGCAACCGTTTCCTGAGACTGGAATGTGTTTACGTTAATCTGTATTTGTTGATGATTCACAAATTGGAAGGAAAAAACATCTTTCGTTTTTTCATCGTAAATTGATGAATTGGTGAATTTAATACTAACATTGTGTATTTCTAATTCAGGTATCAATATTTCGAGAGGAAGGATTATTTTTGATACCGTCATCGCACCGGGAACAATGTTGCCACTTCTATGAATTTCATTTTTATCATTTGTTATTTCAACAAATCTTCTTCCTGATGATTTTGGTATTACATAATCATGATGCATTAAAAATCTGTCAAAAACAAATAGTCTCTCATTACCATTACTATCCTCTCCGTGTCTTAAGCTTGGGAAACGTGTACGAGCCCTGGTATCTCTGAAGTATATAGAATCCTGTAGAAAATCTTCGAGCTTAGTTAACGGTATACCAAAAAATGGCTGGTGAGTATTGTTCATATTCATGTAATATAAATGATGAGTACTATATATAGTATGGAATTACTTTCATTTTTGAGACTGCTATAAATTTTAGTTTAAAATAAAGATATGTCAAGATGTTATTTTTGTATATATAAGGTATCAGGTACTTGTTTATTCTGCCTCTCAAAAGAACATAAGTTTATTATCGCATAGAAGGGGCCAATCTTTATTTTTTTTTATCTATTTTAACGTTTAGTAAAAAAATATTTATGTTTTTGGTATAAAGATTCGGGACTTTGGATCGGGTAAAACATAATCCTTTTAGTATCAATGTGTTAGGCTGTTGCCATATTAAATGATATCTTTTTCCATCGTATCAAACTTTGAATATGATGTGAAAAAAATTAACATGACATTGGCGCTTTGTTGATTACACGACGGATGGTTGATGATTCTGGGTTATAATCCCCCCATCCTCCAATCCTCCCCAACAATGATTGAGTTGCGTATATGAAATGATAATTAAGGAATTGATGCGGTAAGAAATTAAGTTATTTCTTTATCATTAATTCTTTTGCCAAATCCGGATCAATTTGAGGGACATTCAATACCCTTTGCATGGATCCCTCTTGAGCTTTTGATATTATGACATCAGCGGTTGGATCAGATTTCGCTTTACTACTTCTTACCGTCAGTTGCGCGGCGATCTTCAACTTTTCCTCGTTAATTTCGCCTCTGATAATGGCCAACGGCCCGGTTATATCTTTCATCTCCAGCAAAAAGTCACGGACTGTTGCCAGTTTTTCTACCACAGGATTCTCTTCTTCATTACGGCTGACGACCACCTTGGTTTTGTCATCAAGTCTAAAGTGCCTTCCAACCTTAAGTAGACTAACTTCATTTACTCCAGGATCTCCGTGATTTACCGAGTCCTTCATTCTGTTGGCAAATTCCGGGTCAGTTAATAGACACCCTCCTGATGCACATGGATAATCCGTCACCTCGAAAATGTCTGCAAGCTGTATCTGGTCTTTTCGTGAACGACCCTTAATTTCAAGTAATTCCTCTCTGTTGACCAGTCCGTTTATTTCAGGAATTGTGGGTTCAAGATGTTTCGCACAAAGCGGCCTCAAGACAAGCCCGGTTAATCCGGCTTCCTTGTCAATTATCTTCATTGCCTCTTTCCTCTGCGACATTGGACGCTGGCCGAGCACCTCACCCGTTATGATAAAATCCGCCCCGATTTCCTTCATATATTTACCGGCAGCCCTGAAGATATTTATGCGGCAGTCTATACATGGATTCATGTTCTTACCGTAACCATGTTTTGGTTTCTTTACTATCTCCAGAAAACTCTTGGTCGTATTTATAACCTTAACCGGTATTCCTAGTTTTTCAGAAACTTTTACCCCTTCCAATTTACAACTATCTTTGGATGTGCAAAGGCAAAAGACTGTGGTAAAGGTCAGGGCAATTACATCGATGCCCTGTTTTTTGATTACGTGTATGGCCAGGGTACTGTCCAGTCCGCCGGACAATAAAGCAAGTGCTGTTGTCATATCTAGTTAATTTAATGGTAAAAGAGTTAACGTAAGAAACTGCGCCGGCATGGTAAAAACATCAGAATATGGTTTCAATGCGGTTAAATTGCAGATTAAGTTATCTTACACAAAATATTCAAGCGCACATTCTATCAGATAAAAGGTTTTGACACAAATATAAATCACTGATAGACTCAATTACGTTTCATTTCCTGCTACAGAGAAGCAAAAAGAGAGGGCTCGGACCGAGAATATATATTTTCTTTTTCTTAAATCTGCGTTAAAAGGAGAAAAATGTATAGATCGCCAATCGCTTCAGGAAGTTTTTATCCCGGAAATCAAGAAGAGTTAGAAAGTGTGCTTAAGACGCTTATGGAAGATTGTCCGCAAAGACAAAAAGCCCTTGGCGCAATCTCTCCACATGCAGGATATGTATATTCCGGACGAGTAATGGGAAGCGTTTTTTCAAGGATCGAAGTGCCGGAGACCGTTGTTATACTTGCGCCAAACCACACGGGACGCGGGGCATCTTTCTCTGTCTGGCCGGAAGGGCCCTGGCGAACACCGCTTGGTGATACATCAATAGACGAAGAACTTGTTAATGAGATCCTGAACAGGTGTGAGCTGATCGAGAAAGATAAGGTTGCCCATCAAAACGAACACTCCGCGGAAGTTATATTACCTTTCCTGCAATATAGAAATCCGCAGGTTAAGATTGTTGTTATTGTCGTCAGGTCTGGCAATTTTGAAGATTTGAGTACAGTTGGCAAATCTATTGGCGATGCGCTTAACAAAATAAGGCCTGATACGCTTGTTGTCGCATCATCTGATATGACCCACTATGAGTCTCAGCAGTCTGCTGATAAGAAAGACAAATCTGCAATAGCAGAAATTGTCGCTTTAAGAGAGGAAGGACTTTACAGAGTCGTTCGTGAGCAGGACATCAGTATGTGCGGTGTCAGCCCCGTAATTTCAATGATGGTTTGTTCTAAAGAACGTAATGCTGCAAAGGCTGAGCTAATCAAGTACGAAACCAGTGGCGAAGCTTCCGGTGATTACAAACAAGTAGTAGGGTATGCTGGCATAATAGTAGAGTAATTACATCATGCATCACAATCCAAAAA
>ENA-OREN01005216-OREN01005216.1-marine-metagenome-genome-assembly--contig:-NODE-5216-length-10887-cov-2.250694_pt1 | contig 10887 bp, 14 predicted proteins | sample MGYA00248624_ERZ508555 | MGnify/ENA primary metagenome ERZ508555 (study PRJEB26222, sample SAMN06267773) | marine metagenome | isolation source: Saanich Inlet, British Columbia, Canada | place...
CAACGATGCTGTTTTGGAAAAATTCAATATCCGGGGTGAGCACGCACATGCTGTCTTATGTGTTCTGCCTGAAGGGGACGTCCATGTCATTGGCCGGTCCTACGCGTGGTGGAAACAACGCGTCGTTGTTACCAATTCCCTGGATGCCGGCAATCTCGAAGTTGCTTTCGATTGGAATACTCCCCGGCCCATGAACAACAGGCTCGGTCCAGATGACGGCATGACGATCAAAGGTGGCGTATATTATGCTCTCGCTGCACATCGCTACGACGATCATTGGATCGCCAACCGTACCCTAGAAGACAATGAATGGGATGGCGGCGATGCGAGTAATGGTTTTCGGATGCTGGCCGCATCGAAAGATGACGCAAATGAGTTTTGTGAAATTTGCCTAAGTTTCACCTGGAACGAATAAGGACACGAAGAAGATGGCGAGATTATTACCCACCGAAGTGATCCCGGCGTTTCTTGAAGCCTATGGCGTCACCGAGTTTGAAGACGTATGCCCGGCTGAAGAACTGACAGTGAAGATTTGGGATAAGTACGGCACGGCGCCAAAAGACGGCGACGAGATCAAACCGACAGGCCCATTTGTCGCTGTCATCGTGTTTTGCGATGGATGCGACCGAAGTGTTCAGTTACATCGCGAACAGTTGGCAGCCGTTCACGCCTAAAATTTCACGCTCTGGGGTTATGGCGGCAACCAACCTACGAGGTTTGGCCTTTACGCCGTGCGCGCTGTTGGACCAAACGGTACCAAGTTAGAAGCGCAAACGCAGGAGCGCCAACGGACGCGCCGACGACAAAAGGCATTTGCCACCCCAGCCAGACGACAGGCGCAAACAAATACAACACGTCATCAAAATCAAAGCCGGCAAATCCGGGATAGGCCTTCTCTCCTGTGTCTTGATTCATTTGATCGATTTTCTCGGCTAGAATCTCTGCGACAAAGACGCCGGCTGCACCGGCCACACCTGCCAGCACGGCCCAATCCCCTAGCCAGCCGTGCCGCAATCCGATTCCCGCGCCAAGAAAAAACAAAGATGTCACCGCAATATCGCAGAACATGTCGTACTTGTGCCCGCCAGGACTGGTCTTACCGCTAACGCGTGCAAGCTCGCCATCGGCACGGTCCAGAAATGCTGAGAACAGCCACAGCCATCCCCCCCAAACATCGAATTCCCGTTCCCCTACACCAAAGCACACGCACGCACCAATGCCGCTTATCAAACGCACGGTCGTCAAATGATTGGGCGTGACCGGCGTGTTGACCAAAGGAAGAATACAAATACGGGCAATCTTATGAGTCCAGGAATCACCCACCATGGCGGGCCTGCCCGACATTACATTTCAAATTCATCATCAAATATCCCGATAAGAAATCAGCTGAGCGCCCGAGGCCTCAACCGACACTCTGACATCTTCATCAATCAACGCCGCGAATTCAGCTTCAAACCTATAGTCCGATGCCGCGGGGTCAATGCCGTCCCAACGTCCCGTCGCGGGATGTGAGAAAATCTCCGATACACCGTCCGGCAAATCCTTGATGATCGGCAGAATGTGGTCTCGATCCATTTGGCCAGTGTTCTCGAGGCCAAAGATATACTCGTTGTAGCGCAGCCCTTGCTTGCGGACGCGGCGCTTCATGGCGTCTATCCAAATTGCCACGAACCGTGCCCCGAGACTACGACTGCGCCCTTGGAAATCAGGTTCGAAAGGAACGCGGACGGCCTTTAAGCCAAATTCGCGGCCAATCCTCAAAATTGTCCCCAATAGAGTTGGATGAATATGCATGTGGTTGTGAGCATTGGCATGGTCCAATGCCAAACCCGTTTCCCGAAAGGCCTGAAACTGTGCCCGGATCTCCGCTTCCAATTGCTGGCGGACGTGCGGCAAAAAAAAGTAACGAAATCCCGCACGAATGAGATTGTCGTCAAAGCGACCATCGGCGCCGACCAAGCCTGAAACTTCCTCAATTGGCAGGACCGGTCTGCCGCATACGGCGACAACATGAAGACCAACGCCAAGTTCGGGAAGCCGCCTGGCACGCGCCACCGCATCAGCAACCGCAGCCCCCGACATCATCAAACAGGTTGTCGTCAGAATGCCGTTTGTATGCGCCTGCTCAATGGCCTCGTTGATGGGCAAGGAAAGGCCGAAATCATCGCCAGTGACAATCAGCCGTTTCAGGCGGCGTTCTCCCGTCCCCATAGGAACTTGAAGAATTCTTTACCCTCACGCAATTGGCGCTTCATGACGTCCAAGTCTCTGAACATGTCGGCGGTCAATTGGACCATCTTGCCCGGGCGGAAATAGAACTTTTTATAAAAGACCTCGACGGCCTCAAAGATTTCATCTTTCGACAGGTGCGGATAACTCAGCACGCTTTCCTGGGTGCCACTTTCGTCCACCAATCCCGAGACCACTTCCGTTTCCAACCAGCCGTTTTCGACGGCCTGATCATAAAGGAAAGTCCCAGGGTAAGTCGCCGGCAGCGATACCTGAATGGTCCTGGGGTTAATCTCCTTGGCGTAGGCAATGGTCTCTTGGATCGTGTCGCGGGTCTCGCCGGGCAGCCCCATGATGAAACAACCGTGAATGACAATGCCAAGGTCATGACAATCCTGTGTGAACTGTCGTGCGAAATCGAGACGCACACCTTTCTTCATATTGTTCAGGATTTTTTGGTTACCGGATTCATAACCAACCAGCAAAAGACGCAAGCCATTGGCCTTGAGAACCTCAAGTGTTTTCCTCGGCACGTTGGCCTTGGCATTACATGACCACGTCACGCCAAGTTTACCCAATTCCTTCGCCAACGCTTCCACGTGCTCGATGTTGTCGGTCAAAGTATCGTCGTCGAAGAAAAACTCTTTTACTTCTGGAAAATTATCGCGCGCGTACTTGATTTCGGCGGCAATGTTATCAACGGAACGAGTGCGATAATTGTGGCCACTGATGGTCTGCGGCCACAGGCAATAGGTGCAGCGCGATTTGCAGCCGCGGCCCGTGTACAGCGACATATACGGGTGCATCATATAGCCGTTGTAGTAATTCTTCGCTTGCAGGAATTTTTTGTAGATCGGCGCGACCCACGGAAGCGAATCCATATCGTGAATGATTGGCCGCGGTCCCGTAAATTTGATTTGGTCACCGTCGCGATAATACAGCCCGACGACATCCTTCAGCGGCTTGCCTTCACAAACTTCTTGAACCGTGAAATCAAATTCCTTGTCGCATACGAAATCAATGGTGCTCGACCCAGTCAGCACTTCTTCCCATTTGACTACGACGTGCGCGCCGCAAAACCCAACCAGCAAATCAGGGTTGGCATTTTTCAGAGCCTCGGCAACCTTGACGTCATTGTTGTACGTCGGGGTTGACGTATAGATGATCAAAATCTCGTGTTTCGCCGCCTCGGGCAAAATCTGATCCAGCGTATAACCGCCGGCGGGGCCATCGATCAGTGTGCTGTCTGGCACCAATGCGGCCAACTGCGCCAACCAAGTAGGATACCAAAACGAACGCACTTCCCGCTTGCACTGGTACCGAGAACCGGCACCGCCATCAAATCCTTCGAAAGAAGGCGGGCTTAGAAACAATGTTTTTTTCATACGAACTACCAATACTTTCCGATTGATCAGGCGGTGTCCTGAAACCGGCTTTTCCCGTCAATGGTCATGACTTGATCACGCCAATGGACCGTGCTCCCGAAGTAGCTGGACACCCTAACACCAAATGAGAAAAGGTCACGCAAGGGAATCAACCACGGTGAAAATAACCTGCCGTTCCTTACCGTAACGTAAACCGATGAATGTAATAAGACGCGGAGCCCAAACGCCAAGGCGACCACGCCCAAGCATTGCCACGCCGGCGCGTCGTAGAAATACAGAAATACTGCCGTAATCAGGCTGATCGGCAACGCTTCAGTAATTACCGATAGCGCATAGCCACCAGGCTGCACGGAGCGAATGGTCCGCGCCCATCGCAATTCATGCAGAAATAACGATTTCAAATTTCGTTCCGACACAACATTTTCCACGATATAAGGCACCAGGGCGACCTTGCGCCCCCCGCGATGCACGAGGTTTCCTAGCATGTAGTCATCTGCAAGGACATTTGCTAGCTTTTCAAACCCACCAAATTCATCGAGCAACTCGCGTCGAACTGCCATGGTCGCACCGAAACAGAACGAAAGTTCGCTGAACATGGTCGGGATCAGCGCCGAAGGAAGAAACCAATCGTTGATGAACATCGCGCCCAATCTTGACGCCGCCCCGTGATCGGCACTTCCTGAATAGAGACACGTAGCAGCACCCACGTCAGCGTTTTCAAACGACGCGGCAACTGTTTTCAGATAATCCGGATCAACCCGCATATCGCTGTCGGCAATGACGATCAGCTCATACTTAGCGACGCCGTACATATTTGCCAGATTGCTGATTTTCAAATTGGTGCCGATCACGGTGTCATCGATCACCAATTCAATGTCTCGGTCAGGGAATTCATTGATGATTTCGGTGGCGATACTGCCCGCGGGGTCATCGGAATTCCGGACACCGAAGATAATTTGGAAATTCTCATAATCTTGCTGGCAGAATGAACGTAAGTTTTCAGCCAATTCGCGCTCCGGTCCGCAAAGTGGCTTTAATACAGTTATGCCCACCGTATCGCGCGCCGTCCGCGCTGACCTCATCATCCGTCCAAATTTCAACGTTCCAAAACAGGCAACCAACATGTAGCAGCCCGAAAGTACGAGCAGCCCCACCGGCACCATGAAAACTACATCTGGCATCACGTTGAACCTGTTAGCCCATCTTTGGGCAGCGACAAGAATCGCGGCATGTCTAATCCGATTCCCAGCCCGACGCAATTATCTGCTCAGCGTATCGCCCGGAACTCAACATCGGGCTCTAGGCTTGAGTGTCGTTAGATTGGTCATCCTGGCGACGGCGGAAAATTGCCCGACCTTCCGCATGTTGCCAAAATACCAAGCCTGGAACATCGATGATCAACTCACGAATTCGAATGGCTAAAGATATTGCCAACGACACTTCCGCCGATAGTCCAATCAAACCACCAAGTAGCACAAACGCCCCTTCCTGCACCCCGTAACTATTGGGCACCACAAACGCGGCATCACTGAGCGTACTGCTGAGGCTCTTCAGCATCAGCGCTTCAACGATACTGATCGGATAGCCCAGCAAATAAGCAGCCAGCCATACTTCACCAGATTGCAAGATAAGGGCGGCTAGGCGCCACGATACCGCGGCAGTCAGTCGAACACGATTTCGATAAAGTTCACGAACAATGCGATCAACTTCATCGGCCTTTTCGACCAGCCCGCCGACGAAATCGGTTTTTATGACCTTATGCGCAGATTTGGCGGCAATCCCGAAAATTCCGGCACGCTGTACGACCAGGAATCCCGCCACGCCGGCACCCAACAAGGCCATACCGATCAGCGCCGAGATCACCAATTGGTTATCCAGCGCCATCATCGCCAGCAAACTTACGCCAGCAACACCCCATACGATGACGGTAATGACCTGCACTGTTTTATCGACGACGGCGGACGCCGCTGCGTGTTTGGCATCAATCCCCCAAAGAACAAGTACGCGGGCCTTCACCACCTCACCGCCGATGGATGCCACGGGAAGCAAAGTATTCACTGCCCTTCCCATCCACTGGGCATAGAACGCCTGAAAGAATGTCGGCGCACGATCGGCACGAAAAAGCAGTTGCCAGCACCGCGCATTCATCAACACCGTCGGAAACCAGATGGCGGGTACCAACAGCAAAACCCAACCGGTCGACGTCAACAAGTCGGCGATGTCCATGACGCCTTCCGAGACGACCAAGGCAGTCATGATGACAAGACCGATCACCAAGCCAATATAGGAAGCTATTTTCATCCACTGTTCCACAAGTTGGCGACACGGGGCAGCATCGCTCGGTGCTCGCGCATTCTTTTACGGTGAGATACCGCATATGGCCACCAGATTTCATCCCGGAAGCGGCGGGATTCCTTGCATAGGCAGGACTGCCTGGGTAAACAGAGCCCCATTCTATCCGCCCCACAAATATTCAGGGTAACCGTGGCAAGCATCTCCTCACCCGACGGCTCCTATACGTTGACGGCACCGGCGCAAGCCCTGCCATTGACCCGGCATCTTTCCTATCGGCTGACGCCGCTCATTTATCGCCTTCCTTTAACGCCGAATCAGGTTACTGCCCTATCGATGTTGGCTGGGCTTGCGGGCGCTTGGTGTTTCGCGCTGGGTACGGCCAATTTGGGCATTGCCGGTGGCGCGCTGTTGGTTGTGTGTTACACGCTGGACAATTGCGATGGTGAGATTGCGCGACTTAAAGACATGTCATCGGAATGGGGCGCGCAGTTCGATGACTTGGTGGACTGGATGGTCGATAGCGCATTTTTCGCCGGCCTGGGGTATGGGACATGGGATAGCACTGGTGAAATTTTATGGTTCTGGTGCGGCATTGCGGCAGCCGCCGGCGCCACCATCGACTATGTGATCGATCTCATTCACCATGCGAAATCGAAAAATCAGCCGGAAGCCAAAACCCGCGAAGAAGAAGCAACCGATGTGCGCAAACCGGAAGATTTCAAGGATTGGCTCATTTATATCTTCCACAAGCTCAGCCGTGCCGATTTTTGTGTCATCGTGTTGGGCCTCGCGCTCTTTGACGTCACCTGGGTGTTATTGCCGCTCGGCGCGATTGGCGCCCAAGCCTATTGGATCACCGATCTCTTTCAACGCGCGCGGGGCTGGCATACGTAATCGCGCAACCATTGCGGCATTCAAGGCGTTTCCAGAAAGTCGAACCCGGGTCCAGTCGGCAGGAACAGTATCCGCCGGTCCTTGGCGGTCGTGTTTGACGTCGGCGCCGAAACGGTGGGCGCGCATTCCGAAATTCCCAGTTTCTCCGCGCCAGGTGCGAAATGCAGTACCAGCGCCGAGATCAGCAGCACGAAGGCGATGATCGCCGCGGATTGAGCGAACCAGAGATAGACATCTCTAAGCGCCGTGCCGATTACCTTCTGCGCAACTGTCGCTGGCGGGCGGGAATCCTTCGCAATGATTATCCAAAGCTCGGTCTTCTTTTAGGGCCGGGTGCGCGCCGTCCACGCGCGAAAGCTCAGAATGCCGGCGGTGCCAAGGCACATTATGCCGCCAACCTGGGCCGCATAAGCCGGATCAAAACTCAAGCCAAACATCACGCAAAAAATGCCTAACCCCGCGAACCCGCAGGCTCGGCCAATGGAAACATAAGCAGCGTTTTCAATCGCATCCATCGAGGGTGTCCATGAAATTGTCCTTCCCTCATATTTAAACGTATCGCGGAGGATTTTTGGGAAAATTCTGTGTGATAAGCCCGTGGGTGGCGAGAGCAGATGTACGGCGAAATACCGGTGCCACTCTTTGTTTGGCATATTAAGTGGTGCGCCCGGCAGGATTCGAACCTGCGACCCCCAGATTAGGAATCTGGTGCTCTATCCGACTGAGCTACGGGCGCTCCGCCTGATGTTACCAGTCGAAAAGACCGGTCACTTTCTTAAACGGCATGGAATAATTCACCATGAACGACTCGGTTCCCGGATTTTCATCGCCCAAACTCGCATTCGATGAATGCGAAATGGATACGCCTAAGCGTGAACGATCATCAAATCGATAGGCGAATTCCACTCTCGTGCGGAATTCCAAGGCATGACCGAGATCCAAGTCATCGGTTTTGCCGCGCCACCAAGTGGGCGCAAAGCTAGGAGTTAGGACCCAGCGTTTACCGAAATAAACGTCAATGAGAACACCGGCGCCCAGGAACGTCATGCCATTTGTCACGCCGGCAGCATGGATAAACGGTTTGAAAAACAGAAATTTCTTGTCTGAGCGGTATTCCAGGCTGAATTCCCCACCCTGGTCCTTTTGCCGATTAAAATCGAACCATCCGCCGGAAAACGTCAAATAATCGGGATCATCCGCGCGCGCGGAAAACGTCGCGCCGATGATCAGCGCGGCCACAAGAACTATCATGAGAGGATTATTACGTTTGTTCATTGGATTCCCCTCCCTGCGAGAACCCGATATTAGGGGGATTTGACCGTATTTTACAAGCAGCAGGCAATATTTACTTATAGCGGCCGGTATCGCGAAAAGCATCCGTTGCCTGAACCAGGCCGTGGCGAATGCCCGGTTCCATCGCCGAATGGCCGGCATCATCAACAATATTCAACTTTAGGTCCGGGCAAGCTTCCATCAGTTCCATCGCCGTAACGATCGGGCAGATCATATCGTAGCGACCTTGAATGATGGTCGTTGGAATTTCTCCGATCACGACCGCATTCTCGAGTATTTCATTCTCCGTCAAAAACACATTGTTGACGAAGTAATGCGCCTCAATCCGTGCAAGGGCCAATGCCGCCGGGCCGCTCTGTGCCGCTGGGCCACTGGGCCGATGACGCAAGGTCGAGCATTGGGTTTCGTAATGATTCCAGGCGATAGATGCTGGGCCATGCACGGCGGGATCAGGATCTATAAGCCGGCGATAATACGCGGTTTCTAGATCGTCGCGTTCAGATGATGGAATAAACTCAGCAAATGTAGTCCAAGCCTCCGGATAAACATTTCGAATGCCGCCCAGAAACCAGTCCAATTCTTTACGGCGCCCAAGGAAAACGCCGCGCAAAATTAATCCCGTACACCTGTCAGGATGCCGAATGGCGTAAACAAGAGACAGCGTCGCCCCCCACGACCCTCCAAATACGAGCCATTGTTCGATGCCCAAGTGCTGGCGGAGGGTTTCGACGTCATTGACCAAATGATCCGTCGTATTGTCGGTAATATCCGCATAGGGCCTAGAGCGCCCCGCACCGCGTTGGTCGAGCAGAATTATCCGATAATGCGCCGGGTCGAAAAACCGCCGATGATTGGACGTCGTGCCCGCGCCAGGGCCGCCGTGCAGAAAGATTACGGGCACACCATTTTCATTGCCGGATTGTTCCCAATAAAGCGTGTGACCGCTTCCAACCGGAAGCATGCCATGATCAAAAGGTTCTACCGGCGGATAAAGATCGTGACCTGTACCGCGCGGGGATTCGAAAGCAGCCAATCCTCGCGCCTCCTACAAAGTGCCGTTGATAACGTAGCTCAACAGCTTGACAACTTGGCTCGGCGATTGGGCAACGGCGAGGGCCGCTGCATCCACTTCCTTCAATGGATGCGTCAATTCATTGTCGTGCAGTGTAATAACTGGCTTGCCCAGCGCATGGGCAAACCCGGCATCGAAAGCGGCATTCCATTGACGGTATTTGTCCCCGAAGCGGACAACTACCACATCCGAGCGCTCAATCATTGCTCGGGTACGAATAGCATTCACCTTGGCGCCCTTATGATCTTTCCAGAATGCCTCGTCTTCTGAACCCAGGATTTCAACTCCGCAATCGTCGCTCGACGCGTGATCGGTGACCGGTGCCAAAAAAACCACTGGTAGTCCGGCGTCGGACACGCCAGTTTCAATTTGGTCTCTCCAATCGGTGTGAATTTCACCCGAAAGATAAACGGTCAGTGCCAGAGATTTCAATTTCGCCTCCATTTTGCTGAGAGCTTGATCGCACTATTGATGCAGTCCTGCAAGAATATCGACATAGTCGGGATCATCAGCAGGAACAAACCCGCGCCGAACCAGAAAATCGATGATCACCAGGGCCGCATTGAATTTGAACTCTTCGGTATTTTGAATTTTTTCGATGACCTGTTCGATCGGCCAAAGCATAAATTCCGCGACCTCGCCATCTTGATTGACCGGGGTAAACCCGTCCGGCACCTCAAGGTCAATATTGAATAACACATCATTGCGTAATCCCTCGGCGCGCCCAGTCATATACGAAATCGTGCCAACCGGCTTCGCCTGAGCTGCCAAGTCTTCTGGGATACCGGCCTCTTCGTCACATTCCTTGATGAGGTTTTCGAACAAGGAAAGGCCTGCCGGCTGACCGCCGGCGACCATTTGATCCAGCTTTCCCGGGCCGGTCGGTTTGCTCAAGCTGCGGCGCCCCACCCACATCAATGTGTCTGCGCCGCGCGACAGCCAGCCATTCATGTGGACACCGTATCCACGCACTCCAAACAGAGGCACGGACGCACGCTCCATCTCAAACAATGGTGGCAAATTGAACGCCCCGCCCACCGGGTATGGCTCATCGCGCCATCCCGGGATCAAGCCGCCATCGCGCAAAGTTGCTGTCACGTGGGCGAAAGCAGCCGTTCGGTCATCGAAACCATCCAAATCAGGCTGAAGATGAACAGCCGCATCTGAAACCCAGAACACATCAGTGTGCTCGCGAAGATACGCCACGGTTTCAGTTTCGATCTGCCCGACGCAAACATCACCGACCATGAATGGCACATACTTGGATGGGTCATAAACTGAGCATTCGCGAATGCGGTCAATGTATGCCATCGACGGTCCGTCCACTTAGCTGCTTGGGTTGGATTGCTTGAAAGATGTCAGCACCCGTTCAACATAGATGATTTGCCGAATGACTTGGGCAATTTGTTCCGCCACGGAGGCCTCCATGCCCGCCATCTGCAGATCGACCTGGAGGTCATGGCCGTCTGACCCAACAATGCGCGAATGCCAATGAGACGGCACGAGACCGCGTTTAGCGAAAACTTCCATGATCCGCGGCATGACCGAAGGATCGGCGTGTGCGGTAACGGAAAAACACGGGATTGATGCCTCGCGCGGATGACAATCAGGCGTGGAAGACGGCATGCGGGTATGAGAATCTGTCTGTGACATTGGTATGCATCCTGAACTGAGAGAAAATCGACGTAACGGCGTAACGCCTGGCCTCTAAACAGAGGC
>ENA-OREN01005218-OREN01005218.1-marine-metagenome-genome-assembly--contig:-NODE-5218-length-10883-cov-3.383861_pt1 | contig 10883 bp, 13 predicted proteins | sample MGYA00248624_ERZ508555 | MGnify/ENA primary metagenome ERZ508555 (study PRJEB26222, sample SAMN06267773) | marine metagenome | isolation source: Saanich Inlet, British Columbia, Canada | place...
GAGGATTTAAAGCAAGCAAAAAAATTAATCGAAATTGCTGCTGTATCTGGAGCAGACGCAGTAAAATTTCAGACATTTAGATCATCTACAATTTATGCAAAAAATGCAGGAAAAAGTGAATATCTCTCAAAACTAGGAATCAACAATGACATAAACGAACTTTTTGATTATTTATCAATGCCTTATGAAATGATTCCCAAACTATCTAATTATTGTAAAAAATTAAACATTACGATGTATGTTAACTTATGGTATTAATTTATTGTGTTTTCAATATATTAACGTGTTATTGTTAGCTAGAAATGTACAGAATTCGTAATGACTGAATATAATCTCGAAGACCTGAAAATTCTGATTGTCGATGATAACAGCAATGTTGGCAGCATGGTGAAAACTGTTCTGTATTCATTGGCAATCAAGAATATAACTGTGGTTGATAATGCCGGCGAGGCGTTTCGCATATTGAAGTCGGCTCAAATTGATATTGTTATCTGTGATTGGGTCATGAAGCCAATAGATGGCCCGATGTTTGTCAAACGTGTCAGACAAGGCAAAGACAGCCCAAATCCGCATATACCCATTATCATGTTAAGTGGTTATGCTGATGAACGCAGGGTATTGAAGTCCAGAGAGCTTGGTGTCAACGAATTCCTTACAAAACCCTTTTCTGCCAAAAGCCTCTACACTCGTATAAAAGCAGTCATTGAAAGCGATAGAAAATTTATTAAAACAGATACTTTTTTTGGCCCTGACAGGCGCCGCGTGACTGATAAATTTTATTCAAAGAATGAACGTCGAGTACCTGAAAAACAAAATGAAGATAAAAACTCAAATGCCGATAAAATTGATGCAGAGAGTGAGGCATAGTCATGGGAGATGGTGATAACAAGAAAAGTGTTATTATTGACGTTCCAAATAGATTACGGGACAAGGTAAAAACATCCGGTAAAAATGTTATCAATCTGGATATGCTTGAAAAAGCAGAAAACGCTCTTGCGGATATGGCTGATGATTATCTCGAATGGGCTGCCAGAGATATGATCATTCTTCAATATGCCTATGAAGATTTGTGTGAAGGGGATGGAAATCGTAACGAATATCTTGATCAGGTGTTTTCAATTTCTCATGATATGAAAGGCCAGGGAGGAACCTTTGGTTATGACTTGGTGACCAAGGTTGGTACTTATCTATGCCGTTTGATTGAGTATTATGACAAGACTATTTCAGAAAAACGATTGAATGATGCAATCGGGGTTCATATTGATGCATTGAATTTAATACTAGAGCATTTCCGTAAATAAATGAATCAAATTATGATTTATTGATTCCTTTTTAAGACTATTCGTGATTCCCTTGTATATTGCATCACAAGGGAGCTAGTACTGTGACAATTTCACAAGATTTACGTATTCGCCTAGTGAAGAAAATTGCGACAGGGATATCCTGCCGCCAGGCCGCAAAACACTTTGAAGTGAGCCCCAGCTCAGCTATTCGATTTAGCAAGCAGTACGAGGCAGAGGGGTCCGTGGATCCCAAGAAACGTGGCCCTCAAAAACGCCGCCTTGATCCATATGGCGAGGATATCCTGGGCTGGATCAAGGAGACACCAGATATGACTCTGCAAGAACTGTCTCAACGCTTGTCAGGCATCCATAATATTTGCGCCCCGAAGTCGACCATAGATGACTGGTTCAGGTCACGGGATATCAGCTTCAAAAAAAACGGCACACGCCAGCGAACAGGAACGTGCTGATGTGCAGGTGGCCCGGACAGTTTGGCGCAAACGGCAGAACTGGCTTGCGGCCCACCCTGAGAAGATCGGCAACCTCGTATTCATAGATGAAACCGGGCTCAACACCAAGATGGCGCGTCTCAGAGGGCGCTGTATCAAAGGCCGGCGGATGGTTGCTAGCATTCCCCACGGGCATTGGAAAACCATGACCTTTATTGCCGGATTACGGTGTGATCGTTTAACCGCTCCCTGGGTCATTGATGGCCCTATGAATGCTGATACCTTCGAGCATTATATTGAAACACAGCTCGCGCCAACGCTCAATAAAGGAGATGTCGTTGTTCTCGATAATCTCTCGGCGCATAAGCGCGAAAGCATTAGGCAAATTGTTGGAAAGCGAGGAGCATGGCTTTTGTTCTTGCCGCCGTACTCGCCGGATTTTAACCCCATAGAATTGGCGTTCTCAAAGTTCAAAGCACATATGAAGCGCCTGAAACCTCGGACAGTTGATGAGTTGTGGAAGGCAGCAGGAAAAGTATGCGAACTGTTCAAGCCAGAAGAGTGTCGGAACTTCTTTGCCGCAGATGGCTATGCATCAAAATAAGTCGGAAATGCTCTAGTGTGATTACGGCGAAGACCGGGGCTGAACTCTGGGCGGCGGCTGACAAACAACCAATCGATCTGTTTATTCTTGATTTGATGCTAAATGGCGAAAGTGGCCTCAGCATTGCCAAAGAACTTCGAGGCAAGTCGGAAGTCGGTATCGTGATCGTCACAGGCAAGTCCGGTGAGACGGACCGTGTCCTCGGGTTAGAATTGGGTGCAGACGATTATGTAACCAAGCCCTTTAGTCCTTTGGAGTTGTTAGCCCGTGTGCGAAGTGTACTACGTCGGACCAAAGGAAGCTCGTACCCCGGCTTGATACAAGAACCTGCCGGTCAGATGATTGTTGAGTTTTACAGCTGGAAACTAGATATCGGCGCTTGTCATCTCGTCAATCCGGATAGTGAACCTGTCCCACTGACGACTGCAGAGTTTGAATTGCTCAGATCGTTCACCGATAGCCCCAACCAAGTTCTTTCCCGAGAATATCTGCTTGATAGCATTCATGGACGAGAGTGGGCGGGATATGACAGGGGCGTTGACGGGCTGGTCAGTCGATTACGTCGAAAGATAAAACCACCCGCTGGAAGTCCTCCCTTGATCAAGACCATGCGTGGTACGGGGTATATGTTTACCGCCAGAGTAAACAAGCTCTAAAATTTAACAATTAGCACAGGCCCGAAGCTTTGCTAACCTGAGGGGTAAAAACCTAACAAATCTTGTAATTTATTAGGTTCTTGCTGTAACCCTCAGTTCTCTGTGATTTCTTTCTGAAGTTGATTTTTTTGAACCATATGTAAAACATAATAATAAGTGTTCAATTACAACTACTTATGAGTTTTTTGATGAAACAAGCGAAAGTTATAAACGAAACAGAAATGAAGTGCCTGCTCGCTGTTATAGACGCTGGCAAGCACTCTGAGCGCAATCGCTGCGCTGTTATGTATGACTAGTGTCTCCGTGAACCGAACAATAGAGTGACCGTCCGGTGAACCACCTCTCGACGATCTGACGATATCACATTACGCTCAGACCTGAGCGTAATGCCAGGGTAGCAGTTCATCAATACGATTGATCTTGTGATCGGCAATTCTGGCCAGGGTATCAGTTAGCCAGGCTTGCGGGTCAACACCGTTGAGTTTTGCCGTTTCGATCAGGGTATAAGCGATGGCAGCTGACTTGCCGCCGCGCTCAGATCCCATGAACAAGTAATTCTTGCGGCCAAGAGCTATGGGGCGCATTGAACGCTCTGCCGCATTGTTATCGAGTTCCAGGAACCCATGATCGAGCCAGGGCCGCAGTTTTTTCATGCGTGTCAGGGCATAACGTATGGCCACGGCAAGCGGTGACTTGCCCGATATTCGGGTCAGCTGGGGGAGCGGTGATTGCGCATGGTGTAAGCTTTTCATCTGGTTGGTGGAGAATAACTTGCATTATATCAAAGAAAATAGCCAATTTGTCTTTTAATTTCAATAAATTGGCGTTTCTGAGTGGGCTCTAAATATCCACGCTATACATCTCCCGGCCTTCCACAAAATATGTAAAAGGCTCAAAAGTGGCGCACTTTTGCTCCACCACAATCACAAAATGCGATTGCTTCTGTGGTCAACTATTGCAGTGGAATTTACAGTTTCAAGATTGTTTAGAGAGAAAAGTTACGCGGGAAAACATGAGTTTTGGCTCTAGTTACTCATTTTATTGGACAAACAGATTTTACGATTGTCTCCGTTGGCGTTTTTAAGTGTATCCAAATATTATCTTTCTCACCCAATGCACTTAACAATTCTTTTGATATCTCAGGGCAGGCTCTTTTTGCTAGTCGGAATTGGCTCATTTTGCTATGAGCTTTGAATGCTTTGGAAATATTCGCATTATTAGTCGCTATATTTATAAAATATTCCAGTGTATCACTGTCTCGAAATGCCCACGTTTTGGTAAACGAAACATCTTCAAAAATCCAGGAATCGCCTCCAGGCATGTCTGCAAGTGAACCGTTCATGTAAATGGAAGTAAGTGCTGAAGTAATAGCGCTGGGATCAACATCAGTCTTGTTCAAATAGAGGAAAACACTACCCGTAATGCCCCCAATCAAAATCAAAAATGCAAATATTTTCCAATTGAACCGTATAGACATCGATCTTTTCTTTATAGCAGAGGATAGTTTTCTGGTCCGTTTAGTGATCAGATCAGGATCCCTATTTAGCTGTTTTTGCTCTTTATTTTTTGTTTTTGAACCGAAATGATAATCCGTTTTCTCGTTCATTTCACCAATAGGTTTACCTGAAGTGTTTTCTGAGTGATTACTCTCGTCGTATTCAACATGCGCATCATCTTGAACATCATCTGAATTTACATTACTTATGATTTCTGTAAGAGACAATCCCTCTTCCTTCTCATTCAAGGGTTCTTCAATAGTATGTTGAGAACCTTCCGTAGGCTGTAATGCAAGGAAATTACGGATACGTATTTCGAGTTCTTCCAACTGAACCGTTTTCTCAAGATAATCGATAGCCCCCATGCGTAGTGCTTGTAGCTTAATCCCCTCATCTGATGCGGCGGTGTATACGACGATACGCGTTCTTTCCAGCAACCCTTGATTTAAAAGTTCATGAAGGGTGTCAATTCCATTCATGACGGGCATCATTAGATCTAAAATGACCAGCTCGGGGTGATGCTCTGCGATGATTTCAATAGCCTCTTTGCCATTTCCAGCTTCTAAAATTTCGAAATCCTCAAAGATGCGGTTTAACTGGCGCACAAGCGGTTTACGAATGAATTCAACTTCGTCATCGACAACAAGAATTTTTTGTTTACTGGTCATTTATTATCCAGTCAAAGATTGTTTCTGTGGACCGTTACGCTAAGCGTCTTGATCAGCTGCTGGCAACGTAAAGTGAAAATCACTGCCAGCACCTAGCATGCTGTTGACCCAAATTCTACCCCCTTGTCGTTCCACAAGGCCAGCTGCTAATGGCAAGCCCAAGCCTGTCCCCCCAAATTGTCGACTCATACCATCACCCACCTGCTCAAAAGCTTTGAAAATAATAACCTGTTTATCCGCAGAAATCCCGCACCCTGTGTCACGAATGATAAAGTGAACAGAATTATGTTCCTGCTCAGCAGTCACGGAAATCTGCCCTTCATCACAAAATTTTTCGGCGTTTCCAAGGAGATTAATCAATATTTGTTTCAAGCGCATGGGGTCAGCCCAAACCCATAAATCGTCTGAAATATTCAGTTTAAGTTCTATATTTTTATTTTTAATTTTCGATCCTATCATGCTAATAACGCTATCGATAGACCTGCTGACATTTGTAAGTTCGGGCTTGATCGAGAGTTTATCTGTGTCCATTTTGGCGAAATCTAATATTTCGTTTATGAGACACAGCAAGTGATTGGCAGACTTAAGCCCCCCATTCGCAATCTCAACGACTTCGGTTTCAAGATCATCAATTGCCTGCTGTAGTGGTTCTCGATACTCGGATGGGAGCGCTATTTTTAATGTACGCAGTTCCTTCATCCCCTTAAACAGAGACATCTGTTTAGAAAGCTCTTCAAACGGCCCCTTTATTCCCTGTGTTGGAGTGCGCAGTTCATGGCTTAGTACATTGATAAAATTTGTTTTAACCTTACTCGCATGTTCGGCTTTATCACGGGCCTGTTCCGCGATTAGACGCTGACTTTTAAGATCGCGCGTTCGCTTTGTTACTAGATCTCTCAGCAACTCTCTTCTGCCCGTTGTGACCAAAAAAAATGCACCTACGAATGCGGTAAGTGTCATTCCGCCGACCAACATAATCCATGAGTTATTTTGTCTATGCCGCGTTATATAACTTTGTGTTGGCGAGATTTCGTAGACCCATTTGCGGCCTGCAAAATCAATGGAGAAGCGTCTTGATATGGGTAAATATCCGCCGAAGATTCCGTCTTCATCCAGCGCAGAAATTACCATGTCCTGAAGTGCTGTTTCAATCAGCACCTCTGGGTTATCTGGTTCTGTTTTATCCGATAATTGGTATGAAATACCTTCTTGGTCAAGATGCTTGATAGCGGATTTTATAATGTCACTGCCTTTAAAAACACCAACCATATAGCCCATAAAATCTGCACGTGCTTCTTGTGTTGTTTTGTTGGAACCGTCTGTTCGATAAATGGGAAAGAATATGAGAAAACCAAACTGAGAGCCCGTTTCCTGAACCAGTTTGATTGGTGCTGTGGCGATAGGCTTGCCAGTTAGCCTCGCCAACGCCAGAGCTTTTTTTCGAGTTTTATTGGACGCCACATCAAATCCGAACGCTTTTATGTTGCTGTCAAAAGGTTCGATAAACTGAACGGATACATACTCGTCTCTGTCGTTGGCAGGAATGAGTTCCCCATCCGCATTTCGCTCTGTAATACGAAAATTCGCAAACCCTTCTTGTTGTATGGTTCTCTCGAATTGGGCGCGTTCATTTTGATGGATATTGGGATTCCATGACAGGGCTTGAATACCGGGAAGGACTGCGAACTGACGTTGAGTAAATTTTCTAAACTGTTCCCTAGTCATGTTTGGGGTGGCCGCATAAAACCCTTGTAAAGAATGAAGGACATTTATGTACTTGATCAGCGTCTGCTCGATGGCGGGCGCAAGTGGCAAGACTTGTTGGTCAAATTCCAGCTTTAGGCGCTGGCGTTCCCATTGCACACTGTATTCAACGATAAAAACCGTCAAAATAAACGCCCCCACAATAGGAAGGCTGACTGCCATTTGCCGCGGCCTCCATCTTTCTCGAGGTTTCATTGTATACAATAAAATAAGAGGTGTGAAAATGAGCACGCCGGTGACGTCACCTGCCCACCATGTCAGAAAATTGGTCAATATATTGGATGCAGGTATGTTGCCTGAAAGAAAAAGACTACTAACGCCAAATGTAGAATTTATCAGACAACTTATTGGGCCACCAAAGAGCATGAATAAGAAGATGGCTCTCTCTTCGGCTAAAGGGTTTGGAAAATTGGCAAATCTGCGCACTAAATATGCGCCCACCATAGCTTGAATAGCGGAGCCTATCCCAATAATTGTCGGTAAGATAAATATCTGGACGATGGTTTGATCGCCGCTTGTGTCAAGAAGAGTCCAGATATTTGCTAAAAGGGATCCAATTAGGACACCTGGTAAAACTTTGCGACCCCATAAAATCGCCGCGGCTAGTGCTATGCCAGCGGGAGGCCAAATAGATGACGCAAAGCCGGGAGGTATTGCTAGCATTAAGCTAAGCTTGCCAGTTACCGCATAAGCGAGCGCGACACAAATTGATAGAAGCACCCCCCCAGTTTTGCTGTTTTCATTAAAGTTCATTCAAAACCGTTCGTCTGTTCACACTAGATACATGCGAAAGCAATCTAATATAGTTTTTGGGGCTGACCCAGATAACTAAGTTAAATACTGCTTAACCCATTGTTTCATCTATCTTAATTGAGCTTGCGGATTAGGGTTATTAAATCGCCACTCACATTCCTTCAAAAATAGCCCAAAATGCTCCTTTGGAACACCATTAAACTTGCGCATATGTCGCTTGGCTTTCCTCTCGGGCATGCATGCAAGCCCTGCCAGGCAAAGGGTTCCAAAATTTTTCAATTCCGTTGATATGATTTGCCTTGCCTGCAAACAGTTTGGAGTGGTTGATGCGGAAGTGCTTGAAAGCAGATACATCCAATACATCATAACCTTGCCAGCAGTCAGAATAGACTATACTGTCTGGCACGACCTTGCGCTCAATAATCGGGTATAATGTTGCTGACGAAGCATCTGGAATAACCTTCGTGTAGACCTTCCCTCCGCGCTTCAAAAGGCCAAACACCGGGACTTTCCCTGCCGCACCTCGTCCACGCTGTCCCTTGCGTTTGCCACCGAAATAGCTTTCATCAACTTCGATCTCGCCGCTGAAAACCGTATTTGCTTCTTGGTCAAGTTGGTAGGCGATGATCTCTCGTAATCTATGAAAATAATAGACCGCTGTCTTTGAGTTGACCTTGACAAGATCGGCTGCGCACCGCGCTGTGGCCCTTCTGTTTGTGGAACAAGCCATGCCTATCCTCTTGAAACACTCTTGCACTATATGTTGTGTTTTTCACACCTCATCCGCTTGACGCACAATCACCATTTTGCTACATTAGAAATTGTAGTATAATTTGCTTAGGATATATCATGCCTTCACGATCAACTTTTGAAATCGAGCAAGAGATTGCCACTAAGCTCCAAAAACAAAGCGGAGCGAAGGAGGTTTGGCTTTTTGGTTCGCACGCCCGTGGCGATGCGGTTCCAGATAGTGACTTCGATTTTATGCTGGTTATAGATGATTACGTAGATGCCAGCGAAGTCGATCATAAAGTAGAAAGTGCTGTTTCTCAGATTTGCAATGAGAAATCTGTGGAAATTGACGCTGTAACAATTCGTGACCATGCCTTTCATCATCCCTTGGAAGACTTGCATCCAGCTTCCGTCAGCTACGCTTGTAGAACGCAAGGAGTGCGTCTCATATGATTGAAGATGCCCAAGATAGTGTTTCAATAGCTAGTAGGTTATTGAAACTTGCTAAGCAAGACTTGGATGGTGCGGTGTCAGCAAAATATATCCTTCATGCTGGTCGGCACTACGCTGACGCAGTTGAAAAAGCAATGCGTGCCAGCATTCCACCAAAGTCAAAAGACGTACCGTCCAAGCACAATTTATCGAAACTATCGACACTGCTGCCAACCGAATTGCAGGGGGTTATTCCGATTGATATTTTGACTCGACTAAGGCCGTATTTAGCAAAAGCTCAATATGGAGAGGAGCCTCCGCATTCGACCCTTGGAGAAGTACATAGCGAAATGACTTCTATAGTTACTGTCTTTATCAACACAGTCGACACATTATTGAACGCTAAAAGCGATGTTACAATGCAATCTAGAGATAGTGTTTGCGAACGCTGTCATTCTGTACCTTGCGTCTGCGGAGACAATGGAACTTCTGGAGGTCCGAAGTTCTGATGGACGTTCTCGATCATGCTGAGCTTCCCTTTCCAACCAGTCTGACTGAATTTCAGACGCTCTTTCCTAACGACAAAGCCTGTGCTGAATACCTTGAGAAAGTGCGATGGGAGAATGGTTTCGAGTGCCCACACTGTGGGGCTACTGGAGAGCCGTTCCGCATCGCCACACGTCCCAATGTTCTGCGTTGTCGTAAATGCCGCAAGGACGTACGGTTGACCGTTGGCACGGTCATGGAGCGTAGCTGCGTACCTCTCAGTATATGGTTCTGTGGCGCGTACCTAATCACAAGCCAAACACCCGGTATGTCTGCGACACAGTTTCAGCGTCAGCTTGGGCTGTCGCGTTATGAGACGGCGTATGGATTGCTCCATAAGCTCCGTTCTGCCATGGTTCGCCCAGATCAGGATAAGATTGGTGGACGCGAAGGCGAGCATGTCGAAGTTGATGAAACTCTTGTTGGTGGGCGAACACGCGGCGAAGGGCGGGGAAAGCACCACAAGGTTATTGTCTCCTGTGCCGTCGAGGTGAAACACAGTCAACCCGGAACCGCTCAAGACAAGCGAAAGGATGGTCGTTATGCAGGGCGTCTCAGACTATCCGTACAGCCAGATCGAACCGCTTCATCACTATGCGGCTTTGTTGAATCGACAGTTGCAAAAGGAACGTTAATTGTCACGGACAATTGGAAAGGATACTCCGCCCTTAAAGATATGGGGCTTGGCCATCATGCTATTGCCGAATGCGGTGATCCTGAAATTGCAGATGAATTTCTACCAATCAGCCATGCCGTGTTCTCCAACCTGAAAGCATGGCTTATGGAAACTCACCATGGCGTCAGTCCTCAACACCTGCAGGCTTACCTAAACGAGTTTACATTCCGATTCAACAGACGATACTACCCGATGAACGCATTCCGTTCCCTACTGGGGCTTGCTACACATGCCGAAGCTCCGACCTATGCAGACCTCTATTCAGGGAAATGGAAACACCCTACATGTTGTGGGTGAGTGGGTTAAGCGGATAGGCATGGAACAACCAAGGTGTCAACGTTAATGTAAAAGGGTACCACTGCGTTAGGGCAAAAGGGTACCAGTTGATGATTTAAGGAAGCTGTCTGCTATTAATGATTAAGCCCTCTGGAATTCCAGAGGGCTTAATCATTATCGGCTTTTCATTGGGGGATATGACCTAGGGTTATTTTGGGTCATTTTTCCGGGTTTTGCTTTTGCTTTGCTTGAGGCGATAGCTATCGCCATTCATTTCCAGAATGTGGATATGATGGGTCAGGCGGTCGAGCAAGGCACCGGTGAGGCGTTCGGAACCAAAGGTTTGGGTCCATTCATCAAACGGCAGGTTTGAAGTAATGATCAGGGAGCCACGCTCATAACATTGGGAGATCACTTCGAACAGAAGTTCGGCTCCGGTTTTGGAAAGCGGCACGAAGCCCAGTTCATCGATGATAAGTAAGTTCTGGCTGGTGAGTTGCCTTTGCAGACGTAGCAATCGTTTCTCGTCATTAGCCTCGATTAGCTCG
>ENA-OREN01005222-OREN01005222.1-marine-metagenome-genome-assembly--contig:-NODE-5222-length-10879-cov-2.991761_pt1 | contig 10879 bp, 7 predicted proteins | sample MGYA00248624_ERZ508555 | MGnify/ENA primary metagenome ERZ508555 (study PRJEB26222, sample SAMN06267773) | marine metagenome | isolation source: Saanich Inlet, British Columbia, Canada | place...
CATTTTTTTCAATAAAGTCTCTTCTCGGCTCCACTTGATCGCCCATCAACGTCGTAAACATTTGGTCAGCTGCAATAGCATCCTCAATGGTAACGACGAGCATTCGGCGTGCCTCTGGGTCCATAGTGGTCTCCCAAAGCTGCTCTGGATTCATTTCACCAAGGCCTTTGTAGCGCTGAGTGTTGATGCCACGGCGGGATTCCGCCATAAGCCAGTCTAGGGCCTCTTTAAAGCCTGCAACCGGGTGGTCCCGCTCCCCGCGCTTAACATAGGCACCCTCTTCGATTAAGCCCTGCAAAGTTCCGCCCAGCTCAACGATTGCCGCATATTCTGTAGAACCAAAGAAATCTCTACTCAACGCGTGGTAATGCGGCACGCCATGCGCCGTGATCTCGATATTGGGCAAGAAAACTTTACGCTCTTTATCTTCTTTTACCACAACACGATAACGATGCGTCCCGTTATCCACTTCCTCGAGCTTTTCCTGGAGTTCGGCACACCAAGCCTCAACTTCGCTGCGCGTTTGAAGAAGTTTTACATCCAGCCCTCTAACATAAACTAATGCTTCGAGGATAGTAAGCGGGTAAACTAGGGACATTCTTTCAATTAAGTTACCCACTCTTCTGAATTTTCCAACCAGCTCCTCTAGAGCCTCGCCCTGAATAGCTGGAGCCTCCGCATTAACATGAAGGCTGGCGCTCTCTAGTGCTTTTTGCGTCAAATACACCAGCAATGCAGCGTCATCTTTCACATATTGTTCATTTTTGCCCTTGCTGACCTTATAAAGCGGAGGCTGCGCGATAAAGATGTGCCCATTATCCACCAGTTCCCGCATTTGGCGGAAAAAGAACGTCAGTAACAATGTTCGAATATGCGACCCATCTACGTCTGCGTCAGTCATAATAACAATGGTGTGATAACGAAGCTTTTCAAGGTTAAACTCCTCGTTCCCGATTCCACACCCAAGAGCGGTGATTAAAGTGCCTACCTCAGCGCTAGACAGCATTTTATCAAACCGCGCTTTTTCGACATTTAAAATCTTCCCTTTTAGAGGAAGAATGGCCTGCGTCTTTCTCGCCCGGCCCTGCTTGGCTGACCCGCCAGCAGAATCGCCCTCCACTAAATAAATTTCCGACAGTGCAGGGTCCTTTTCTTGGCAATCGGCCAGCTTTCCTGGCAGCCCGGCAATATCAAGCGCGCCTTTGCGGCGAGTCATCTCTCTCGCCTTTCGTGCCGCCTCTCGAGCTCGAGCGGCATCTATCATTTTATTAACAACCGCCCGCGCCTCCTGTGGAAACTCCAGGAGATAATCACTAAACTTATCTCCCATCTCTTGCTCAACAGCTGTTTTTACCTCTGAACTAACCAATTTGTCTTTAGTCTGGGAAGAAAACTTAGGGTCGGGCACTTTCACCGAAATAATCGCCGTTAAACCCTCTCGAGCATCATCACCAGTGGTGTTAACCTTTGCTTTTCCGTTAATACCTTCCTTTTCAATATAGGCGTTCAATCCACGCGTCAGTGCCGATCGAAATCCTGCAAGATGGGTTCCTCCATCGCGCTGAGGAATATTGTTGGTATAGCAAAGGATATTTTCCTGAAACCCGTCATTCCACTGCAGCGCAACCTCAACACTAGTCCCATCCTCGCGGTCGCTGTTAAAGTGCATTATCTGGTTGACAGTGGTTTTGTTCGTATTAAGGAACGTAACAAAAGCCTTTAGCCCGCCTTCATACTCATAAGCTTCCTCTTTGCCCGTCCTTTCATCGTGCAGAACGATACGCACCCCAGAATTCAGGAACGACAATTCTCGGAGGCGCTTGGCCAGCTGTTCAAAGTGGAACTGGATGTTAGTAAAAGTATCCTCCGAGGGTATAAAGAAAACCTCTGTCCCCGTTTCTTCGGTTTCTCCCACCGCCTCAAGAGGCCCGTCGGGCACGCCATGGGTATAGGTTTGCTCATGAACCTTGCCATTACGGCGAATGGTAAGGCGCATTGTTTTTGAAAGTGCATTCACAACAGATACCCCCACGCCGTGGAGGCCGCCGGAGACTTTATAACTGTTATCATCAAACTTTCCACCAGCATGAAGGACCGTCATGATAACTTCCGCTGCAGAAACGCCTTCATCGTGCATTTCTGTCGGAATCCCACGGCCGTTGTCTGATACGGTTATTGATTCATTTGGATGGATAACGATCCGAATTTCTGAGCAATGTCCCGCCAAAGCCTCATCGATCGAGTTATCAACCACCTCAAACACCATGTGGTGAAGACCTGTGCCGTCATCAGTGTCGCCAATATACATGCCAGGCCGCTTTCGAACCGCGTCCAGCCCCTTTAGCACCTTAATGCTCGACGAATCATAATTTGTTTCTTCAGCCATAACCTTTTAGCTTCCCGTTATCTCGCTTTTTGTAGTAACCCCATGTTCCACATGGAACATATGATGCGCCATCCCTTCCACCAACACCTGAAAATCTCTTTTATCGACGCCCGTCATAAACACCTGGCAATCCAATCCTCTCAAAAACCCCACAATCTGCTGGCGATGAAGGTAATCTAACTCCGCCGGCAAATCGTCCAACAAGAACAGGCACGACTCGCCGGACTTCTCCCTATAGAACGTAGCCTGAGCCAGCTTTAAAGCATAAACGAGCAGCTTAATCTGACCTCGGGACAAGCATTCTGATGCCGGCACCCCGTCTACCTTAATTTTCATGTCCGCCTTGTGGGCTCCATGGCTCGTAGTTCCAACAGCCAAATCCCGCGCCTGGTCTTCCGCCATAACCCCTGCAAGCCCCAGCTCATCAGGCCACCCCTGATAATAATCAAAACTCAACTCTCCCAGACCTTCAAGCTCTCTCGAAGCTGCCTCAATATGCTCTACCAGCCCTTCCAGATACTCTCTGCGGTGACGCGTTAGCTCTTCACTCAACGGTATAAGCTCTGTTGTCCAGGCGCGCAACGAATCTTCGTCTATTCTACCATGACGAAGTAGTTGATTCCGCTGTTTTAATGCTTTTTGAAATCGTCGCCACAAGTCAGTGTAAGAATGTTCCACGTGGAACACCCCCCAATCTAAAAACTGCCTTCTTTGAAGGGCGCCGCCTTCTAGCAAGTTAAAACTATGGGCATCTATTAGCTGCAAAGGAAGCTCCTCAACAAGCTGAGTTGCAGACTGCAGCGCCCTCCCATCGAGACGGGCCTCAAAAAGCCCTTTAGACGTGCGCCTTATTCCTAATCGATGGCTGCCTTTTGGTTTTTGACGCTCTAGCTGAGCTGAGACTACTAGCTCTTCAGCCTTGTGATTTACCACCAAGCGTAAATCGCGATGCTTAAAGGACCGCCCCCGGCCCAAAAGGTAAATAGCCTCAAGCACGCTAGTCTTGCCGCTACCGTTAGCGCCATAAATAACGTTGATAGCCGGATGGCACTCCAATTTAAGGCTTTTTAGGTTTCGTACTTGAAGTATGTCAATGCTTGAGAGATACATGGGCGCTCATTTTTGACCATATGCCCCCAAACTAAAGGCGCATTGGCATAACGACATAAACGGCGCCACTGTCTGCAGCGCCACTAACAAGGGCGCTACTATTGGAATTAGACAGCGTAATACGCACCTCAGGACTTGAAATAACGTTAAGCACATCAATTAGATAGCTAACATTAAACCCAATCTCAAGATCTTCGCCGGAGTAATTGACAGAAACCTCTTCTTCGGCTTCTTCTTGCTCAGGGTTATTAGCAACCATCTTAATCGAACCCCCCGACAGTAAAACACGAACCCCGCGGTACTTCTCATTCGACAGGATGGCCGCACGCCCAAACGCTTGCTTGAGCTCAGCCCTATCACCAACGACCTCTTTATCTCCACCCTTAGGTAGCACTCGATCATAATCAGGGTAGGCGCCATCGACTAACTTAGACGTAAAGCAATAGTCCTCGCCTGTAACCCGAATATGGTTTGATCCCATAGCAACACTAACCTCGTGTTCATCCAGCAGCCTAGAGAGCTCTATAATTCCTTTACGCGGCAGGATGGCTGAGATTGTCTCTTCAACCGAGACGTCGCAAGCGCCATCACAAAGCGCCATGCGGTGGCCATCTGTAGCCACCGCTCTAAGGTTGTTGTTGGTTAGCTCCCAGAGCATGCCGTTTAGGTAATACCGGACGTCTTGTTGGGCCATAGCAAACGAGGTAGCTTCGATTAATCCCTTAAGAACCGAACCCTTCACTACAAACTCTATTGTCTTTTCTCCTTCATCCACTGAGGGAAACTCATTGGCCGGCAGAGTGGCCAGGGTGAATTTGCTTCTTCCACTTTTAAGCGTCGCCTTGCCTTCGCCACTGGAAAAATTAATTTGCGCTCCATCCGGGAGTGACCGGCAAATGTCGACCAGCTTACGAGCAGATACTGTTACCTCGCCATCCTCACCCTCAGGGCCGCTATCGCTAAAGCCGATGACTTCGACTTCAAGATCAGTGCCCGTCATTTACAACCGGCCATTTTCTAAACTTAACAGCACGTTAGATAAGATCGGTAATGTTTGTCGTCGCTCGACAACACCCACGACAAGCTGCAAAGGCTTGAGAAAAGCTTCACGCGATAAGCTAAATTTCATAATATTGTATTATCTCCAACTTCATTTATGTTCTTTGCTGCGGTTTAAGTGGATAAGGCTCTGTACAGATTTTTAAGATCTCTCTGCACCTCTCTATCACTGCCCTCCAGCTCTTTAACTTTGCGGCAAGCATGCAATACCGTGGTGTGGTCTCTACCTCCAAATGACTCGCCAATTTCAGGCAAACTATGACTTGTTAATTCTTTCGCAATCGACATAGCAACTTGCCTGGGCCGCGCCACCGAACGGCTGCGTCTCTTAGAGAGCATATCGGACATTTTAAGCTTGTAGTAGTCCGCCACCACCCTTTGGATATTATCTATGGTAACGAGCTTATCCTGAAGAGCCAATAAATCTTTCAAGGATTCCCGAATTAAATCAATATCTATTACTCGGCCAGTAAACTGTGCATGCGCCATCACTCGCTTTAATGCGCCCTCCAGCTCTCTAACATTCGACCGAATTCTCTGGGCTATAAAGAAAGCAGCGTCCTTAGACAGTGCCATGCCCGTCTGCTCCGCCTTGTTAATCAAAATAGCGGCTCGAGTTTCAAGTTCTGGCGGCTCTACAGCAACAGTCAGACCCCAACCAAACCTAGACTTCAAGCGCTCCTCAACACCATCTATTTCTTTGGGGTATCGATCACAGGTCAAAATCATCTGCTGGCCCCCTTCCAATAAAGCATTATAGGTATGGAAAAACTCCTCTTGAGAGCGCTCTTTGCCAGAAAAAAATTGAATATCGTCAATCAATAACGCATCTACCGAGCGATAGAACTGCTTAAACTCGTCGATAGCTTTTAGCTGTAGAGCTTTAACCATATCAGCAACAAATCTTTCAGAGTGCAAATAGACTATCTTCGCCTCTGGATTTTTTGCTCTCATGGCATGACCTACCGCATGCATTAAATGCGTTTTACCAAGCCCAACGCCACCATAAATAAACAATGGATTGTAGGAGCCACCTGGGTTCTCAGCAACCTGGCGTGCCGCAGCAAATGCTAACTGATTTGATTTCCCCTCAACAAAGCTGTCAAAGGTAAAATTTGGATTGAGGTTTGTTTTTAAGCTACTCTCCGCGGCCGACTTAATGATCGAAGGCGCAGCGACAATATTGTTGCGAAACGGCTCTATTGAGTCTGCCGCGGCTGCAGGAATCGACACCCGATCCAACACTGCGCTCCCACGAAAACCATCCAAATCTGCTCTACTAACCTTTATATCAACTTTAACCGACCTGCCACCCAACTGAGCCAATAACTCCTCAATTCTCGATAAAAATTTATTTTTGACCCAATCCTCAATAAATCGATTCGGTGCCAATAAATGCAAATCAAACGCTCCCTCCGCAGATTGAATAGTGAGCGGGCGTATCCAGGTGTTGTATTGCTGTTCTGGCAATTCGCTGCGGAGCATGGTCTGGCATTCGGCCCAAACCATAGTGTCGACATTAGATTCCATAATTGAAACCCCTAGTGACGCAGGCAGCGGAAAGACTGTTTTTATGGGTTCCCCCAACCAAAAAAACAGCGTCTCTTTTGAGTAATTTAGGTATCAATTTATCCCAACCAAAGTTAAAAGACCGTCGATCTTTAAAAATTAAAATTTATTCTTGTTTTCACTTGAGTGTATATAACAAAACGACGATTATCCACAACTAAAAAATCTCAACCGCTTTTATAAAATTTAAAAATGCCAATATAAAACAATAACTTAAATAAATGCAATGTTTTTTTTATTAACAATAAAAAATTTAAAAATGGCTGTTTTTTGATCAGTATTTGTGGATAACCTGTGGATATACAGTTAAGAAACAGTGTTTATCTTCTCTTTTCCCCCATTCAGCGAGAAACTAGACGCCGGGGGAAAACTATCGTGACCTAAAGTAAATTGCTGGTCACTTTCCTATACAAAAAGAAGAGAAAATTCGGCCCAAAAGATCATCTGGTGTGAATTGGCCGGTAATTTCTGACAATTCATTTTGCGCCTGCCGCAAGTCTTCCGCCAATAATTCTCCGGCGCCGGCACTTTTGAGTTGGTCTATACCATTTTGGACAAAAGTTAGAGCATTGGTAAGAGCGATCAAATGGCGTCGTCGGGCAGAAAACAGTCCTTCCGCATGACCTAAGTAGCCAGCCCTTGTTTGCAAATGTGACACAAGAGCGTCAAACCCACTCTTGTCTTTTGCCGAAATAGCGACTGTGGTCTCGTCGATCATCCCAGGTCGATGGCCAGATAAATCAATTTTATTTAACAGCAAAGTAACCGGCTGAGTAGAGCCTGGATTGCGTTGAAAATACTCAGGCCACAGATCCTCCAACTTGGGGTTACTTGCGTCTGTAGCATCAACAACAAATAGCACTTGATCGGCGCTAGTTATTTCCTTCCAAGCTCGGCGCACGCCCTCCTGCTCTATCTCATTATCGCTATCGCGAAGACCGGCGGTATCGATAATATTAAGCGGTAATCCGCCTAAGGTGATCCTCTCCCTCAACACATCTCTTGTGGTGCCCGGCACAGAAGTCACTATGGCAGCATCATTGCCGGCCAGCGCATTTAACAAGCTAGACTTTCCGGCATTGGGTTTTCCCGCTAACACAACTGTCAGCCCATCTCTCAGTATTGCGCCCTGCTGAGCCTGCGCTAACACTTCTGTTAAATCGGTAGAAAGCTGGTCGAGGTTTATCGCCAGCGTCTTATCTTGGAGAAAATCTATCTCCTCTTCAGGGAAATCAATGGCCGCTTCGACAAATATTCGCACTTGAATCATTGTCTCTACCAAAGCGTTTACTAATTGCGAAAATTCGCCCTGCATTGACCGGACAGCCGACCTAGCGGCCTCGACAGAAGACGCATCAATTAGATCAGCAATAGCCTCCGCTTGAGCCAAATCCATTTTGTCATTAAAAAAAGCTCGCTCGCTAAACTCTCCGGGCCGAGCCACCCTAGCCCCCAACTCCACGCAACGCTGCACCAGGCGATCGAGGACCACCATACCGCCGTGCCCTTGGAGTTCGAGTATGCTTTCACCGGTAAATGAAGAAGGCCCTGGAAAATAAAGCGCTACGCCTTCGTCTATGGCCTCTCCTTCTGCACCGACAAAAACACTATAGGTTGCTCTTCTAGGGAGTAAGGGTTTACCTATCAGGCTGTCCACAAACGGCAAGATATCTGAACCAGACAAGCGCACGACTCCCACCCCGCCCCGGCCAGCGGCGGTGGCAATAGCGACAATGGTGTCTTTGCTATGTTGAAACATATTGCAAGTATGCCAGATTAAAAAGGCTCCCGCAGGAGCCTCTTAAGTTGTCACTATTTCTTCTTATTGATTAGTTGGCCATTAACGTACCACTGCTGGACCATTGATAATAAATTATTAACCGTCCAGTAAAGAACCAAACCAGACGGGAAAGTCATAAACAAAAACGTGAAGCCTATGGGCATAAACTGCATCACTTTGGCTTGCATTGGATCGGCGGGCATTGGCTGCATTTTTTGCATTAAAAACATGCTCGCTCCCATCACAAGGGGTAAAATAAAGTAGGGGTCTTTGGCGGATAAATCTTGAATCCAAAACACCCACGGCGCATGGCGTATTTCTACCGACTCTAGCAACACCCAATAAAGTGATAAGAACACCGGCATTTGCAGCAACATTGGAAAACAACCTCCAGCCGGATTAACTTTTTCTTTCTTATACAGGCTCATCGTCTCTTGAGACATCTTTTGCCGGTCATCGCCATAAAGTTCTTTAAGGCGTGCCATTTCCGGTTGCAAGTTACGCATTTTCGCCATCGATTTAAGGCTTGCCGCCGAGAGAGGGAACAGCAGCAATTTTATCAGGAGCGTTAACAATATAATCGACCAACCCCAATTACCGATAACACCATGGATCGCTTTCATCGCAAAAAAGATAGGCTTCCCGATCATCCACAAAAACCCGTAATCAACAGTCAAATCAAGATACTCGGCAAGCTTTGACAGCTCTTCTTGGTCTTTGGGGCCAACGTAAAAAATTGCTTCATAACTACCAGACTGCCCCGCATCGACAATAATAGGCGCTCCAATGAAGCTCATTAAATACACGTCTTCTTCTTTAACTTTTCGGAGCTCATACCTATTTTGGTCACCTGTTGGTGGTATCCAGGCGCCAATAAAATAATGCTGAATCATCGTTATCCAGCCACCAGTAATCGACGTTTTTACACTGCCTTCTGCGATCTCACTAAAATCATACTTGGCATAGTTTGTCTCAGGCTCACGAAGAGCCGCGCCCAAGTATGGCTGAGCGCCAAGTCCGCTAGAGCCTCCTGCTGGTGGTTTAGAATCTCGCTTTATTTGGCCATAAAAATTGGCCCTAAACTCGGAGCTAGTTAGGTTGTTAATTAAATATTGAACGCTGACATCATACCCATCTTGGCTAAACTGAAACCGCTTAACAATTTTTACTCCATCTATATTCAACGTTAAATCAACGTTCATTGTTTCTTGGTTGTCTTGTGTTTCATAGCGATCGCTTGACGACGCAAATTGGGGTCTGTTGTTGTTCTTATCTGTGGCATTTGGGCCTATTAGCCCGCTTTTCGCAATATAAGTTGCCATATTGTTTTGTTGTAAGATGGCTAAAGGTTGTCCGCCGAGGTTCGGCATTTTATCTAAGTGTTGTAATAGCTTAGCGCCTACAATATCGCCTCCCAACGTATCAATGGCGACCTCAATAACATTGTTTTTGACTATAATTAGATTTCTTTTCGGCGCCTGCCTTTCCTGTGGAATCACAATTGGTTGTTGCAATAGCGGCAACTCTGAATCTAGATTGTCATTTTTAAAGGACGCTGGGGGCTCATTGTTAGATAAATAAGCCGGCTCCTGAACTTGGGCGGCCTGTGAAAGCTTTATTCGATCGTCTTGAAATTGATTCCACTGAATAACTAGCAACCACGCCACAATAGCCATACCCGCGATTAAAACTGTTTTTTGCCAATCCATACTCTTTATAACTCTTTTTGGTTTTTATGCGAAGTCACTTGAGCTGCGTTATTGTCTTCAACGGGATCAAAGCCACCAGGGTGAAAAGGATGACACTTTGCTATCCTTAATATTGTTAAATAACCGCCCTTAATAAATCCAAACCGATCAAAGGCCTCCTCTGCATAACAAGAGCAGGTCGGGTGAAATCGACAGTTACTGCCAAGCAGCGGGCTAATGGCTCGCTGGTAAAAACGAATGCTTATAAGGACCAGTTTACGCATTTTTCCCCCTTTGCTTGTCACAGCGCTGACGAAGTCTGCACCAAGACTGCTGCAACAACAAGGTCATCTCATCAGAGCTAAGCTTGTGAGCATCTTTTCTGGCAAAAAAAACAACATCTATCGGCTGAGTGAACTGCTCGAGCCTAAATGTTTCACGTACTATTCTTTTAACACTATTACGCCCTACCGCAGTTGAAATATTTTTTTTGCCCACAACTAGACCCAGCCTTGATTTATCGCGGTAGTTAAACTTTGCAAGCATTAAAAGCTTTGGGTGTGCAATCTTGAATGTACTAGTATCGAAGACCTCTTGAAATTCAGAGGCCTTAAGTAATCGCTTTTCTTTATTAAATCTTAAGCTGGGCACCGAGCCCAAACCTTACGCCGAAAGACGCTTTCGGCCTTTTGCTCGCCGACGGTTTAACACTGCACGGCCACCAGATGTCGCCATGCGAGCTCTGAAGCCATGGGTGCGCTTGCGCTTTAGGTTGCTTGGTTGGAATGTTCTTTTCATGACGTTATTTCCACTTTTCTTTGGGCTTCTGCTTCAGGGTCGGCGATTCTAAAGAAATTAACCCCACAGATCAATGATTTATTCAGTATATATACAAAATAACCCCCAGCAGGCTAGTGATTCAGCCAATAAATAAAAATCCACAGCTTGCGCATAGTTAATACATCAATTACTAACATTTGGTTGAAACCGCCAATAACCTGTTAAGAACTACCGGTGAGACAAAAAAGTTACACACAAAAGTACTGCCTTTATTCCTATAACCTCTGGAATAGGTGTTTTTAATACAAAACCAAACATAGGTGTGCGCAGCATAAAAACATAAAACCCCCGTTGTTATACAGCTAAAATCCCAGGCTAAGTAATTGAAAAACAAAACAAATTCTATTTAACCCACAATTAAGCGCCTCCCTAATAACAACAACAATAATCTAATAACTTAAATATACTAATATTATTTAGACCATTAGATAATAGTGTTTAGACTTT
>ENA-OREN01005224-OREN01005224.1-marine-metagenome-genome-assembly--contig:-NODE-5224-length-10874-cov-3.828841_pt1 | contig 10874 bp, 7 predicted proteins | sample MGYA00248624_ERZ508555 | MGnify/ENA primary metagenome ERZ508555 (study PRJEB26222, sample SAMN06267773) | marine metagenome | isolation source: Saanich Inlet, British Columbia, Canada | place...
ATATGAATGTTATTGCATATGATCCATTTGCAGGTAATAATCCTAACTTGCCAAAAGTGGAAAGAGAAGTGTGGCCTAATCGTGTTGAAGAGGCAGACTTTATAATTGTAACCTGTTCCCTAACAAAGTCTAGTTACCATATGGTGAATGACGACGTATTCAAGCAGGTAAAAAATGGTGTTAGGGTTGTAAATGTAGGCAGAGGTCCGATTATTGATGAAACCTCTCTTGAGGATGCTCTTAAAAGTGGCAAGGTTTATTCCGCGGCACTTGATGTTTTTGAGATTGAACCACTGCCAATGGATTCATATTTGCGCACTCACCCTCATTGTATTTTTGGATCTCATAATGCATCAAATACCGCTGACGCAGTAGAGCGTACCAGTCATATAGCAATAGAAAAGCTCTTTAAATTTCTTCAGTTGGATTAGTTAGTATCAATATGTCAGTACGTAAATCACAACAAATTCATATAATTCGTCCAGATAGTCGAATGAGAGAAAGTATGTTATCTGCCATACGGCATTTAATAAATGAGATTTGGAACTATCGCAGTCACATTAGAATCATTTTTAAAGGACGCTTTCGTGCTGCCTATTCTGGAACTGGATTAGGTATTTTTTGGAATTATGCATTACCTCTTGTACCATTGACTGTTTATTGGTTTTTATCTGTGTTACGTGTTTTCCCAAATTTTGAAGGCGTTGATGGAGCGACCTTTATTACTTTTGGTGTAACTTTATGGTTTTTGTTTGCAGGATGCGTACAGATCCCAATGCAAGTTATACAGTCTAGAAATAAAGAATCTATGAAGACAAATTTCCCATTAAGCGCCTCAATAGTATCTGAGTTCGCACGGCTTTTATTTGATACCATGGTAAGGATAATCCTAGTTTCAATTATTATTGTTTCTACACAAAGCTGGCCTACTGCACAAGGTTTGATGTTGCCATTTATGCTGTTACCCGCTCTGTTTTTATTTACTGGAATAGGAGTGATGCTAGGCATCCTAAATGTGATTTACAATGATGTATCGCGTGTGGTTAATATCATTCTTCAATACGGTATTTTTGTTAGTGGCGTGATATTTCCACTTTATGATATCGGCATATTGTCTACGTTCAACGCAATTAATCCATTTGCTATATTTATTGATGCCAGCCGATCAATTGTATTTCAAGGTGTTATTGATAATCTTCAAAATTATCTAGTGGCATCGTGCTTGGCGTTTATATTTTTTGCCGTATCTGTCCGTATATTTTTTGTTATGGAGTATAGGGTGAGAGGGGTTAATTGATGTTGATGCAATTAAATACTGTGCTTGAAGTTGACCACGTGTCAAAACTTTATTCTAGAGAGCAAATTTCAACTCGTCAGAGATTAGCTACAACATTCACGCGTGCCCTTATGGGTCGCCCTTCAAGTCCACCAAAAAAGTTGAAAAGTGGTGAATTTTGGTCTTTAGAGGATATTAGTTTCACTTTAAAACGCGGAGAGGCTTTAGGCGTTATTGGCCTAAATGGCGCTGGAAAAACTACCCTACTTAGAACATTAGCTGGTCAATTATTACCTGATAAAGGTGAGATACGCATATTAGGAGATGCTGTTGCCATGATTGATTTAACCGCAGGATTTCAAATGAGCGCAAGTGGTAGTAGAAATATCCATCTTCGTGGTGCTATGTTGGGGCGTAGTAAAGAAGATATTAAGGAAACGTATGATGAAATCCTAGATTTTGCAGAGCTTGGCGATGCAATTAATGCGCCAGTATCTACTTACAGTTCTGGGATGTTAATGCGTCTTGCATTTTCTATAATGGTTATGGCGAAACCAGATGTTTTGTTAATCGATGAAATTCTATCCGTTGGAGATTTTGCATTTAGACAGAAGTGTCTCGCTCGTATTCGTGAGATGCGTGCGCATGCAGCATTTGTTTTTGTGTCGCATTCTATGAGCAACATTAAGCTTTTTTGTGACCGAGTTATGGTTTTGAATAAAGGGAAGATGGTTTTTATTGGAGATCCTGAAGAAGCTATATCAGTTTACGAAGGAATGAAATTTCCTGAAATAAGCCCTACAGAAAAAAGAAATGAAATTCTTAAACCGCAACATTTTGACAAATTAAAATTTAATTTTTTAGAGTCGTATTGGTGTGATATCGGCGGTTCTAAAAAGCAAAGATTTTCTACTGGAGAAGATTTATATTTTAAGATAATTTTAAATTTAACCTTTACACCTGAAAAATTGATATTTGGAATTCCTATTTGGAGTGAAGACGGTTGTTATGTGACTGGCTTTACTTCGAATAGAGTTAACGGGTTAAAAATTAAGAAAAACAAAAAAAATACATATATTTTAACAGTGCCAAATATCCCTTTTACGGAAGGCAAGTATATTTCAAATTTATCCATACATGATGGTTTAGAGTTTTTATCTAGGCAAGAAAATTTAGACCTTTATGTGGTTAATCCGGGTATAGAAGAGTGGGGCGTTGTAAATATTAAACATTTTTTTAATGAGCACAAATAAAGAGAAGCTAATTTTATATACAGGATCGAATAAAAATGAATATTGTATTTTTACCAATTTTTAAAGACGTATTACAACTAACAGATCATTATTATAGATTACATTGGTATTTATATCCATTGCGAAAACATATTGACCGCATAACTTTGTTTTATGATTGCGATAGTGCTCTTGAAAGCCCTCCAGAGTATTTGAATGTAGATTTGCTAAATATTAGTAAAAAAATGTCTGGAGTTGAAATGATTCGAGTCAACAGACTTTCTAACTGTGAAAAAATTATCCAAGAAAGCGATATTGTATTAATTTGGGAGATAGACAATCAGCAGGCTGGAAAGATCCCTTTAAGCTTAGAAAAATTAACACAAGGAAAATATGTAGCTCGAATAGATCATGATAATGAGCGCCATGCAAGCTCATTTTATTTGAAATTAGCAGAGCTTTTCCCGGATGAAGTTAAGTCATGGATAGAGGACTCTAAGCACGTTTTTACTGAAATTTATACTCACTGTAAGCATAAAAAAGGGTACATATTTGGTACCGGACCTAATTTGTCTCTTGTAAAAAATTATGATTTTCATGGTGGTAGAAGTATAGTTTGTAATAGCATGGTCCGTAATCGTAAATTACTTGATAGATTACAACCCTCAATCATAGTAATGGCTGACCCTATCTTTCATGCGGGTCCATCGACCTATGCTGCAACATTTAGAGCGGCATTGATTGAGGCGTTAGATGCTTACGATTCGTACTTAATGGTTCCTATGAGAGATTATCATATTTACAAAGAGTATTTACCATCAAGATTTCATAACAAAATTTCAGGAGTTCCGTATAAAGCACAAGGCGACCCAAACCTGGATTTGTCTAATAAGTTTTACGTTACATCAACTGCAAATATTTCAACATTATTCTTAATTCCTCTTGCGTCAACCCTTTTTAAAGAAATAGAAATGTCAGGTTTTGATGGGCGACCTCTAGATGATGATAAGTATTTTTGGAAGTTTGATGCGTCTTCACAGTTTAATGGTCATATGGATTCAATTAAAAGAGCGCACCCTGCTTTTTTTGATATTGATTATAATGACTATTACTTAACTCACTGTGAAACATTAAGTAGATGGCTTAAATTTTCTGAGAAACAAGGGTGTAAATATATTAGTATAACTCCATCTCATATACCATCCTTACGTGATCGGTACAATGATTTTTTACTTAATAACCCTGAAAGCTGTGAATTAATTAAGATTGACCCAGATGGTTTGAATGATTCTGGTCACTACATATCAATGGACGATAATCTTAACCGTGCTTGTTTATCTAAAAATATTAGATTCTCAGTTTTCTCTAATGTTAATTGCTCTAAAGAGATTACTGACACAAGGCCTTTCTTTAACCCGGTCTTTACAATACACTCTTGGGCGGTGGGCAATAGAGCTAAAGGGTCAAATTCAAAAGAATTGGAAATTTTTTCTTACGAATTAAGCCGAGCATTGCTTATACGTGCTGACAGTGGAATAAACCATAGAACTAAATTCTATATGTATTGCGGAAGTCTGCCGGCTGCAGAAGCGATTTCTGATGCAATAAAAAACTTTAGCAACGTATCAGCTACTATTTGCTTGTTTTGGCTTGCTTTTACTGACTACAGTGAAGCTGCGTATGTTTTACGCTGGAAGGAATTTATACATAGCTGTCTTAAAAATGAAAAAATGTTACTCGTAGTCCCTACGAAGGCTTTGTCAGAAAATATCAAAAAAGTTTTTGGAGTGGAGTTGCCAGTTATGCCGCACCCAAGCACAACATTTTCTGATGATCAGGTGTTAAAGTTGATTGCACATAATGACTTAAAAATTGAAAACACTAAAAATGAGTGTTTAAATGTTATTTTCCCAGGTGGCGTGAGGCTGGATAAGGGCATTCATATAACCGCAGATATTGTATCAAACGCGTATAAAAATACTACTGTAAAGATAAAGAACATTGTAAGACTTGCAGAAAATATACAAGTTCAGAAATCTTTACAGCAGTATGTTGATGTAATTAAAAATTCGGATTGTACAATAGTTTCCAGTGATATGAATGACAAGCAGTTTTCTGATTTTCTAAAAAGTGGAGATGTGGCTATATTACCTAATCAGCCACCAATTTCTCTAGAGAGAACCTCCGGGCTGTTAATTGATTTGTTATATCTCGGCGTGCCTGTTATAGTTTCTGACGGTACATGGCTTGCTGAAATAGTTAATCGCTATAAAATTGGGATTGTGGCTTATGGACAAAGTCATATTGACTTCAATGAAGCGCTGAATGAATTAGTGGGCAATTATGACTTATATATCACTAATATTAAAAAAGCAAAAAAAGAGTACTTTAATGATAATAGCTGGAGAGGATCGGTTGATTTTTTGCTAAATAATAATAAAGGACACACAAATATGGAATTGAATAAATATTTAAGAAATCAAGAGGCAAATATTGACGAAACTCATGTTATTGCAAAGATTTCTGAGGGTTTACCGCCTCAGTCAGTTATGATTGATGTAGGTGCACACCATGGCTCTGCACTTTGTCATTTTGAAAGAATGAACTGGAAAATATTTGCGTTCGAGCCTGATCCTGAAAACAAAAAATATTTAACAAATCGCTATGAAAATAATAAAAATGTTGTCATTGATTATCGAGCTATAGGTGAAAAAGAGCAAAAAGATGTGGAATTTTATGCTTCTGATGAGAGTACAGGTATATCAGGAATGTTATCCTTTCGCGACACCCATCAGGTTGTAGACACAGTGGATGTGACAACCATTTCTAATATCATTGATGAAAACAATATTAAGCATATTGATTTTTTAAAAATAGATGTAGAGGGTTATGATTTTTCAGTTTTAAAAGGGGTTCCATGGGGCAAAATGAAACCAGATGTTATTGAATGTGAATTTGAGGATGCTAAGACTAAATTATTAGGGCACTCATGGAGGGATATATGTGAATACTTGGTTGATAAGGGTTATACAGTATATGCAAGTGAGTGGCACCCCATTATTCGTTATGGTATTCGACATGACTGGATGGGCATTAAAAAATATCCTTGTGAATTGGAAGATGAAAACGCTTGGGGTAATCTTTTGGCATTTAGAGTTGATCCTGGAGAGTCTGAAATCAACGATGCAGTTCAGGCGGTAATAGAAGTAAAAAAACCTGACCACGCTATCTCAGTTGAAGATAAAAAAACAGCTTCAGTTAACAGTCAAGTGCAAGCGGAAAGTTCAAAGAAAAATAAGCCGAAACAATATAAAAGAGGAGTTTATGTTCGCTTTTCTGAATGGGCTAGAGATAATAACCAGACTATATTTCGTTTAGGTCAGCTAAGCGTTTGGTATTTAAGATATATGAAAAGACATCCAATGCTAAGTATGTTTTTAATTGTAATATGCACCACTTTGATTCTATTACCAAATAAAACGCCAGAGTTTTTGCCTTATAAGTTGTATATGTATAGTGCATCAAGCGTGATTATTGCATTATTTTTAATCGTGACAGGGGTTGCGTTTATTAATAGAAAATTCTTAGAATTTGTTGCTAGAGAAGATAGACTTAGGAGTGGCATAAAAAGACAAATAGACTCACTAAATAAGTCGTTAAATAAAAAACTCTCTCAAGCGCAAACAACCATTGATGAGCAGGTGCAAGTGCAAACTCAACAAAGTGTGGAGATGAGTGGACGCATAGATGCACAATCACAACAGCAGGATGAACTAGAGGCTGCTATTGGTGAGTTACGCACGGAAGATGAAAAACTCTCTCAAGCGCAAACAACCATTGATGAGCAAGTGCAAGTGCAGGCTCAACAAAGTGTAGAAATGAGTGAGCATATCACAACACAATCACAACATCAGGACGAACTAGATGTTGCTATTAGTGAGCTGCATTTAGAGGATAAAAAACTCTCTCAAGCGCAAACAACCATTGATGAGCAACTGCAAGTACAGGCTCAACATCAAGATCAATTTATAAATTCCTCGCCTTTGATAAACTTCTGTGGGTATCAATCATTCAATAGACATTTAAATGATAAGCATATTGAAATTTTTCAAAAAAAATGGGCAAGGATATTAGGCATAGAGCTCAAACCTAAGTTTCTTGCATATCTTGCGCATCGAATTTTCACTATTGAGTGCTCTTCACGTGGGCGTTTGGCGACAACAACTGAGGATGCATTGTTGCGTACACTAGTTGCAGGATCTGTAAGGGGTAGAAAGCTTAGAGTACTTGAAATTGGAACGTTGTTTGGCATTGGTTTGTCAATAATTTATGATTATGCACGTCCAAGGTATGAGTCAGTTCATTTAACTGCAATCGATCCCTTGGACGGTTACTATGGAAAAGATGTAAAAGATATTGTGACTAGTGAACCCATTAGTGAGTCTACATTTAGTTCGAACCTTGCTAGAGCTGGAGTTCAGCAAGATGATTACACCTTGATAAAGGCTATGAGTACAGACGATATGGCTATTGATAGTATTGGAGGGCAGTTGCATGATATTCTAATTATTGATGGGGATCATAGTTACTCTGGAGTTAAAGCTGATTTCATAAATTATATGTCAACAATAAAGCGTGGCGGATATATTCTCTTTGATGATTACGGTTCTTCTGATTGGCCAGATGTGAAGAAATTTGTTGATGAAGTGGTTGTTGATAATCCAAATCTAGCATTAGTTGGTATAGAGTGGCGTACGGCAGTTTTCAAGGTAATAAAGAGAACTAAGTCAAGCGTAAAGAATAAAAAAACTGGTAAAGAATAATTGATGCAATTAGGTATGAAGAATAAAAAGAAAAATGCAGTTTTAGTTACAGGTTGTAATGGCGACATTGGAATTTCTATTTGTAAAGAATTTGCAGATAGAGGTTATTTAGTGATTGGTACTGATGTGCATAATAAGCCTAAGTTTCATTGCGATTTTTATATGGCATGTGACTTAATAGATTTTGTAAAAAATGAAGCCGTAAGTTTGCGTTTTAAGAATTCTATTAACCTCTTTTTAGATGAAAACCACGCGGTTCTTAAAAGTTTAGTTAATAATGCTGCGTTACAGATTATAAAACCGTTTAAAGACTTGTCAACGGATGATTTTCTTAATAGCCATATTGTTAATTCTATAGCACCATTTTCATTGATTAAATGTTTTGAAGATAAATTAAATAAGTCGAATGGCTCTATAGTAAATATAGGAAGCATTCATTCAAAATTAACTAAGCCAAATTTTTGTGCGTATTCAACTTCCAAATCATCCTTATCTGGATTAACTAGAGCCTTGGCAGTAGAAATATCACAAAATATCACAATTAACGCGATTAATCCTGCAGCTGTTGAAACAGAAATGTTAGCACAAGGGTTTGAGGGAAAAATGGACAAGTATAAAGAACTAGAGGGTTTTCACCCTGTTGGAAGAATAGCAAACCCCATCGAGATTGCAAAATTGGCTGCATTTTTATGTATTGATAATCTTGGATTTATTACTGGTTCAGAAATTGCAATTGATGGAGGTATTGGGTCAAGACTGCATGACCCAATGTAGCCAATATATGAGTAATAGAATAGGGGGTAAGCGCGATACTCTAAATCCATATAGAGTAGGGGTTAAATTAATTTTAGATAGGTTAGTTTGGGATTTATCCTTTCAGTCGTTTTATTACAGAAAGAAACTTAAGGGTCTTTCAAATTTATACCAAGGTGAAAAAGCGGTCATAGTGTGCAATGGACCTAGTTTAAATAAAATTGATTTTTCCTTATTACAAGGAGTCTATACCTTTGGTTTAAACAAAATTAATTTATTGTCTGATGAATTTAATTTTCAACCTTCATCAATAGTGGCTGTCAATCCTTTTGTGATTGAGCAGAATAAGGATTTTTACTCCTCTACAAATATTCCACTGTTTTTGGATGCTATGAATTCAAAAAGACTAATATCTAAAAGAAGAAATGTAAACTTAATCCATTCATGTGACTTTCCATATTTTTCAAGAGATTGTACTTTTAGTGTATTTCAGGGGTATACAGTAACGTATGTTGCGTTGCAATTAGCTTACTACATGGGTTTTTCAAGCGTGGCAATAATTGGGCTTGATCATAATTATCAAATTAAAGGTTGTCCTAATGCTGTTGTTAAATCCGACGGCAATGATATAGGGCACTTTGATTCTAGTTATTTCTCAAAAGACCAATTATGGCAACTACCTGACTTAAAGGCTAGCGAGCATTATTATAATCTTGCAAATTCATCCTTTAAAGAAGACGGAAGAAATATTTTCAATGCTAGTATCGATACAGATTTGGATGTTTTTCCGAAAATTACGCTTGAAGAGTTTATAGGTAATGAGTAAAGAAAGCCCTAAGCTGTCAGTTGTTATTCCTGTCTTAAATAATATTTATTTTTTAGAGCGCGCAATAACATCAGTTTTGCATCAAGATTATCAACAGATCGAACTTATTATCATTGATGGAGGTTCGACAGATGGATCTTTAGAAATTATAAAAAAATACAGTTCTCAGATTTATTATTGGGAGAGTGGCAAAGATTTAGGCATATCTGATGCGTTTAATCGCGGACTTAGAAAGTCTACCGGAGACCTGATAGCGATACTAAATAGTGATGATTATTGGAAGAAAAATACAGTTGACTTAGTGGTATCAGCATGCACCCAGCATGGTAACTACGGAGTATATTATGGATCAATAGAATTTATAGATAGCTCAACAATGAGTAAATATATAAAGAGTCCTATTATAAAAAATATGGCATGCAGAATGAGTTTGTTTCACCCTGCCACATTTGTCAAAAAAGAAGTGTATGAAAAAGTGGGACTATATTCCTTAGAATATGAATATGCCATGGATTGTGAATGGTTGCACAGATCTATGAATTCTGGCGTTAGTTTCTACAAAATTAATAGAGTCTTAGCTTGCATGAGTCTTGGTGGTAAGAGCGATGAATTTTATGTGAGATCATTGTGGGAATATAGAAAGTCTTCGATTGAAAACAATATTGCGCCTAAGATTAAATCTTACTATTGTTTTATTAAGTATGCATTTTTGAAGTATATGACATCATATAAATTTATCAGAATCCTTAAGCAAAAGACTATAAACAAAGCACGGAGTTTTAATTGACTATTAGAATTGGAGTTGATGCTAGACATTTGTCAGGACTCAATAATGGAATACAAACGTATTTGTTAAATTTATTGCATTATTCAATTAAAAGCACAAAGGATACTCACGAATGGTTTTTGTACTGCCCATATAATGTCGATAAGAATTTTTTTAATTATGAACATGTAAAAATTATCAATACTCCTATCTCAACTAAATTTATAGGATTTCACATTGTCTTTTCACAAATTTTTATCCCTATTCTTTCATTAATCGATAGGGTTGATATAGTATGGTTTCCAGCAAATAGGTCATCGTTATTTTTTCCAAAAAGTATTGCACGAGTCGTGTCAATTCATGATGTAGTATGGAAGAAATATCCAGAAACAATGAAGTACACGGTATTAAAGTTAGATAAATTTTTTATGATGAGATCTGCTAAATTAGCTGATATTGTTACTACGGTTTCACATTCATCATTCGATGATATTGTTAGAGCTGGTGTGTCAGATTCAAACAAGATTATTGTTGTTTCAAATGGAGTTAATAGACCAAACTCAATTGAAAAAAAAATTGACAGAAGCTTCTTTCTTTTTGTAAGTACTTTGGAGCCAAGGAAGAATTTGACAAGACTATTACAAGCATATGGCTCCCTTCCACTAAGCATTAAAGAGAAGATGAAATTAGTAATTGTAGGAGGCAAAGGGTGGGGTGAGGTTAATTTACTAGATACGATTACGCAGCTAGATTTAACAGAGTACGTTAAAGTTTTGGGCCGTGTTGATGATGCGACATTAGCAGCGTTGTATGCTAATGCGCAGTTTTTGGTTATGCCTTCATTATATGAAGGTTTTGGTCTGCCTTTAGTGGAGGCAATGTCATACGGAACGCCAGTATTGACAGCTAATAATTCATCTATGCCAGAGGTTACTGGCAATGCAGGGCTGTTGGTTGATGCGCTTGACGTGGAGTCAATTGCTGATGGGCTGCAAGAAATGATTACAAATAATGAGCTACGTGAGCGTTTGGCCAAAAATGCCAAATTAAATGCATCTCGGTATAGCTGGGATAACTCGGCACAAAAACTTATTAAAGTTTTTGAAAAAGCAATTGATCTCAGAAAAGATAAATTATCATGAAGGTTCTTCATTTTTATAAGACCTACTTGCCCGATTCAGTTGGTGGTGTTGAACAA
>ENA-OREN01005225-OREN01005225.1-marine-metagenome-genome-assembly--contig:-NODE-5225-length-10873-cov-3.276491_pt1 | contig 10873 bp, 10 predicted proteins | sample MGYA00248624_ERZ508555 | MGnify/ENA primary metagenome ERZ508555 (study PRJEB26222, sample SAMN06267773) | marine metagenome | isolation source: Saanich Inlet, British Columbia, Canada | place...
CTTCTTGCAATTTAAGTTCACCACCGGTATTTGGTTTTATTATTAAATTTCCCATTTATGCTCCAGTTATTGTTGTGTTCCCGCCTGCATAGCTGACGGTCAACGCCGTGGTAGTCCCTACCTTAAAAACGTGATCGCCTGTTCCATTTGTGTCATAGTTCAATGCGCCGTTTGTGTCTGTCGATGAGATTGTATTTGCATCCACTTTTATATTGTCAACTCTCAAATCTGTACAGGCAGAGTTTGTACCGATTGTCACACCGTCAATGGTCCCGCCGTCTATGTTTGCAGTAGTGACTGTTCCGAGGTCTGTGATTGTCGTAAAACTTGCCTTGCTGACCACCACGCTTCCTGTTCCATGCGGAGTGAGAGTAATGTTTGAGTTGGCTGCACTGGTGACAAGGTCCAGAGTTGATGAGGAGCTGAGGTCAATTTGTCCTGCAGTGGCAGTGACGGCAATATTTCCACCTGCGTAGCTTGTTGAGGTCGAGAGCAGTGTTCCGTCTTCACCCGGAAGATAAATAGTACCTGCTGCTCCGGATGCGTTTGTATCACACTTCAGCGTGACATAATCTGTATCAGTTGTGTCATCATCAGAAAATTTAAAGAGCAGTAAATCTGCATGCGCAACTTTGCCGTAATCTGAGTTTCCGCTGTCCGTAAAAAAGTTAAATGTTTTGCTGCCGTCTGTGTAGGATGCGCCTGCATCGGTTCCAGTCATTCCGGAAATTGCGCCTGCTCCGGCATTTACGGATGAGCCGGTTGTAACTTGTACTGCGACTCCGGAGCCGTTTCGCCAGTACAAATTTCCGGATGCTTGATAAACAGAATAGCTCGTAGTTGAGGCAGTGGCAGCAGAGTCGAAGCTGATAGTTTTTAGTTCAGTTGCATCATTTGAGTTATACTCCAGCGCAGCGTTGATGTTGATTGCTGCAGGTGTAATGCGGATGCCTTTATTTGTTGAATGATCGTGGCCGTCGAGCGCATCAATCGTGCTGTTCAGATCCGTAGCCCATTGTGGACCTGCAGTAGTACCGATTGCGGGTTTTGCGATTGCGGTTATATTTGTACCTGCTGTTGCCATTTTGTGCCTCGTTAGAAAAAGAAAATATCTGCAGTGATGGTTCCTGCTGCTTTCATGATGATCATTGTGTTTGGATAATCGTTTGTTGTTGCACTTTTGTAAATTGAGTGTGCTGCATTTTTCTTGAGAATTATCCAGCCTTCCGGTTCTTGTTCTAATCCGTGATCTACATAAACATCTGCGGTTGTCAGTTCCACGTCTTTAACTCTGTTTCCGGATGCAAACGGCAGTTGCAAAAGCGGATTAAGTGCAGTGGCAATATAACCCATCTGCTGATCTGTAGCAGCATTCCCTGTGGTGAGTTGAGTAAAGCTAATTCTGCTCATGCAATGGCTGAGTTCCAGAGTGAATTGTAATCAGTTGCATCAACAACGGTCGTAGGTTCACCCAGATCACGCATTTCTGCGACTGCGATTATGCGTTCCTTAACTGCTTGCAACATTGCAAAGAGTGCAGCAACATCTGCCTCCTCTTTCACAAGTGCAGCGATTGCAGTTGCTAGGATCAAATATTCATCCCAGCCGCTGTAAAAATCAAATCTGCCCTCCAGCTTGCCGTAAGTTGTGGGGTCTGCTAACGCTGACGAATCAAGGTCTGTTACTACAGTCGTCGCAGTGACGCTGCTGACTGTCTGATTTACATTGTAATCTGCTGCAGTAAAACCAACACCAGTGATGGTGTCGTCTGCCTGAAAAGTGTGTGTACTTGGAACAGTCCAGGTTGTTGTTGATCCGGTTGAAATTGCGGATGGTGTCTGTTCATCAAATTTTCGTGGTGATGGAATGTAGTAAACAGTAACCGTATCTGAGCCTGACGGTTTAGGGTTAAAGTAAATTTTATTTGCTTGAATGTGGTAGCGCATATCAGAGGCTACAGAGTAGAGTGCGCCTGTGTTGCGTTCACTGAAATTGTAGCGGCGCAAGGGGATTGTGTTAGATCCGCTGTTCAGGTCAATCCCCCTGGATTTGTAAAAGTCTGAAGGAAGGTTGTAAGATTGGGTTCCGCTGACCAGCGTAATTGTGCCGGTTTTAAGAAAATAGTCCTCAGAGTTAGCAGAGGTTACAATTAGATCATAAAGTTCCGCATAGCTTCTGTTGAGCATCCTGCGCCATTCAGCATCAGTGATGAACTGGCTATTTTCCATATCAGCCCGCTGACGTGATAACAGGCGTAGCTCGCTCAATCCTACAATATCAGTCATAGATGTCCTTAATAACTGTCGAATATTCCATGAACAGCATCCAACACAGCAGCCGAATCTCCGCTTTTTACTGCGGAAATCAACTCCTCTGCCATTTCAACTTGTTCATCAGAATACTCGTCTTCCATTTCATCCTCATAGTCTTCGTCATAGTCCTCATCTTCCATTTCATCTTCATACTCATCATTGCGGGCTTTCTTCTTTTTCTTACCCTTAGAAAGAATCATGAGTGCGCTGTCTTTTGGAAACATAGCTCCTCCTATGATGTGAGTGAAGTGTTCCGCAAATTGAGCGTAAAATGGATGATTGGACCTGTCGCGTCTGCAACTGCTGCCGCACTAATATCCCATAGAAATATCACCACCGTTTTTGCAGAAGTAGTATCAATGTCACCTAATTGGACAATGAGATCTGCTGCTGCGGATGATTGGATAGTAACGGAACCTGAGAGTATCCCCGGATATTTACCGCCTAAAGTGACGGTCCATTTTCCGGTAGAAGTATGAGCAACCGTGAATCCTGTTCCGGTCGTTACACTCGGATCAGAACTACCGGCAGTCGTAAAACTACCGGCTACGGTTTTCAGATTCGGCTGCAGTGCCTGCACGTCATAGAAAATTTTATCTGCCATTTGGCCTCCTTTTCTATGGTAGGGTTATAACGCAGTTGTTTCCGGGAGCATCGCAAGCTAGTTGCGCGTATGAATGCACACGAACCTCGATACCGTCATCTGACGATTGACGCAGTACTCGGTTGCCGTCCAGCTCTGTGAGCTGAATTGCATTACCGATACTCATCAAGTTCCAGGTATTCATCTGCAACAGATACGCGGTTCCGCCCGGACAGTCCTTGTCTGGAACAATTTTTACAACACCATGAGGTGCATAAAATTCCAGAGAACGATAGCCGGAAATTGAGTCCGTCTGCTTAACTTCACGCTGAACCTGTGCGTTAAGTGCTTTCTCAATCGAAACAAAGTCTGCAAAGCTACAGAACATATAATCCGGTCTGCCACCTTCGCGTGCTGTAATTGCGCTGCCTTCAATCAATGCCTCAGTGATTGTTCCTGCCGAGCCATCATAGCGTTGACCTGCCAAGCGAGTCGGATCTGCTGAACGATCCTGTCCGAAAAATGAATCTCCGGAAGACGGTGCTGTGGTTGGAATCCAGTCTGCAAGACCAGAAATCATTCCATCATAGTCACCCTCTTGATACAGATAATCATTCTGCGCGATTGAAGAAACACCTGTCGAGAGATTCGCTGAAGTTGTGATTTGGTTTGAAGACGCATCACGGTTGACTGCAGAAACAGTCAAGGTTCCACTTCTGACTGAACCTCCGGACAATGTACCGGATGTTTTCAGTACCATCCCCACCTCAAAATTAAGTGAGTCAAGGTCTGTTACCAAGTCCAAAGATGTGGTTGAAAAAGATGAGTTATTGACCCGTCCGATTGCACCTGAGCCATCACGGTAAAGGCTGCGTGAGATTGAATCTCCTACACTTCTCATCACACCGTCAATTTCGGTGGTCATTGCGTTACATAATGTTCATTCAGATTCGTTAATTCTGAACCGCCTTTCGGCAGCTGCAAATTCGACTTTGCAGATCGGACTATATCTTCAACCACATGGGTTGCCTCGCGCTTCCACACACTTGTGTGTACTCCTTTCGGATAGTCTCTGAACCTTCCCTCCTTGAGGGCTTGGCTGCTGATTGGCAGATCCTGCTTTTCCAGCAATTCACGAAGTTCATATTATATATTGCTATATAATCGCCCTAACTTTTAAGGAAACTATACCTATCACCCTCTGAACTTGCCACGGCCTCGCCTGAAACTGTTGCTACACCATAGTTGGTTTTTCGTGTGAGTAGAAATTCGCCGATCTTACTCGCAGTCGCGTTACTCTGCGCAGTTGAGAAAGTGGCAGAACGTCCTTGAGGACGTGTGTAATACACCGGAATTGGTGCGTTTTTGCCGCGGAACTTTTCATCTTTTGGAATTAGTTCGAGCAGAGGATGCGAGTCGTAAACGACTTTTGCAACCTCTTTCCCGCGATAATACTGCTTTAGAGCATTATCCCATGCGGATAGTGTTGTGGCTGTTGCCATGGAATCTCCTTAAATTGGACATTGCGCCTCATGCAGCAGTAGTGCTATAAACACTCAGTGCAGCTTCAAGCCGTTCCCTACGTGAGCGGGGTTCATGCTTTTCTGCAGGCTGCGAGGCAGATATTTTGTTACGTAAAGTTTTTCTTGTCCGTGGAGATTCCGGTTTTGAGTCCGTTGAGGCAGTTCCGGTCTGCCCTAGCAATTTTTTCATCTTACCAGATTTGGCAAGCTGCTGAGTCTGCTGCTCATAAAATTCCTCAACTTCTGCGAGGATTTCTTCATCAGCTTTGATTGTACCGCTTTCGTTGGCAACAATCCGCTGCATCTCTAAAATGGTAGGCCAGGCATTATCCCATTGAGCATTCACCAGCTCGAATCGATCGTTACCTTCAACCTTAGTTTTCAACCTTTTCACATAATCGTCAATCTTTTTCTGACGTTCCAGTGTTTCAAGCTTTTTGAGACGGCCTTCAATTTCAGGAGAAGGTTGCTGCGGTTCTGCTTCAGTTTGTAGTTTTCCATCTTGCAGAACCTGGTTTGTTGCATTTTCGTAGGACCAGCCAATTTTTTCGAGTGCGCCAATATGATCACCACGTGCAGCGCGGCCTTCTGCTTCCTCGTAAGGCTTGAGTTTGTCTCTGAGTGTCTGCAGCTCAGCACGCTCCTTACGTACCGCACGCTCTTTGGCAGCAATTCGTGAGAAGGCTTTACTGACTTTTGGAGTCGCTTTCTCTTCTTCCTCAGTCTCAACTTCTGCTGTTTGGGTTTCTGTTACTTCTAGTGTTTCAGTTTCTTCAGTTTCTTCAGCTTCAATCTCCTCGTCTTCTTCAGCTTCTTCTGTTCTGCCAAGCTTGTCATCCAGCCATTCGTTGATGTCTTCTTGGAGGCGTGAGTCAACTACCTCGCTGTCATCAGCTACTACTTCGGTTTCCTCTGCTACTGCTTCTGTACTTTCCATGTCCGTGTTTTCGATTTCCATATCCGTTTATCCGTTTTTAGTTAAATTGGTAGTGCCTGCGGAGCCGCTGTAGGCATAGGTGGTCCGGGCTGGAGAGAGCCTCCTGGCTCACCTCCCGCAGGCGGTGGTCCTGGCATTGGTGGCATTCCTGGTGGCATTCCTGGCGGCATTCCCGGTGGTGCTGCTGCTTCTGCCGCTGGTGCGCCATCTGCCGGTGTTGTGAGTGCATCACATTCTTCAATAAACTGTACCATGAGTGCAATCTTATCCAGATCAAGATCATCCTGCTGCGCTTCTAGGTAAGCAACGGTCATCCGCTCTTTGGCAAATGCAAGGTCCATGACTGGTTCCGGTCCCCGGTATTCACCGTCATCAATAATTCTGGAGATACGCCATTCAATGTCACGTTCCAGTACATCATAGAGACTGGTTACACTTTCCAGATCCGGAAAGTCGAGGAGCCTTACAATATGCTCACGCTGGTTAATAACGCCATTCTGGATCAGCTCCGTTACTGCTTGCAGCCGTCCTGCCGGTGTACTTGGCAAAAGTGAAACTGGATATGCCTGCAGGATGTAGTCATTCTGCGCCATTTTGACATCCTTAAAATCCACCTCTTCCAGCGCATGACCTTTAATCCCACGTACCGGAAATGAGCCGGATTCTTCGACAATCTCCTGTGCCAGATCAAAGAACCAGACGGCTGCATCCATGTAGGCTTTTTCGTAACGCTGACCAACTGAAATAAAGCGTTCAGTTTCAATATCGTGGTAGGTACGCAGTGCAGCTCCGCTTTCCAGACCGGCAGGTTTCTTACCGGTTGCAGATAATTCTGAAACACCGGCGATTTCGTAGGCTTTCTGGTAGAGCCTTTCCATGTGCTGATAAACTTCCGGGTGCATCGCAGTCGGTGTGTAGCTGACTGGTGGCTTGCCTACATAATTAACAATCGTGCCTGGAACATTCCGGAGCCGTGATTCTACGACTCTTGAGCCGTGCTGCACAAAGAGCCACGGTACACTCAGCAAGTGCATACTCTGCTGGATTCTCAGCGCGAGCTTGTTGATTTCCATTTGAATACTTTTAAGCTGCTCTGCCAGCGAAATTCCGGCAAATCCAACGCAGGCATCACCCCATTTCATAAATACAAAAGGGTAGCTGGTGTAAGTGTATTGTTCGTCTGCGAGAATTATCTGCTCCATGTGAATTACATGTCTGCCATCATCTGCACCGTTCATGCTCGGCAGGTGCCAGCTTTCGACCACGTCCACCATTTCTGCTTCCTGACCTTGTTCACCAAGGTAGTCACCATCGACTTGCGAGGCAGAGTAACGCAGCTCTTCTTCACGTTCCGGAAATTGCATGATGAGAGTTTCCAACGGAATCTGTTTAACTTGGTGCAGAGATGGCGGAGTTTCGGTATAGAGTGCTGCTTTTAGATCCCAGAGTAACTCGTTAGGGAAAACTCGCTCAACAAATAACTCCGATCCCTCTCTGCCTATTTTCATGACTGAAATATCAAAGATGCAACTGTCCTGAAAGACTCGCGGCAGAACATCATAAATTCCTGTTTGATAGAAAATTCCTTCCATCACATCACTGAGCCGCTTTGCGTTCTGCCTGAGCCGGTAGTCACCACGGCGTGTCAAATACATCGGCTTTGGTTTGGCTTTACCAATTCTACTGACCAGTGTATCTGTGATATTCCCGGTCACATTGAGCCGCATCCGGTAATCATCAGAACCACGTCCGATCCTGCCTCCGGGATCAACTCTGCCGAGCATCTCATAATCACGTTGTGTGTACATCCGCAGCATATCCAAGTTCAGCATGTGCCGCCCCTGGTGGTCCTCACGTAGTTGCTCAATCAACTCAGTCAGCGAGTTTGCCATCTCCAATTCATTGTCTTCTTGCCACCAAAAACTCATGCGCTCTCCTCAATTTCCATTTCTTTGTAGGACCGGATCAACTCATCATCGGTCTGTGGTGCAGGAAAAGAAATATCCGGAAGTTCCTGGTAAAATTCAACCTCAATTCCGTGGCCTTTGAATTTCGCAACCCGTTTATTTGCCAGAAATGAAATTAGTTTTTGTGGGTCTGGTTTTTCAAATATCATCAGTTGCTCCGTAAAATTGTTTTTGCGTCAGTTTTTGCCTGCTGCCTCTGGGCTTCGGTACGTTGTGCTGCTCCGCCTATTACCAGCGGCGGAAGCGCCACATAATAAGGTAACCCTTCTTTTGCTGCTTGCTTGAGCTTGTCTGTAAGGCGCATGGTCCAGATTGGAACCTTACTTTCTTTAAGTTTATGCTTAATAGACTCAGGAGGAACACCGGATTGTCCTGGAATTTCCTCTAACCCATAAGTAGAATCAAGATTCCCCATCTCAACCTTCGCGCCATACTTTTTGCCAATCTTCTTACCCTGCGCCAGTAGTACATCGTCGTAAATTAACTTGTGGTATTCTCCACCAATGTCCAGGTCTAACCCTTCTAATGTTTGATATGTGGTTTTTTCAGCACCAGCTACAGTTGAGTAGGGAAGAAAAAAAGTTGAAGGGATTGCACCTTGTTTTAAAAGTTTATTAGCTGGTTCTTTACCAATATAATCAGCTAACTTTTCTGGAGTAACATCAAATTCAGTTAAAACACGCTCACCTTGTTTGTCATACGCAAGTAAAACTCCATTATTGTTATATTCAATTTTTGAAATCTGCTTACTTACCTTATACCTATCTGCTGACTGCTTCCCTGTCACCCATCCAATTGAGTCAAAGCCATTGTCAGATCCCCACCGGACCATCCGCTTCAGTGCCAGGTTTGTCCATTGGTGGATGTCTTCAATGAAGGGTGCAACTGGAACACCTTCGCTCCCCGTACCTCGATAAACTCGTTTTTGTAATTCTTCATATTTCGCTATCTCGTCTGCAGGGATGCTTTTCATAGTTTCGTACATAGAAAGGTTTTGTTTCGGGTTTAATCCGTACTTCGCTGCCATCTCTTCGCTGTACGCTTTAAACTCAGCTACGGCTTTATCATCACGGAATCCCTCCTTTCTACCCTTATGCGCCCAATCTGATTGGATCTCTTCAATGAACAGGATCTTCTCTTTTCTGGTATGTTCTTGTGGATTATTGTTTTGTGCTACATACGTTTCAGCTTCTTCTCTAGTCTTAAATCCTTTTACGTGAGAATCAGACCCTTCAATTCTGACTTTAAAAGGCCGTTCCGATCTTTCAACTCTTTCCATATATGGATCGTTTGACGGTATAATTTCGACCTTTTCTTTAGTCTCTACTGAATAAGGTATTTCTTTAGTGCCATAACGCTCATTGAAGCGTATGTGTGCAACTACATCGTTTTCCTCAAAGTGTCCACCTGTGAACCTGGGTTTGGGAGCTGCTTGCCTAGTTAATACTCCTTCTAGGGCTTGCTCCTGGGTGATCTCCTGTTTGGGTGGCATTGGTACATCATCATCTGTTAAGAAATCAGTTGCTTTAGGATTTGTTTTGGGGTATTTTTCAGTTCCACCTGGAGTATTAAAGTGCCACCAATCATCAGCAATATGTGGCAAAAGTCCATTTGGGTTTTGATCTAAATATTCCTCTGTAGTCATTGGAATAACATCTTCTTTGTTCCAGGGTACTTTCTTTGGTGGAACCATCAGCACCAATTCCCTGTAATTCTCACCGCCTGGAAGTTGCCATTCTGAGAATTTAGGTTGTGGCGCTGACTCTTGGATCAGCGTAAGTTCCTCATGAACCTGCCAACGTAAATCCTCAAATTCCTGTTCGCTCATTCCCTCTGTACCTGTGCCTCTTATGTCAACGTCTGGGTCTCCGGTCATCGGATTCTCATCAACATCAATCTTAATGTTATATTCCTTTTCTAATTCTTTGACTCTTTTTGACATAAGTTCTGCAGCATCTTCTCCGCCTCCTTTCACAACCTCCTGTACCTGAATCTGATTCTGCTGGAAAAACTCCTCTATCTCTGCTTTTTTGACATCGCCTTTTTTGTTTTTGATCCATTCATTGAATCCTGTCCATTCCATCTCATCCTTGTTTACACCTCTGCCCTCTAACTGACTGCGTACTTTGTTTGCAGGAATTGTTTCTTTGGAAATCTCTGTTGCCGCCTTTTGCCCTGGAGATGTGAAGATCGGTTTTGCAACATTTTCTGCCTTACCCACCTTCTTAAGTCCGCCAAACATCGCAGCACCTGCTCCAAGTGAGGCTAATTTTCCCGCTCCTAGTTTCCCAAGTGCTGCAAGTGCATGAATCTTAGCAAAAGGGTCAGGTGAAAAGGTTGAGCCTGCTATTGCGGCGGCAGAGTCTGGATCAACTCCCATCCTCTTTGACATATCCTCATATGTTCCTTTGTACTCAGGATTTGTGACAGGTTCCGGTGTTTTTGGGATTCCTCCGCCTCTGGGACGCAGCGTGGCGGCTTTATAGGATGCAGGTGGAGTCAATGCACCCTGAGTTACACCCTCAGCTACATCAACAGGGAAAAATGAACCTGCAGCCCACCCTTTGAAGGTATCCGTAAGCCCTTTTTCATAGACTTCAGCACGTTTCCGACGCTCCAGCATCTGCCGAGCATGTTTTTTCGCTAAATATTTCGGAATTTCTGGTCTGTGCTGTGGCATTTTTTATTTTTTATCAATAAACTTCATTCGCTATAAAGCGCGTTACTCAATAAACTTCATCATAAACCGGATCGGGACCTGCTTCATCCCACCATGTAACATTTTCAATTATTTTCGCCTCTGCTGCTTCTTCCATGCGTACTTCTTCTGCTTTAAACCACTCATCTGACCCCATTATGGGCTGGTGCGTTGCAGGCTGGTGCAGGAACGCTAAACTTTCGCGCCAAACATAGAGCAGAGCGTCACAAGCGTGGTTTTCGCAATCAGATCGCTCAATAAAACGGCCCTTCGTACGTTCATTCAGATCCCACTCCAGCAATTCCAGCTCATCAATCAGCAGCTGGTTCTCCTCGGTGTCCAGAATCTGCAACTTACCCTTCTTAAAGTCTGAATTAAGCAGCTGAATGTGATCGTGCTTTGCCCTCTTCTGAGCCGGTAGTATATTGAGCGCAAACCTCCTTGACATCTCCTCAACCACCATTTTACCCAGGCCACCTGTGTCTGCCACAATTCGCTCAAACTCATATTCACCGTCGAGCCACTTAATCTTTTTGCCAATATCGTCAGATGTGAGGTGCGTAAATTTGCTAACTTCCAGGACATACGTTTCTGGATTTTGGTCACTATAAGCAATGACAACAAATGCAGTAGAATCAATAAAACCCAGATCAACCCCCAAGAGATAATGAAAATCAACGTCAGGCAGTTCCTCGCACAAGTTGCGTATCTTGTTAAACTGGTAAACCAAGCTGTTTTCATCCCTAACCCATTCACCACAATATTCCCGCCTGTACGTTGCATCTGTCAAACTCCAGCTGTTCTCAATAATCTTCCTGTCTAACCAAGCCTGCGCACCTGGCAGATGTGGATT
>ENA-OREN01005226-OREN01005226.1-marine-metagenome-genome-assembly--contig:-NODE-5226-length-10872-cov-7.044187_pt1 | contig 10872 bp, 12 predicted proteins | sample MGYA00248624_ERZ508555 | MGnify/ENA primary metagenome ERZ508555 (study PRJEB26222, sample SAMN06267773) | marine metagenome | isolation source: Saanich Inlet, British Columbia, Canada | place...
TTCCGCCATTAAAATAGAGGCTGATCTTTAAAAAAATCTTTCATAGGTATAGGTTTTTTTTCCAATATATATCTATAGACATTATAGTTTTCTAAAACACGCTGTACATAATTTCTTGTTTCTCTAAATTTTATCAATTCAACCCAATCAACATAATTTATTTGCTTCTTTTGAGGGTTCTTATTAATCTTTTTCCAATATTTAACTCTATTTGGACCAGCGTTATATGCGGCAATTGCAAAAGGGTAGGCACCGTCATATTGTAAAACTAAACCTGCTATATAATGAGATCCTAAATTTATATTATACTCAGGATCAGTAGTTAACCTTGATTTTGAATAAGGTAATTTAGCTTTTTTTGAAACTAGTTTTGCAGTGTAAGGCATTAGTTGCATTAATCCCTTTGCACCTGCATGACTATTAGCACTTAAATCAAATTCACTCTCTTGTCGGATAATAGAAAGGATAAAAGCACTGTCTGGAATTTTTCTACCATTAATGTTTTTAGGGGTACTAATTATTGGATAATTAAATTTATTATGAAATCTTTTTTGATAAGATGCTATTTTAGATACCTGTATTGCAAAATCATATCTTTCAATATTTGTTGCAAGTTCAGCAGCTAAAACTTCACTACCTTTGATTATATTATCATTCGCAAGATGTCTTAAAATGAATTTAGTATATTTGTTCTTTTTCAATTCATCTAAGAGGTATACGATTTTAACAAGCTCTTTGTTAAAAAATATATATCGATACTTGTTATCAACTTCCATATCTTTTTTAAGTTCAAACTTTCCATTAGGATTTAATTTTAAAAAAGCTAATTGACCATAATATGTAGTTAAATATTTTGATGCTTCTTGATACCATTTATTAGATTGTTCTCTATCACCTAACTTTTCATAAGATCTAGCAACCCAATAAGCACCTCTAGATGTGCTAATAGGGTAACTTACGTTGTTATAAAAATTTTGAAAATGATTCTTTGCAGTTAAGGGGTCATTTAAAAAACTTAGAGAAATCCACCCACTCATCCATTCAGCTGCTGCAAAGTCTGATCCTTTGGTCATTCCATGATTGCTTGATATTTTATAAGCAGTCTCATATTTCTTTTTATAAATAAGTGCTCTTGAAACTATTTCACGTTCTTTCCACCATTTGTCAGGCATTACCAAATAATCTTTATCATTTCTAATTTTTAGTAAAATTTCTGCAGAAGAGTCTACACGGCCCTTTTTTCTTCTCCATTTTAAACGGTCATAATTTAATCCAGCATCATTTTTAAATTTTTGAGGAACATTTTTAATTGCTTGGTCTACACCGTAACCTTTGCTAATTAACACTTGTCTTGCTGTATACAAAAGCTCATAATCTTTAGGCAAATATCTAGTTAGTCTCTTAAGATCCCAATATTTGCCATTCCAAGCTAAATAATCAGCTCTTTTAATATAATCTTCACTATTAAGGTATTTTTTAAATTTTTTTCTAAAAAATTTTAATTCATTCTTAGACAGCTTTGCGGTAATCCATCCATCTTTTATTAAATTAGTACCTTTTATTTTGTCACCACTTAAAACATAGCTTTCTCCAAGTATCATTTTTCCATATCCACTTAAGGGCTCATTTTGATTGAACCAATTGATTATTTTATTTGGAGATATTTTAGATGTAGATAATTTATGTTCAGCAAGAAACCTTAATTTATCAATTTGTGGATATTGACTATTACGATCTATAAAAACTTTATAATCAAAAAAAGAAGCCTGATTTCCAGATGTTGTTAAGTGTCGCCATTGAATAAAATTATATATTGATTTATCTTTAGCTTTTTTGGCAATTTTTAATGATGATGACCACCTACTTTTTTGCATCTCTGAAATTGCTTTTCTTGCAATATTGAAATCTTTTTTACTGTAATATTTAGATATTTTAACACTTCTTGACTTAGTTAAACCAGCTATAGAAGGTTTTTTTTTAGGAATTTTAAAAGATAATTTTTTTTCTTCTTTTATTTTTTTATTTTTTAAAACTTTTTTTTCTACAATTTTTATATTTTCAGTTTTTTTTGGCTTCTTAAGTGGTTTTAAAATATTTTTAGATATTTTGTCCTTTATTTCACTGTCAGAAAGAGAAGGCTTTTTAAGAGGAATTATCAAACCTGTTTCAGCCAAAACATAATTAAAATTTATTGAGATTGATATTAACAAGCCAAGAAATAATAATTTTTTAAGCATAATGTTTTAGTATATGAATCTATAATCTATGTTATAAGTATTTATGTTCAAAGGATCAAATGTCGCTTTAATTACACCATTTAAAAATAATGGTCTTGATGAGGAAGCGTATATAAAATTAATTCATTTTCATATGGATAATGGTACTAGCGGCTTGGTGCCTGCTGGGACTACTGGTGAGTCCCCAACTCTTAATCATAAAGAACATCAAAGAGTTATTGATTTGTGCATAAAAGAAAGTAATGGAAAAATACCTGTCATTGCTGGAACTGGCTCTAACTCAACAGAAGAAGCTATTTCCTTAACCTCTCATGCAGAAAAAGTAGGTGCAAATGGTGCTTTAATTGTTACACCTTACTATAATAAGCCAACTCAAGAAGGTTTGTATCAGCACTACAAAGCAATTAACGAAAAATGTGGAATTCCAATTATAATTTATAATATACCAGGTAGATCTGTAATCGATATGTCTGTCGATACAATGGCAAGACTTTTTGAATTAAAAAATATTGTTGGTGTAAAAGATGCTACAGGCGACCTTGATAGAGTTGATCAACAGCTATCAAAAATGGGAAAAGAATTCATTCAATTAACTGGTAATGATGATAATGCTTTTGAATTTAATAAAAGAGGGGGCGTTGGAACTATTAGCGTAACTGCAAATATTGCTCCTAAATTATGTTCTGATTTTCAAAAACTTTCAGTTTCTAATGATCAAAATGATGTTAGTGAGGCTGATAAATTAGATAAAATATTACAACCAGTTCATAGCGCAATGTTTATTGAAAGCAATCCAAGTCCAGTTAAGTATGCTGCTAAGTTAATGAACTTATGCGATGATGCTGTAAGATTGCCTTTAGTTGAAACTTCTGAAAATGCTAAGCCTACTATTAAAAAAGCTTTAGAGACAGCAAAATTGATTTAATGAATAAAAAAACCAATTCTGGTTTAAAAATTATTTGTCTAAACAGAAAAGCTAGCTTTAATTATTTTTTTGAAGATCTTTTAGAAGCTGGCATTGTTTTAAAAGGATCTGAAATAAAATCTATAAGAGATGGTAAGATTAACATAGCGGACTCATATGCTGTAGAAAAAAATGGTGAATTAATTTTGATAAACTCACATATAGCTGCTTATAAACAAGCAAGTTATTCAAATCATAATCCAACAGATGAAAGAAAACTTTTACTAAATAAAAAAGAAATAAATAAATTAATTGGTAAAATGCAAAGAGATGGATTTACTATTGTTCCCACAAAAATGTATTTTAAAAAGGGAAAAGCTAAAATTGAATTAGCTGTTGCAAAAGGAAAAAAGCAATTTGACAAAAGAGCTACTAAAAAGAATAGAGACTGGAACCGTGATAAAGCAAGATATATCAGAAAATCAAGTTAAAAATATTTTCTTAGGAATTGGCTCTAATTTAGGAAATAGAATTATAAATATTGAAATAGCAAAATCACTTTTATTGGAAAATGAAATAAATTTCATTTCTGTATCAAATTATTACGAAACTTCTTCATGGCCTGATCCAAAAAAACCAAAGTTTATCAATATTGTTTTAAAAGCTACTTGTAAGCAAAAACCTCTGGAAATGATAAATTTATGTAAAATTATAGAAACTAAATTAGGGAGAAGGAAATCTCCTAAAAATTCACCAAGAGTTTGTGATATAGATATCATTGACTATGATGGTTTGGTGTTAAATGATAAATTAAGCCTTCCCCATGCAAGAATGCATGAAAGAAATTTTGTTTTATTACCTTTATTTGAAATTGAAAAGGAGTGGGTTCATCCAATTAAAAAAGTTAACATAAAAAAGTTAATATTATCCCTATCAAACAAAGATATTAGATCTATTAAACAAATTTGAATTAATGTTATAATAAAAAATGCTTAATTCTACTGATTTAATAAACAAGGTTAAAATTTATAATAAGTTTTTGAATCCAGAAAAATTAGATAAAGCTTTTAATTTTGCTGTTAAAGCACACCAAAACCAAAAAAGAGCATCAGGTGATCCTTATTCAGTTCATCCTATAGAGGTTGCTAATATTCTAACTGAACTAAAACTAGATAGCGCTACTATTACCACTGGTTTACTTCATGATACAATAGAAGATACTTTTGCTACATATGAAACTATTAAAAATGAATTTGGAGATGAGGTCGCTGAATTAGTTGACGGTGTCACAAAAATTTCTGTATTTGAAAATACAGCAGGTTCAAATTCAAAAGTAGAAAATTTTAGAAAATTAATTTTAGCTACATCAAAAGATATAAGAGTTTTATTGGTAAAAATTGCTGATCGTCTTCACAATATGAGAACGATTAAAGCAATTCCTAAAGAGGAAAAAAGACAACGTATAGCACAAGAGACCATGGAAATTTATGCGCCCTTAGCTGATAGAATGGGCATGCATAGAATTAGAGATGAACTTGAAGATTTGTCTTTTGAAATTTTAAATAACGAAGCAAGAGAATTAATTAAAAATAAACTAGATGAAATAAAATCAGATAAAAAAGATATTTTTGAATTACTTTCTTTTGAATTAAGTGAGATTTTAAATGAAAATCATATCAATGCAGAAATACATGGTCGTGAAAAAACTCCTTTTTCAATTTGGCGTAAAGTTCAAAAAAAAAGAATTTCACTTGAACAAATCACGGATATAATTGGATTTAGAATTAAACTTTCATCAGTAGATGAATGTTATAAAACACTTGGTATATTTCACAAAAAATGGAACTGCATCCCAGGTAAGTTTAAAGATTACATATCTTCACCTAAAATAAATGGTTATAAGTCACTACATACATCTGTAATTGGCTCAAACAAAAAACCTATCGAAATTCAAATTAGGACACATGAAATGCATGAATTTGCTGAAAGAGGTGTTGCCTCTCATTGGAAATATAAATCTTCAGAAAAGTTTAATTCTTTAAGTTGGAAAGAATACGATTGGTTAAAAGATCTTGTTGAAATTATCGAAAAAAATGAAAACCCTGAACACTCTTATGAGTATACAAAACTTCAAATGTTCCAAGAAAATGTATTCTGTTTTACTCCAAAAGGTTCTGTTATAAAATTACCAAAAGACGCAACCGCAATTGATTTTGCTTATGCAGTACATACAAAGATAGGCAATACAGCAATAGGATGTGAAATTAATGGAAATAAAGCAGAATTACAGGAAATATTAAGAAATGGAGATAGAGTAAATATAATTACATCTAAAAATCAATCACCATCATTACACTGGATTCCAACAACAAAAACAGGAAAAGCAAGAGCAGCTATTAGAAGATATTGGCATGATAAAGGAGAGCAAAAAGAAGAAAAAATAAAGAAATACAACACCACATTATGGATTTCATTACCAGATCAGCCAGGTCAGTTAGGTGATATAAGTTCTTTAATTGGTAGCCATAAACTCAATATTTCAAATGTTGAAATGGCAGGTAAAAATACAATGTATATTAACTTTAAATTCAAACTAATAATAACAAACCTTAAAAACTTCACAAATTTTATTGCAGAGCTTAAACAAAAAGGTATAAAATTTAAAATAATTAGACACGAGGATAAAAGAAATGCTTTCACTCAAAAAATCCTTAAATATTTTAAAAAAGACTGATGCTCTTTTAGAGGGACATTTTATATTATCTTCTGGTCTACATTCCTCAAAATATATTCAATGCGCAAAACTTCTAAGTTTTCCATTTTTGGCTGATCAAATTTGTAAATCATTAGCCAGTAAAATTAAAAAGAAATATAAGAATATTGATTTGATCTTAGCACCAGCTATGGGAGGTGTAATTATTGGATATGAAATTGGTAAACTCTTAAAAAAAGAAACAATATTCTGTGAACGCGTTAATGGAAAATTCAAATTAAGAAGAGGATTTAATATTAAAAAAGGTGCAAAAGTCTTAATCATTGAGGACGTTATAACAACAGGAAAATCAAGCTTAGAATGTGTTAAACTAATAAAAAAAGCTAACGCTAAGCTTTTAGGTTTTGCCTCTATAATTGACAGATCTACAAAAAAATCACTTAAAATTAAAACAGGAATTATATCACATCTTAAAATCGATGTGCCAACATTTAGTGAAAAACAATTACCACAAAGCCTTGGGTCAATTCCTATTACAACACCAGGAAGTAGATTTATTAAGTGAAAAGACTTGGTGTAAATATAGATCATATTGCAACTGTAAGAAATGCTAGGGGTGAAAATCATCCTGACCCATATCATGCATCTTTACAAGTTGTTAAAATGGGTGCTGACTCAGTAACTATTCATCTTAGAGAAGACAGAAGACACATTAATGACTTAGATGCAAAAAAAATTTGTAAAACAAAAAAGGTTTTAGTTAATCTTGAAATTTCGATGAATGATGAGATTGTTAATAATGCTCTTAAAATTAAACCTAATTATATTTGTATTGTCCCCGAAAATAGAAAAGAGATAACAACAGAAGGTGGATTAAACTTAAATAAAAACAAAAAAAAATTAAAAAATATAATTAAAAAATTTAAAAAAAGTAAAATTCGTACGAGTTTATTTATAAACCCATCTATTAGAGATATTAAAATATCGAAGGAGCTTAATGCTGACTGTATAGAAATTCATACCGGTAGAATATCAAATTTAGTAAAGTTAAAGAAAAAATATAATGCTGAATTAGATAGAATTAAAAGATGCTCTATTTTAGCAAAAAAATTTAATATTGAAGTTCATGCTGGTCATGGACTTGATTATAAAACAACAAATATATTGAGCAAAATAAAAGAAATTGAAGAATTTAATATTGGTCATTTTATAATTGGAGAGTCAATATTTACTGGTTTATCAAATGTAATTAAAAAATTTAAAAAAATTATAAAAGATTAATTTATGAGAATTCTTGGAATTGGAGTTGATATAATTGAAAATAAAAGAATAAAAGATTCAATTAAAAATCATAGATTTAAAGATAGAATTTATAGTTCAAATGAACTTAAACAATCAACTTTATCAAAAGATAAAATTAGATATTTTTCTAAACGATTTGCGGCAAAAGAAGCTTTTGCTAAAGCTTTGGGTACTGGGTTTAGGAATAATTTAAACTTTAAAGATATAGAAATAATAAATGATAAATTCGGTAAACCTTATTATGCTAAGACAAAAAAAATAACAAAACTAATAAAAAAAAAATTTAAAGTTAAAAGTTTTAATTGTTTTCTATCAATTTCTGATGAAAAAGATTATTCAACAGCATTTACTATTATTGAATCAATATGAAATTAGATAAAAAATTCTTTTCAGAAAATATAAAAACTCTTTTTTATGCTTTAATAATTGCCGTCATAATAAGATCTTTCTTCATACAACCATTTTATATTCCTTCATCATCAATGGAACCAACTTTGCTTGTAGGTGACAGGCTTTTTGTAACCAAGTACTCGTATGGTTATAGCAAACACTCATTTCCATTCAGTCCACCTATTTTAAATAAAAGAATTTTGTTTAATAGCCCAGAGAGAGGTGATGTAGTAGTTTTTAAAACACCAGCAGATAATAGAACTGATTATATTAAAAGATTAATTGGCCTACCTGGAGATAGAGTTCAGTTTATAGATGCTAATTTATATTTGAATAATAGTGAGATAATGAAATCTAGAGTTAAAAATAAAATAAAGATAAATTGTGGTAATAGAACTATTGATGTCTATAAGTTTGAAGAAGAGCTATCTAATGGAAAAAAATTCCATACTGTTTATTTAAAAGATTATACTTATCAAAACTCTGATGTTTTTACTGTACCAGAGAATCATTATTTTTTTCTAGGAGATAACAGAGATTGTTCTAAAGATAGTAGATTTTTGTCAAGTGTTGGTTATGTTCATCAAGATAATCTTGTCGGTAAAGCTCAATTTATTTTTTTTTCATCTGATAAAAAGATAGGAAGCATTTTTGCTTTTTGGAAATGGCATAAATCAATTAGATTTAATAGAACATTTAATCGAATTAATTAATGAAAATTAACTACCAAGATTTACAAAAAAAAATTAATGTTAAATTTAAAAATTTAGATCTATTAATTCATTCACTTACACACAAAAGTTTCGCTACAAATAAAAATAATGAAAAAATGGAATTTTTAGGAGATAGAGTTCTAGGATTGGTTATAGCCAAAAAACTTTTAGAAACATATCCAGATGAAAAAGAGGGAATACTTGATAAAAAATTTGCATCACTTGTAAATAAAAAAACTTGTTTAGAGATAGCAAAGAAAATTAATTTAGAAAAATTTATTTTAACTTTTAATCCAAAAAATAAAAAAATTAAAATTGAAGACAAGATTGTATCAGATAGTTGTGAGGCTTTAATTGGCGCAATATATCTTGATAAAGGCTTAATTGTAGTTGAAAAAGTAATCTTAAATTTATGGAAAAATAAAATAAAAGAAAGCGTTATTACACAAATTGATGCTAAAACAAAATTACAAGAATTAGCATTAAAAAATTTTAAAAAACTTCCAGTTTATAAACTTATTTCTAATACTGGTCCTCGTCACAAACCGTCATTCAATGTAGGTGTCAAACTCCCAAATACAAAATATTTTTTTGGCTTAGGTAAATCTAAAAAAGATGCAGAACAAAATGCTGCCATTAAATGTTTAAAAAGTGTAAGATTATAACATTATGAACTTGATTGATGAGGGTTTTTTAATTAGCAAAAATAGATATAGTGAAAATTCTTTAATTGCTGAATTATACACGAAAGATCATGGAAAAATATCAGGTATAATTTTTGGAGGCACTTCTAAAAAAATAAAAAATTATCTTCAAATAGGTAATAGATTGCATGTTAATTATAATTCTAAAAGCGATAATAGAATTGGGTATTTTAAAGTAGAGATTTTAAATGCTTACAGTCCATTATATTTTGATCACAAGCAAAAATTATCCTGTATTACATCTGCAACAAATTTGATTAAAATCTTAACTGCTGAGTCCCAAGCAAATATCCAAGTTTATAAAATAATTGAAAATCTTTTTTTAATTTTAAAAGATAAAGACTGGTTAAAAAAATATATTTTTTGGGAACTAGATCTACTAAAACTTCTTGGTTATGATCTTGAGTTAGAAAATCTTGTTGAGAAAGATTTGGTTGAAAATAAAAATGTATATTATGCAAGTTCTTCTACTGAAAAAAAGCATGTGCCTAATTTTTTAATAGAAAAAGAATTAGAGGTCAATGATTTAAAGACTTTACTGAAAGGTTTGAAATTAGTTGGAGATTATCTTGATAAAACAATTTTAAAACCAAATAATCTAAATTTTCCAAATAGTAGATTGTTATTCATTAATTCTTTAAAATAATTATTTTATAATTTTATCAATTCTATCAGCATAGTAACTAACAATAGCATTAGCTCCAGCTCTTTTAAAAGCAACTAAGCTTTCAAAAATAGCATCCTCATTAATTAATTTTTTTTGTATTGCATTTGAAATTAAACTGTATTCACCCGAAACTTGATATGCAAAGACTGGAATTTTAAACTTTTCTTTAATTGATTTAATAATATCCAAATAAGGCATCCCTGGTTTTACCATAACCATATCCGCACCTTCTTTAATATCAAGCGCAACTTCTCTTATAGCTTCATCGCTATTTCTAAAATCCATTTGATATGTTTTTTTGTCACCTTTTAATGATCTTTTTGATCCTACGGCATCTCTAAATGGACCATAAAAACTTGACGCATATTTAGCAGCATAAGATAGTATTTGAACATTTTGATAACTTGATTTATCTAATGCCTTTCTTATTTTTCCAATCCTTCCATCCATCATGTCAGATGGTGCTAATACATCACAACCCATTTCAGCTTGTAATAAGGATTGGTTGATTAAAATCTCTATTGTTTTATCATTTATAATTTGATTTGATCTAATTAAACCATCATGACCATGTGATGTATAAGGATCTAATGCTACATCGCACATTATCCCTATTTGATTTTTATATTTTTTTTTAATTTCAATTATTGCTTTACAAACTAAGTTATTTTCGTTGAGTGATTCTGAGCCAATTTCATTTTTTAAACTATTTTTAGTTTTAGGAAAAAGAGCCACCATTGGTATTTCTTTTTGGATTGCTTTATCTATAATTTGAGACAATCTGTTAATTGTATATCGATAAACACCAGGCATTGATTTTATCGATTCTTTTTTATTAGAACCATCTATTAAAAAAATAGGTAAAATGAAGTCACTTGGACTTAATGTATTTTCTTGAATTAACTTTCTAGACCAAGAATACTTTCTATTGCGTCTAAGTCTCAAGCTTGGATATTTTCCTGTAATCATGTTCTAATTTTCTTTAAAAATGCGACAAATGTAATATACAAATATAACTTAAAAAGAGTATTAAACAATTATTAAGGGTATAAAATAAACATAATGACGCTAAATTTTCAAGATTTTCAAAAACAAGACATTAGCTTTGACATTAAAGAATTACAAAAAGCATATAATGAAATTATAAAGATTAAAAACTTTGATAGTCCAGAGGGCATTACTAACTTTGGAGCTATATCTCTCACACAAATCCCTGGTGATCCAGATTCTATTAAGGGCCAC